>FTCB01000297.1_pt1 | contig 44546 bp, 40 predicted proteins | sample 1639431 | NCBI WGS metagenome assembly FTCB01 (sample SAMEA3914864, study PRJEB12502) | metagenome | biome: forest; material: soil | place: USA | collected 2012-03-12 | depth 0.3 m
AAAGCGCTTCGCTAACTTTGGGAACGAGAGGGCGAAGAATGGCGCCCCTTGGGCGCTCCATTCACAGTCACCGCGAGCGCGGCAGCCGCTTGCCCAGGGTCGCGCCGAAGCGTAAGCAGAAGCGGGACGGCTTCATGGAGGAGGGCGCCGGGTCAGAGCCTGTATCGAGCGTGTGGTAACGCAGGTGCAAGCCGAGACTGGCATGGGCCTCGCGCAGCATTTGTCGAGAGAAGGGAAATCCGCCGTCGACGGTTGCGACCGTCTGGATCCTCGGGACGGCGCATAGCCGTAGGCATCCCTGTAGTCGAGATAGCTGTAACGTTGCACTGGAGATAAATCTGTCTGCGCAAGCAGGTCCTTCTCGTCACTTTGCACCGTTGCCGCTTAGCTTCAATTCCGAGGGAAGAATTCTGAATCGTTTTTTGGCGAGGTTTGAGCGATGCCGTCCACGGAGTGGCTTTATCGCTGGACCGGAGCGCCTGCGCTCTACAAGTGGATCGTGGTTACCAAACCGCAGTCCATGCGCCGGCCGGATCTGAGCATGCAGCCCGCCAAGGACGAGGAGGAAGGACGCCCGTGAGAATGTCCGAGCACAGGCCATAGTTGGCTATGGGAGGGGATGGTGTTTCACCATTCCCGCCCGTAGATACCGGACGCTGATGTCGGGACCTTCTTGAGAGAAACAGCGGTCTCGAGCCGTCGCACTATGCAATGGGGAGGCGCTGGCAGGTCAGGTTGGTGAAAATCCATTTCACCCTTCTGGCCGACCCAGCGGCTCACTCCCTGGATCAGTCTACACACCAACCGAGGCGTTTCCTTTTTTCACGAAGCTGGTTTCGTCGAGATAGAGCGCACTGTCGGAGTGGCCGCCAAAGAGACCATTGGCTTCTCGGGCCACTTGATCCATCACCGCAATCTCGTCCCAAGGAGAATCGGTAATGAGCTGCTGCATGCCTTGGTAATTGCTCTCGGCAACGTCTTCCTCGATTCGCCCGATGTTTTTTCGCCTCAATGTGCCAAAGAGGCCACTGAGATAGCTCCGGGCATGGTGGCCCACATCTCGCCCCTTCACCACGAAGTGACTTCCAAATTCGGCGCACATACTCAACAAGCGCGTGGCCATCTCAGCCAGCTCGTTAATTTCATTCTCTTTTTTTGGCGAGCGCTTCTTAGGAGCGGATCGCCGGACGGTGTGGGTTGGTCGGGTTAATTATTCGGTGCGGCGGAAAATTACGGGAAAAGCCCGCCGCGTCGCAATGAAAAGTTGTAACAAAGTAGAATTAGTGAGTCCGTTCGACCTTGCCGTCCTCCTTCTGCTCGAGTTCCTTGTCGAGTTGTTCTAGAGTTTTTAGGCTGGTTGTCGAGAGGGAGCCTTTGTCGACAAGCCTTACGGCAAGGGTTGACCAGGCGCATAACGTAAATGAGGCGCCGAAGCAGATGTAACTTGTCCAGCGAAACGAGAATTGGAGGAGCGTGATCAGTAGGGCGGCAAGATTCACGGGCGCCATCAATGCCCACGGGCTAGCAGTCATTGTCCATCCGCCTTTCATCTGCACAACCACGTTTGCCGTGAGGCTAAAAGCGGTCAAGGTCAGCAGAAATGCCGAAGCGAGATTCAAGGCTCGATTGGTGCGATTCCTAGGTTTACCTTCTGCTCAATGGGGCAGTTCAGAGAGTCCAATCCCGGAATTCTTGCCAGTACTTCCGGTGTATTCGCTCGGCGCGGTCTACTTCCCATCTGTTTCGGCAGTATTCGATGGTGTGCCGAAGGAAGGCTTCCACGGCGCTTCTTTGTTTGTCAGACAGAAGAAGGCAGAGCTGATTTTTCTCCTCCCCGAAATGAAAAAGCAATGCGCTCAGGACGTTTGGTTCACCCCAATGGCGAAGACTATAGCCCATGAAGGCGGGCAGGTAGTATTTTGTTCCAAAGTCGTCACCGTAGGCAAAGTAGGTGAGGGCGTATTTCGCCAAATCGTCGTCGGGCACGTCCTGCCAGTCGCTGGTGTGATCCTGGCGTCGGGCTTCGCGGTGATGCGCCGGGTCCTCGTCCCAGTCGTCCAAGAGATTTGCCTGCCGAAGGGAAATGCTCTCTGGAAAGTGGCTTTGGGGAAACCGAACTTCTGAAAAGGCGTCCTCTATTGCTTTTTGCAGTTCGGACGTCGTCATAAATCGGCAAAAAAACGGCGCGCCAGTTGGCGCGCCGTCTTGGGAATCTGCTTTAGAGAACTTCTGTCGGTTACAGGCCTTTTTCGACGATGTAACGGACGAGGTCGATGCAACGGTTGGAATAGCCCCACTCGTTGTCGTACCAGGAGACGAGCTTGTAGAAGTCCTTGCTCAGGGCGATGCCGGAACCCGCATCAAAAATCGAGGAGTGCGGGTCGTGGATGAAGTCGCTGGAGACCACTTCATCGGTGGTGTAGGCGAGGATGCCCTTGAGGTAGGTCTCGCTGGCGCGCTTCATGGCGGCGCAGATCTCTTCGTAGCTGGTTTCTTTTTCCAGCTTCACGGTGAGGTCGACGACGGAGACGGTGGGCGTTGGGACGCGGAAGGACATGCCCGTGAGCTTGCCTTTGACTTCCGGGATGGCCAAGCCCACGGCCTTGGCGGCGCCAGTGGTGCTCGGGATGATATTGATCGCCGCGGAACGACCGCCTTTCCAGTCCTTGCGAGAAGGACCGTCGACCGTCTTCTGCGTGGCGGTGTAGGAGTGGATGGTCGTCATGAGACCTTCCTTCACGCCGAAACCTTCCTTCAGGAGGACGTGGACGACCGGAGCGAGGCAGTTCGTGGTGCAGCTCGCGTTGGAAATGATGTGGTGATTCGCCGCGTCGTACTTCTCGTGGTTCACGCCCATGACGACGGTGATGTCTTCATTCTTGCCCGGGGCAGAGATGATGACCTTCTTGGCGCCGGCGGTGATGTGGCCCTTGGCCTTCTCGCCTTCGGTGAAGAGGCCGGTCGACTCGATAACGATGTCGACGCCGAGGGCTTTCCACGGGAGGGCGGCGGGGCCTTCCTTCACGGCGAGGCACTTGATCTCGTGTCCGTCGACGATGAGCAAATCGTCATCGGCCACGCTCGGACTGGATTTCGCGCTCTTTACTTCGCCCGGGTAGCGGCCCTGGGTGGAGTCGTATTTGACGAGGTAGGCGAGATTGTCGGCGGGGACGAGGTCGTTGACGGCGACGACGTCGATTTCTTTGCCCAGGAGACCCTGGTCACAGATGGCGCGGAAGACGAGACGGCCGATGCGCCCGAAGCCGTTGATACCGATTTTGATGGGCATATTGCGATTTGCTGTGTGGTGTGCGTTTCTGAAAAAAACGAGCTGTCAATAAAACGACCCTGGGGGTGGAGCGTCAATCTTTCATCTCGGCAGGGGAAATTTACGACGGAAAGGCGACGGATGGCAAGCCGTTGGCGCGGGACCTGGGTTGTCGGCAGGCGGAACGGCTCCTGCTAGACGAATTGACGCCACTCCAATTTTTGCCTACTCTTCGCCGCCGCCAAACCGCGCCCATGATTAAATCGTCGATTTGCCTTCTTACCGCTGTCGCTTTCACCGGGAACTTCCCGTCGACCTCGCGGGCGGAGGATGGATCGCTCTTCGACCCGTCGAAGGCGACTCCGCTGACGCATGAGCAGCGCGGGCTTTTTGGCCCGAAATCCGGTGGGATTCAGTATGATTCGCGGATGATCCGTGCAGCGGAGATCGCGAAGAAGCGGGCGCAGCCGCACATGACGTGGTACTGCTGGCGGTACGTGAAGGATGCGCTGCTGGCAGCCGGGCTGGTGTCGTCACGGCCGACTTCGCCCTGGGCCAAGGAGGCCGGGGAGGAGCTGTGTGCGAAATTTGGCTTTGTGAAGCTGAAGCTGACGGATCCGACGAAGGCGCCGGTGGGAGCGGTGGTGGTGTATGGCGGGGCGGATGCCGGGCACGTGGAGCTGCGGACGGAGCATGGGTTTGTGAGCGATTTTGTGTCGCCCACGCCGTATCCGCGGCCGTTGGTGGGGATCTATGTGAAGCCGAGCGCGTAGGATGGGGGGTGTAGTCCGCGGTGCCTCGCTGGCGTAGGGAGCAGCTAGCTAGCTAGCTAAGGATAAAGATGGGAGGAATGCGAATAATGGGAAGAATGGGAGGGGACCGTCAACTGATCGCCGGTCGTCCTGCCTCATGTCGCGCCGCCAAAAACGTTTCGAGTTCGAATTCGGCTGTTTCTCCACGATCCAGCTGGTCGATTCCCACCTGAATTTTGGCCGTCAATTCAGCAAGCTCTGCACGGCGAATTTCTTCGTGCACCCGAAATTCGCTCAACGCTTCGGCGATCACTTCGCTTTCGGACAGAAAACGCCCCGATTCGAGCGCCTCTCGAATTACGTTCACGTGTTCGTCACGCAGTGTGATGGATCGTGTCGTTATTGCGACATCTTAGCCGACATCGCCGTGGCCGGCAACGCCGTTTGCCTCCGCGTGGTGGGCTGCAAGTGCGCGGCCTCGGCTACTCTGGATGCAGCTCGAAGATGGCTTCAATCTCCACGGCGATATTTGAGGGGAGGGGACCCATGCCTACGGCGCTGCGCGCGCCGATGCCGTAGTCTGGGCCCCAGATGTCGGCGAAGAGTTCGCTGCAGCCATTGATGACCTTGGGGTGCTCGTAGAAGTCGGGGGCGGAATTCACCATGCCGAGGAGCTTAACGAGGCGCTTGACGCGATTGAGGTCATTCAATTGCGCGCGCAATGTGGCCAGGATCGCGAGGCCGACCTGACGCGCGGCGGCGGCGCCCTGTTCCAGGGTGAGCTCGCGGCCGACCACACCGGTGATGAGCGTGCGATCGGGCAAGAGCGGGCCGTGGCCGGAGACGTAGGCCATATTTCCCGCGATGACGAGCGGCTTGTAGATGCCCATGGCCTTGGGGGCCGGCGGGAGCTGGAGGTGCAGGCTGTCGAAACGATCTTGTGGACTCATGGAGCGGATTGAAACGGGGCGACGTCAGGCTTTGGCAGTGCGCGGGAGTTCGAATTTGTAGCCGTATTGGCGGACGGTTTGAAGATAAACCGGATGCTGCGGATCGGGCTCGATCTTTTGCCGGAGCACGGTGACGAAGCGATCGATGCTGCGCGGGGTGACCATCTGGTCGTAGCCCCAGACGGAATTGAGGATATTCTCGCGGGTGAGCGCCGAGCCGGCCTTGCGGAGGAAGAAATGCAGGAGCTCGAATTCCTTGGGCGAAAGCTTGATTTCCTCACCACCGCGAGTGAAACGGCGCGCGTTCACGTCGAGATGGCAGTCGCCGAAATCGAAGCGCTGCGGAGCGGCCTGCCGACGTCGGCGCAGGAAGGCTTCGGCGCGCGCCAGGAGTTCCTTGATGCTGAAGGGCTTGGTCACGTAGTCGTCGGCGCCGAGATTGAGCCCGAGGAGGATGTCGGATTCCTGGTCCTTTGCCGTAAGCATGATGATGGGCATGTCGAGCTGCTCGCTGCGCAGGGCGCGGCAGAGCTCGTAGCCATTCATCTTGGGGAGCATGAGATCGAGCAGGATGAGGTCAGGACGAATGCGCAGGGCTTCGTCGAAGCCGGCGGCGCCGTCGGCGGCGGTGGCGACGCGATAGCCGGCGAATTCAAAGTTATCTTTTAAGCCGCGGATCATGGCGCGGTCGTCTTCGATGATGAGCACGGTTTCCACGGCGATAGTTATATTGCTTGAGGGAGGGCAGGCAGTTCGACAATGAAGGTGGCGCCGGCGCCGGTCTCGCTTCGCACATGGACCGCGCCGCCGTGGGCTTCGACGATGGATTTCACAATGCTCAGGCCCAGACCGCAGCCTTCGTGCCGCCGCGAGAGCATTTGATCGGCCTGGTAGAAGCGGGCGAAGATTTTCCGATGCTCGGCAGGGGCGATGCCGATGCCATTGTCGGTGATTTCGATGACGACGCGGCCGGGCGCCGCGTGTGCGCGGAGCGCGATGCGTTTCGAGTCGCCGCTGTACTTGAGCGCGTTGTCGAGGAGATTGGCTAAAGCTACGCCGATGGCATCGCGGTCGACGGAAACCATCGGGAGCTCCGGCGGCGCTTGGAGGGAGAGCTGCACCTGCGCTGGCTCCGCGAGCGGGGAAATCGCCGCCGCCGCTTCCTGAAGCAAATCGGCGACCGAGGTCGGCGCCGGGTCGAGCTTGAGCGAGCCGCGTTCGAGCCGGGCGGCGGTGAGAAAATTTTCCGTGATCTTGATGAGCCGGCGGTTCTCGGTGGAGATGAGGCCGAGATAGTCGCGGACTTGTTCCGGCGAGGGATCGCCGCGCGCGGCCAACGTATCGAGCAGCATACGCATTGAGGCCAGGGGCGTCTTCAATTCGTGGGAAACGGTGGCTAGCGTCGACACCTTGACTTCTTGCAAGCGCATTTGCCGATTCAGCGCAAAGCCGGCGACGAGGGCGATGGCGAGATTGACGAGGAGACCGATGGCGGCCGCGGAGACGTAGCCGGCGAACTGCTCCGAGACGCGGGGCTCCGTCTCCGCCGCGGGCAGCAATTGGACGCGAAAAGCGCGGAGTTCTTCGCCCAGCGTGATTTCGGCCAGCGGGGCTTTGGCCGGCGAATTGGGGCCGGCCAGATATTGGCCGGCGCCATCCACGATGCGGACGGCGACTGCGCTGTCGCTGGCAAAGTCGCGCTGGACGGTTTCGAGGATTTTGCGCGCGAGTTCGCCATCGGAGCCGCAGACGAGATTGGCTTTGGCCAGAGAAGTGCGGCCGGCGCGTAATTCCTCCTGGTATACCTCCCGCGAATGCAACTGCGCCGCGGCCTGCTCCGCTCCGGCGGTGACCAGAGCGAGGCGCACCAGCAAGGTGGTGGGAATGAGCGGCGCCAGGATGAGCAGGAGGATGAGCGCGCGAATTTGTCTGGGGGTGAGTTCCGTCATGCAGCAGGGAAGAGGATCAGACGAAAAGGGGCTGGCGCGCGATGCGAAAATCGCGCGCCAGGGTAGGCCGGCTATCGTGGGCGATAAGGGGTGGCCGGCGCTGCCGCTCCCCCAATTCAATCCTTACTTATGCGCCGGCTCGAGCAGAGCGGCGCCTGCGCCCATGTAGTCGGAGACGACGAGGGCGTTTTTGGTGGCGTCGTTGTAGCGCGGAAGGAAGCGCTTTTTGCCTGTGCCGGCGAGAGGGATGCACGAAGCGCTGCCATCCGTGCGGACCACGACGGCCTTCTTGCCTTGCCAGGTGCCGCCGAGGGCCGTTTCGTCGGTCGTGTAGCTGCCGGCTCCGTCCGTGCTGTCGACGATGAGCGGCCAGTTGGAATTCGATGACAGGCTCAGGCCATCGACCATGGCGAAATGGCATTCGCCCGGCCGCAGGATTTCTTGTTGGGGCTCGATTTTGTTATCCGCTTTGGGACCGGCTTTCGACCGCGGGACTGTGAAGACCGTTTCGTTATCAATGTAAGTGGGCACGAGGCTGCGGAAGGCGTCGTTGGAGGTGACGATTTTTTCCCCGTAACTGTTTGTGCCAGATGGGTAGGAGCCACCGTTGTCATTTCCGTACATGCGGAGCCCGATGCTGATCTGCCGGGCCTGAGCGACAGCTGCGTTTTGTTGCGCTACTATCATGGCGCCTTGCTGCGCGGGGACTGCAATCGCCGCCAGAATGGCGATGATCGCAATGACGACGAGGAGTTCGATGAGGGTGAAACCGCAGCCGCGACGCTTTTTATTCAGGCGATGCTTTTTATTCATAGATGTCTTTTTCTGGAGGTTTAAGGCGCAGCGGGCGGATGCCTTCTGCGCATGACATCAATGAAGCAGGGGATTGTTACCAATTGGTTATCGCGGCGTTCTGAGTTGATGATATCGCGGACGCAAAAAAAACCGCCGGCGGAAGGCCGGCGGTTTCGTTGAACGAAAATTGGAAGGGTATGGAAACCCGGGTGAGGAGCCGATGCTACTTCGGAGCGCCGGGAACTGGCGGAGTGGTCGGCGCGCCGGCGGGCGGCGCTGGGAACGGAGGATTGGTTCCGGGCGCGGCTGGCACCACGGCCGGAGGGGTCGCCGGGGCTCCGGCGGCAGGAGCGCCGGCCGATGCATCCGTCTGGACGGCGTCGATCTGGAGATCAATGGAAATGGCGTCGCCGACGACTTGGGTTCCTTCCACGAGTTTGCTCCAGGTGAGGCCATAGTCGCTCCGTTTCAGATCGGTCTTCGCCTCCCAGCCGGTATGGATTTTTTTGTCCTGGCCCGGGCCTTTGCCGACGAATTGCGTCTTCAGGACGACCTCTTTGGTCACGCCATGCATGGTCAGGTCGCCAGTGACGTCCGCCGTGTCCTTGCCGGTGAGCTTCACGCTTTTGCTGGTGAAGGTCAGCGCCGGAAATTTGTCGGCGTCGAAGAAATCCGGCGAGCGCAGGTGGGCATCGCGTTTTGGCTCATGGGTGTCAATGCTGGCAGCCTTGATCTCGACGCTGACCTGGCCCGACTCGGGCTTGGCCGGATCGCCGGTGATCGTGCCGTGGATGTCGTTGAAGCGGCCCTCGACGAAGCTGAAGAGGTGTTTGACCTTGAAGCCGACACTGGAGTGGACGGGATCAATGCTGTAGGTCTCGACGGCGAAGGCCTGGCCTGCGCTGAGCGTGACGAACGCGGAAAGAAGCAAGGAGGGAAGGATTTTGCTCATGGCGAAATTCGGTTTCAGCAGAAATCGCATCGGGAGCAATCTTCGAATGGGAAATTCTCGGTGTGTTTGCGAAAGCGATGAACATCGGGCTCGCACTTCGGCTGCGTAAAGCGCGATTTATGTTCACAGGGAGCGACAGCAGGGCGTCGTCGTGAGGCGCTCTAAACGGTGTTATCACGACACGCTTATAATTGCCATAATTATAATACTTAATCATGCGATCGATCCTTTTGGCGACGCCGAGGATTCGTGATAAAAGTAACAATTTGTTGACTCGTTTCGGCGAAATTGCGAAGTATCGATCGTTGATGCGTTTCCGGCCGGCAATCGGTTTGAAGGTGACGCGAGACGATGAGATGCTTTTTGTTTCGCGCTTGTATTAACACTTGATTTTGACGGGGCATTGGCGCTTTGTTTTTTTTTGCGCCATGCAGGCCCCGCCGGCTGAGGAGCTCCCGCATCTTCAAGTCCAACCGGATCCCGAATGATTGATTTATGAAACAGCTTTTTTTCATTCTCGCAGCGTCACTGGTTCTCGCTGGGTCGTGTTTTGCAAACTTGGTGACGGACCCAAATGGCAACACTTTGCCGACCAGCAGCTTTACGCTGGTGACGGCAAGTGGTCCCACCTTCACGGGCTGGTCGTTCGGAATCGTGAGCGGCGCGGGTAACTCGGTAGTGGAGCACGATCCTAATGTAAATTTCCCCAATGGCGGCGCTCTTTATATGTCGGTCGCGACTGGCATGACGATCTATGCGATTCCCACGCTCTCGGGGGCTTTGAGTAATAGCACCACGTACACGGTGAGCTTGAATAACATGACGTTCGCGAATGGCACGCTCACGTTATTTAGTGGCACGACCAATGAAGGCGTGCTCAGTGGCGCCACCCCGTCGATCACCTTTACCACGCCGGCCTCCGGATCGACCCAGATTTCGTTTAATGCAACGGGCAATTCGGACATTTATAACGTCTCGATCGTGGGAGCTGCAGCCGTCACCCCTGAGCCCAATTCCATTCTTGCCGCCGCGTCTCTCGCGTTCGGTCTTGGATGTGTCGAAAGGAAACGGCTTGGCGCGATGGCGCGCCGGCTTCTAGCCCGGAAGCGCCTTGTTTGACGTCGGGCGCTTGATGGTGCGGGAGCTAACGAGGGAGTCGAGCGCTGTGCCGCGATGACCAGGAAGGGCGCTTGGATACTGGCCCTGGCCGCTGGAGGGCTCGCGGTCGGGCTTTGGCTTGGCGTGCCGCATTACCATCAACTACTCGCGAGACGCCTCGTAGGGGCCGCGGAATCGGCGGCCGCGGCGAATAAGGTCGCGGAGGCAAGCCGACTCTATGCCCTCGCGCTGCAGCGCGATAAAGACGACCTGACGCTGCTGCACTCGTGGGCGACGTTTCTGGCGAAGGTCCACGACCCGCAGCTGGTCGCGGTGCGCAGCCGCATCTGCCAACTCGAACCAGCCAGCGACGATGCGCTGCTGGACTACGCAGAGGCGAGCGTGCAGTTTGGCAATGGCAAACTTGCGCTCGCACTGCTTTTGCAACGCACGAGTCAGCCGGGTTCCCGCCTCGCCGATGGAGGGCGGTATTTTCATTTGCTCAGCCTGGCGTATTTCCTGGTGGGGAAGCCAAATCTGGCGGATGCCGCCTGTTCAGAAGCATTGAAAAGGGAGCCGGACAATCCGCTGTATCTCGTCGATCGAGCGCAACTTCGGATCCATGCCGACGAAGCGGCGATGAGGCAGGATGCACTGGCGACGCTGGATCGATTTTCCAAGGAACCGCGCGAGCGAGCGATGGCCTTGCCCGCATTGCTCCAGTATGCGGCTTCAGCGCCGGCTGAACCCGCGCAACTCGGCGACTGGCTCTCCGGAGCCGAGGCCTGTCTCACGCCGGGCAATGACGGGTATACCTCTTATCTCTTGGCTTTGCGGCGCTGGCGACCAACGGAATTCTCAGAGCAGCTCGCGCTTTACACAAAAGCCGCGGCGCTGAGCGGCGAATCCGCTCTGGTTGCAGAGCAATGGCTCGCTGCGCAAGGACTGTGGCGGGAGGCGCTGGATTTTCGCGAGACGCTGCCAGCAGAGCAACAGTCCGCTCCTCCAAGTTTGTTTCTTGCGGCCGAAGCACTGGCGGAGTCGAAACAATGGGGCAGACTTCACGCCTTGCTGGCATTCCCGGAATGGAAGCCGGTTGAAGCCGTACGCATGGCGTGGAATGAACGTCTTCCGGCGCTGGAATCGGTCGGCGGGGCGAAGCATGATCCTTCCGCCACCTGGCAAAAGGCGCTGAGCGCGGCGGGCGATAACCCGGCGGCGCTTTCGGAGTTGATCCGCTTGAGCGCGGCCTGGGGGTGGACAGGGGAAAATGAACAGGCTCTCTGGGCGGCGACGAATACGCTGCCGCTGGCCGCGGATGCTTTGGCCAGCCTCACGAGGATCTGCCTTTCCCGAAAGGACGGACTCGCCTACCTGCGGGTGCTCGACCGCCAGAATGAAGTGAATCCGGATGACGCAACGATCGCAAACAATCTGGCCTTCATGGGTTTTTTGTTAGACCAAGAAACTTCCAAGGCAACTCGATTGAGTGAAGATCTATGTCGGCGCTTCCCGGAATCTGCGGACTACATTTCCACGAATGCCTTCGGCCGTTTCAAGCGGGGTGATATCAAAGGCGGCCTTCAGGCCTATTCGACGATGGATGTGAAGAGTCTCATTGGACTGGCCCCAGGATTTACTTACGGTCTGCTTCTGGCCGCCGATGGATCTCCCGAGGCGGGCAAGTATCTCGACGGCGCCGAACGCTGGGGTCATTTTCCGGAGGAGTTTCAATTGCTGGCGTCCGCTCGAAAGAAGGTCGGATCTCCAGAATAAGAATAGCGGCGGGAGAGATCAGGCGATCGACCAGCCAAATCAATCGTGACTCGTCCGGCGGCGTTTCGTTTCGCTCCGGTGACGTTTGGATTCCAGCATGCGCTGCTTGACCTTCCAGGGCCGCGGGGCGTTGGCGCGGCGTTTCTTTTCCCGGGCGGAGCGCTGCGCGGCGACTTCGTCGCGGCGGGATTTTTCGATGGCGTCGAGGATGCGTGTCCAGGCCATTTGACGATTCGCGGCCTGCGAGCGCGAGTCTTGCGCTATGGCGACGAGACCGCTCGGACTGTGGCGGATGGTGACGGCGGTGGACACCTTGTTGACGTTCTGACCGCCAGGGCCGGAAGCGCGTGCGAATTTTTCTTCAAACTCCGTCTCCTCCAGGCCGAGCTTCGCCAGACGCGCGGCGCGGGCGGCTTGGATTTCGGCGACGGTGGGCATGGCGCAGGAAAGTCTGGGTGCAGGTGAGGACGGCTATTTGCCGATGCAAAATGACGCAAAGATCTGGCCAAGCAAATCCTCGACATCGACCCGGCCGGCGACTTCGCCGACGGCTTCGAGCGCGGCGCGCAATTCTTCGGCGACGAATTCGGGGGAAAGCTTGTCGAGCAGCGCGGTGTGAGCGGCCTGGGCGAAGCCTCGGGCGCGACGCAGGCACTCCTGGTGGCGGGCATTGATGGCGACCGACCAATCGCGCTGCGCCGTCTGGCCGCCGAGGGCGCGGGCGGCGACGGCTTCTTCCAGGGCGGCGAGCCCGGATTCCTGATGGCAGGAGATCCGTACAGCTTCGACTCCGGTCCAGGCCGGGGCTTCGCCGAGATCGGATTTGTTGAGCACGAGCAGCATCGGGCGGTTGACGGGCAGAGTGTCGATCTTGCGGGGCTGGCTGGCGTCTTCCAGGTGGAGCACGAGGTCGGCGCGTTCCATTTGTCGCAGGGTGCGCTCGATGCCTTCGCGCTCGATCGCGTCTTCGGCGGCGCGGACGCCGGCGGTGTCGATGAGGCGCACCGGGATGCCGCGCAGGTTGATGACTTCCTCGATGGAATCGCGCGTCGTTCCGGGTGTGGCGCTGACGATGGCGCGTTCGTAGCCGAGTAGGAGATTGAGCAGGCTGGACTTGCCGACATTCGGCGCGCCGTAAATGACAACGCGGAGGCCTTCGCGGAGGATGCGGCCACGGGCTGCAGTGTCGAGCAGGGCGTCGATCTCGCTGCGCACGCTATTCAAGCGCTGAAGGAGGGCGTCGCCGGTGTCGGGATCGATGTCTTCATCAGGGAAATCGATGTAGGCTTCAACGTGGGCGAGAAGGGCGAGGAGGTGTTCGCGCAGGACCTGGATGCGCCGACCGAGGCGGCCTTCCAATTGCTCGCTGGCGGCGCGCAGGGCGAGATCTGTCTGAGCGGAGATGAGATCCATCACTGCCTCGGCCTGGGTGAGATCCATCTTGCCATTCATGAAAGCGCGCTTCGTGAATTCGCCGGGTTCGGCGGAGCGCGCTCCATGGCGGAGCAAGAGGTCGAGAATTCGGCGGGTAACGAGAATGCCTCCGTGGCAGGCGATTTCCACGACGTCTTCGCCGGTGTAGCTGGCGGGAGCGCGATGGAGGGTAAGCAGGACGTCGTCGAGCTTGCGTTCGGCGTCGTGGAGGCCGCCGAAGTATTGGCGGCGGGGGAGCATTTCGGCGACGGGCTTTTTGCCGCGGAAGATGGCGGCGGCGATTTCCGCAGCGCGTAGGCCACTCAGCCTGAGCAGGGCGATGGCGCCCTCGCCGAAGGGTGTGGAGATGGCGGCGATGGTGTCTTCCATGGCTAAGCCCAGATGCAGCGGTTCCGGCATCCCTGCCGGGATGCAATCCGTTTGTTCCGGAACCGGGGGTGTTTACTCCCGGCTACTTTCCTGCATCCCTCCGGGATAACAAAGCCGCATCCTGTTGGTCCTGCTTCGCGGTCGGACATCGGCGATATTCCGTTTCGATTTTCAGACCGCAGGAGACTGGAGTGCAACGCAAGCTAAACGGCGGCGAGCGTTTTCCCAGCCTCCGCAGGCTGGAGGACTTTGCGGAGTTCGGCGATGAAGCGCTCGTTTTGCTCGGGCAAGCCGACGGAGACACGGATCCACTCGGGCAATTCGTACGACGTCATGTCGCGCACGATGATGCCCGTCTTGAGCAGGTCCCGGAAGACTTCCTTGCCATTGCCCACGTGCACGAGCACGAAATTGGCGAAGCTCGGAACGAATTGCAGGCCTAGGGCGGCGAATTCCGCTTGCAGGTAGGCGCGGCCAGCGTCGGTGATTTCTTTGGTGGTCTTCTGGTGCTCTTCGTCGGCGAGGCCCGCAAGGGCGCCGGCTTGGGCGATGCCGTTTACGTTAAAGGGTTGCCGCGTCTTCTGCAGGACGGAGACGAGGTCCTTGTGGGCAAAGCCGTAGCCGATGCGGAGATTGGCCAGGCCCTGGATTTTGGAGAAGGTGCGGAGGACGACGACGTTGCGGCCCTCGCGCACGTACTTCAGGGAATCCGGCGGGGTGTCGAGGAACTCGTAGTAGGCTTCGTCGAAAACGACGACGACGTGCGGCGGCACGCGGTCCATGAAGCGGTCGATCTCGGCCTGCGAGACGATGGTGCCCGTCGGATTGTTGGGATTCGTAATGAAGATCTCGCGGGTGTGCGGGGTGATGGCCGCGAGCATGGCGTCCAGATCGTGCGCGTAGCCGGGGTCAGGGACTTCGATGGTCTTTGCCCCGAAAAGCGTGGCCATGAGCTTGTACACCGCGAAGGCGTGGCGGGCCGTGATGATCTCGTCGCCGGGCTTCAGGAAGGCGTGGCCGACGAATTCAATGATTTCGTTGGAGCCGCAGCCGAGGATGACATTCTCGCGCTGCATGCCGAATTTCTGGGCGATCGCCTCACGCAGATAGTAGCCGCCGCCATCCGGGTAGAAATGGGCGCGCTCCAGGGTCTCGCGCATGGCGGCGAGCGCCTTGGGCGAGGGGCCGAGCGGGTTTTCATTCGAGGCCAGCTTGATGATTTGCGAGGGCAGCAGCCCAAGCTCGCGGGCGACGTCTTCGACCGGCTTGCCGGGTTCGTAGGCGACGAGTTCGCGGAGCCAAGGATGGGCGAGATTCCAGATATCGGACATAGCAGGGGCGGGGAATTTAGGAGGGTCTGGCTAAATTTCCAGCATGGGTTTTTCGGCGACGGTGGCTAATGCGATGGCGCGGAGACTGCGCGAACTTGCGAAATTTCCCTGAAAGCGACAGAGTCCGGCACCCCGTGGCTCAGCAGGATTTCCAGCTTCAGTTTGTGACGCTTAGTGTCGATGACGCGCTCTCGCTCGCGCTGTGCCACGGTTTCCGGGAGGTCTCACATCTCGGCGACAAGACGGGGCGCGCTCTGGTGGGGCTGCGAGCCAAGATCAATGCGCTGCTGGAAGAGGGCTCGCTCGTGCCGGCAACGACGCTCCATCGCCGCTTGACGGGCAAAGGCGCGCGATTGGAGCAAATCGTTGTCGTCCTGGAGCCGGCCAAAAAACGCGCGGATTGGCGCGAACCGGTGGAGCTGCGATTCGACTATGTCGCCTGGACTGAAGCAGCGGATTTGCATCTCGCGTTTGTCCCGGCATTGGGAATCCAGGTGATAGCCGCAAAGCCTGAGCAAGTCGCCGAGCGGGTGAAGGCGCACATCCATTTGGCGCTCGTGGATCGCGTGAAGCGCGTGACCTTGAAAAAGCTCGCCGCATCGCAAGTGAGTCGAGTTGTGAGCGTAGCCGAAGTGACGGTCTCGGCGAAGATGAAAACGCCGGCCGACTTGGAAGAAGAAAACTGCGGTGGTGAAACCAAGAAATCGGTGCTGAACGCCGTAGCCACGCGCATCACGCATCACAATTCCCGCTCTGCATTCGAAATCGAGACCACGCTGCAGCAGCTACGCGACGCCTTCGACTCCGCGCGCCCGAGCAGCGTACTTCTCGTGGGGCCGCCTGGGGTGGGGAAAAGCGCGGCGGTCCAGGAATTCGCCTGCACCACGGACCAAAAAGTCTGGCAGACCTCCGGAGGGCGCTTGATCGCTGGGCAAACCGGTTTTGGCCAATGGCAGGAACGCTGCCGCGACCTTTGTCGCGAGGTTGCCGAGGCAGGGGTGATCCTGCATCTGGGAAACTTGATCGAGCTCATGGAGGTCGGGCAGCATTCTGCCAATACCCAGAGCATCGCCGCCTTCCTGCGGCCCTGGATCGAGCGGGGCGAAATCCTCGTGATCGCCGAATGCACGCCCGAACAACTTTCGGTCATCGAGCGCCGCGACCCGCATATTGCCGGCGCATTCCTGGTCGTACATGTCCACGAACCCGCTCCACAGATTACGCGGCGAATTTTGGAGAAAGTCTTCGACCGGATCTCCGGCCGCGCCGAGTGCGGCTACGATCCAAAATACGGCGCCCGGCCTCTGAAACGGGAATTGGAGCGGCAACTGATCACGCCGCTCGCGGAGGCGCTGAATGGCGCGAGCCATGGCCGACCGCTTCTCGCCCGGGTCGCCTGCGAATCCGGAGCGCTGCGGATCGACCTGCGTCAGCGCGAGACTGGAGACAATCTCTCGGCCGCGCACCATGAACGCGACTTCCTCGGCGCTGCGGTGCGCCTGCGCCGGCGCATGTCGAGCCTCGGCGGCAACAGTCAGGTCGTGGCGCTCGAGAACGAAGCGCCGGTGCTGGCCGCCCTGGAGAGGCGGCCGGCGAAACAAACGCAGTACTCGCCGGAGAATCAGGCGCGACTGGCCCGACTGAAACAAATCCGGGAAATCCTCGCGACCTTGGCGGCGCTGACCCGCCGCGCAGACGATCTGGAAACGGCGACGCTCACGGCATTCCATACCGGCGAGCGGTTCAATGGAGACGCTGCGCGGCAAAACTATGATGAGATCCTTCGGGAGATGCGCGTCCTTCAGCGCGCCATTTTTCGCCTGAAATTTCCAAACCCGGACGATATCGTCATCGCTGTGTTCGGTGAAGACAGAGCCTGGCTTACGACGATGCTCCGCATCTATCTCGAACATACTGCTGCGCAGGAGGGGCAACTCGTGGCCTTCGATTTCATCCTTCCACCTCCAGGCCGCGCTGCGACGGATGCTCCCCCTCTGCGAAAAAAAGCAGAGAAAATAACCGCGCCATGGGAAAAGCCGCCCGACACCTGGGTGGGCGCCGTCCTTCACTTGCGCGGCGATCTGTTTCACGGCCGCTTTCTTTCCGAAGCGGGACTACATAAACACGTGGGTAAAAATCTGCGCCAGCATTGCCTGGTCGAGGCCAGTGACGAAACGTTTGAGCGTTACGCGCCGCCGCCGGGGATTCATCGCGCGGGAGCTATCAAGGAGAAGGAACACAAACTCCGCCGTTTCTTCGATGCCAATAACCGAAAGGTCACAGATGGCATGCTGGGCGCTTCCGAATGGCTGCGCGAAGAGCCGGATGTTGCCATGCGCCGGCTCATCGAAGAGCGTTTGTTGAAGGCGGTGGAGCAAGTCGCATGATCATTACTCTGCCGATCTACATCGAGGAACAGCCGCGCGGGGAAGACGCGTTGCCCTTGTTTTTCGCCCGGCCCCTGCGGTACGCCGAACCCAGCCGCAGAGCGGAGAAGATGTCGCGCGCGCTGCGTCTGCTCGAATCGGATTTGCGCAGCCGGTTGCTGTATCTCAGCGAGAACCCGGAGCACGAGGAACTCGCGGAATGGTGTGCGGCGCAGGATTACGAGACTGCCACGCTGGAGCTTCGGCTCGAACTGAAAAGCGGTTCCCGGCCGAGACGCTTCTTTTTCGTGGGTTATCAGGCGTTGGATCGGAAGCTTTGGTTCACTCCGAGGCTGCCCGGCCTCCACTTTGAAGTGCTCGACCATGAACGGCTTGCCGATCGAGCGAGCGCGGTTTTGACGGAGCACTTTCGTGAGTTGGAGCGGAGCGATGACGAGGTCGAGCTCGATGAATTTGCTTTGCCTGAGCGAGGCAAGGCGTTCTTGACCGTGGTCGAAATCAAGATAACGCCGGCCTGCAATGCGTTCATTAAATCAGTGCCGGGGCAGCTCTCCATCTTTGGCGGCAGCGAAGAAAAAAAACCGGATGGCGAAGCCGAATTACGCAAGGTGGGCCGTCTGCTCAATTCACTCTATCCGGACGAATTGCCGCGCGCGCTTGGCCGGGACGCGGAGGTGGCCTCTCTGGACCGCTGGCTGAGCCTGCTGGATCGCCGGGCGATTCTGCTCGTGGGACAGAGACAAGTCGGCAAAACCGCCATCGTCAGAGAGTGCCTCTGGCGCAGCCTGGCGAAGGAGGACCAGACGCGGCGGAAGAAAATCTGGCTGGTCTCACCTATGCGGCTGATCAGTGGAATGAGTCATGTTGGCAAATGGGAAGAACGTGTCCACGCAATCTGCGACTACCTCGAGCGCAGCGATGGCGTGTTATACCTGGACGATCTTCCCGGCCTGTTTACGGCCGGACAGACTGCGTGCAGTGACCTGAATGTAGCTCAGCTCCTTAAGCCCCGTCTGGAAAGGCGAAGTCTCCGGCTGCTCGCGGAAATCACTCCGGAGGCGTGGCGCGTCGTACGGGAGCGCGACCGCGCCTTGGTCGATCTTTTCCATGTCTTGCCTGTAACGGAGCCGATCGAGCGGGAGACCCTGCTGATTCTCGTGGGGGTGGCGCGTGAGTGCGAGCGACAACAGCGTTGTGAATTTGCCTTGGAAGTGACGCCGGCTGCCTACGAGCTTTACCGGCGTTTCGCCGGCGAGGCCGCATTTCCGGGGAAGGCCGCCGAATTCCTGCGGAGGCTGGCCGTGAAACACTCCGGCGCGGAGTGTAGTCGAACGGACGCGCTGGTGGAATTCCGCGAGCGCAGCGGCCTGCAGCTTTCCCTCCTCGATCGCGAGCGATCGCTCGATCGGGAGACCATTCTCCGCGATCTCCAAAAGCAGGTCGCCGGCCAGGACCATGCGCTCCAGGCTTTTGCCGATGTGCTCCTCACGCTGAAAGCCCGGCTCAACGATCCACGCCGACCACTGGCGGTCTTTCTGTTCGTCGGCCCCACCGGAGTTGGCAAGACCGAGTGCGCCAAGGCTTTCGCCAAATACTTGTTTGGCAGCGAGGAGCGGCTTTTGCGCTTCGACATGAATGAAATGGCGGGGGCCGGCGCCGGCCTGCGCCTCACCGGCACGCCGGCAGAGCCGGACGGTTTGCTCACTGGAGCCGTGCGGCGGCAGCCCTTTTCCGTGCTCCTTTTCGATGAAATCGAGAAGGCCGCGCCCGAAATTTTTGATTTGTTACTCGGAGTTCTGGATGAGGGGCGGCTGAGCGACGCGCTCGGGCGCGTTGCGGATTTTACGAATTGCCTGATTTTACTCACTTCAAATCTCGGCGTGCTCGAGTCCGGCCGGCAAATCAGCTTCGGGACTGAGGCGCGGGAGCAAGACGCCGGCTTCGTCGCCGCTGCCGAGAAATTTTTTCGTCCGGAGTTCTTCAATCGGCTGGACCGGATTTTGCCCTTCCGCCCATTGCAGCCCGAGCATCTCGTGGCGATAACTCGGAAATTGTTGGGCGATTTGTTGCAGCGCGACGGACTGCGGCAACGCCAGTGTCTATTCGGGTTTTCTCCCTCAGCCATCGATCGGCTCGCCGAGCTTGGGCGGCATCCGCAATTGGGCGCGCGGGCCTTGAAGCGGGTCATTGAGCGAGAGGTCGCCCAACCGTTGGCCGAGCAACTTGCCGCTCGCGTTCCCACTTGCCCTCTGAAAATCGAGCTGCGCTGCGCCGCCGATCGCTTTTCATTACATAGCTGTGAGCTGCGTCCCGCGGAGCGCACGATCTTTTGGCCCGAATTCCTTTGCCGAGGAGAGCAAACTTCGGACGCCATTCTGGACGCCGCCTTTGCGGCCTTGGATCGGATTACGGCATTCGTCGAAAGTTTGGCTCCGGCTGGTCGCGTGGACCCGGCTTTGCTGACCTCCGACCAGGAGCGGTACTACCATTGCCGGGAGCAAATTCAGAGGGTCGAGGAGTTGCTGCGCGAGGCCGAAGTCAGCGCAGTCTCCCGGCCGGCGTCTGCGTCGCGAGCCATGGCCGTCTCCCGGCCGAAGCCGACGAAGTTCCTCGTCAGCTACTCCTATTCCAGCGATCCAATATTAGCCCGCGCCCGCGAGGCGGAACGACTGCAACAAGAGTTGGCGGAATCCGAGACGCCGGATCAGGAACTCCCGGAAAATCCGCTTTTTAGAGCCGTGAGGGAGCTCACCTTTCTGGAATGGATGGCCTCCGAACCCTGTTCTCACGAGTCGGTTGGCGTCGTGATTCGCTGTCAGGGAATGCCTGCGTTCGATTGGGCGATAATGTTGCAGTGGCAGCTCAAAACGCTGCTCGAGAGCCACTGGGGCGTTCAGGTGAGCCACGTGCCGTTTGCGCGTGATTCCTCCGGCAATTCTCAACTCAAGCTTTGGGTGGCTGGTGTGAATCTCGCGCGGCTGCTCGGACCTTCGCTCGGTTGTTACTTGTTTTATGGCGATGATGGAAAGCTGCATTTGCTGGAGGTAGGGCTCGTTTCCGGCGTCGCGTTGGAACAATGGAGTGAGTCGAGCGCCAGCTCGGAGTTTGGCGATGACTCGACCATCGTTGCGACGGTTCGCCGGGACGGCCGGGCCGTCGATCATCGCACCGGCCTCGTGCTTTCGAGCAACCCTGAACCCGAGGAATTCCGGGCCTTCCATCTCGCGGGGCTTTCTTTGCCCCGAGAGCTCGTTGCGCTGGTTGGAGACTTTGTTAACTGAAACGAGCCCATGGCTTCCCGTACTTTTCCCGTGTTGCTTTGGCCCGATTCCAGTCAGGGCGTGGCAGGCGTGCTCGTCGGGGACTGGTGGTCCTCCTCGGCTCGTGGCGCCAATGCGCAGGATGTCCTGCGCCAGCTTACGGAGGCGCTGGCGTGGCGGGCGAAGCACGAGCCCTGGCGCATCGAACCGGAACTCAGCGAACCACGCCTCCTCGAGGTCAAGGTGAATGTCCGCGCGCAATATCAGGATGAAACCAGTCATCGGCTCGTCCCTGCGCCGGAATTGCTCACCTTGCGCGTGCCGTGTGTCGTAGGCACAGCCCAGAACGGCGTTTCCCTCTGCGAAGCGCCGACGCTGAAATTGCGCTTTTACTTTCAAAACGAGGCACAGCTCAAGGATCTCGTGCGCCACTATGTGCGAGATCGACTCACTGGCAAAACGCCGGCGGAACTCGCGTTGGACCTGCCGCCTCGCGATGCCTGGCTCGCGCAAGTCAGCATCCGTGAATTCGGCGGAGCAAACCGGCCACCCATTGCGGAGCGGCAGGAGATGCAGGTGCTCTTTGCGGTGGCGGATCCTTTGTTACACGACCGTGGCCACGCTTCGTCGGCCTACGGTCGTGACGCGCAGGTTCGCGCCCTGGTTGAGAAGCTGACTACGGAGCGCGCGAATATTCTGCTCGTGGGCGAAGCGGGTTGCGGTAAGTCCACCATCATCGTGGACGCCGCCCGGCGCCTTTCCCGGCTCGACGGCGGAGAGGAGTCGGATAAGTCGTTGCGGTCCTGGCGCTGCTGGCGGGGCAGCGGCGCCCGGCTCATTGCTGGAATGAAATATCTCGGGCAGTGGGAAGCGCGCTGCGAGAAACTCGTCTCGCGGCTCGAAGAAATGGAGGGGATTTTCTGTGTCGAGAATCTCCTGGAATTGCTCCGCATCGGCGGCGCCAGCGCGAACGACAGCGTGGGCGCATTCCTGTTGCCCTACCTGCAGCGCCGCGAACTGCATATGGTTGCCGAAGCCACTCCGGCCGAAGTGGAGGCCTGCCGCCGGCTCCTGCCCGGGCTGCTCGACGTCTTTCAAATCCTCCAGGTTCCGCGTTTCGAAGATGCCGAGGCGCGCCAGGCTCTGGAGCGGGTTGCGCAATCACGTGCATCCTCCGGACGTCTGGAATTCCTGACCGGCGCTGTGGCGCTCGTTCAGCGCCTCTTCCGGCGATTCCAACCGCACGCGGGATTCCCTGGGCCGGCTTCTGCCTTCATCCGCAAGCTCGCCGAAAACGCGGAACGAAAACCAATCGAGCAACGACAGATCTCCCTGGCCGATGTCCTGGCGCTTTTTATCCGGCAAACGGGCCTTCCCGAGCTGCTGCTGCGGGACGATTGGCCCTTGTCTCTCGATGAGGTCATCACCGCCCTTTCAACTAAGGTCATAGGGCAGCCGGTCGCGGTCCAGGCCGCGGCGCAAGTCGTCACGAGGATCAAGGCAGGGCTCACCGATCCTGCGCGGCCCCTGGGGGTGCAGCTTTTTTGTGGACCCACGGGCGTCGGCAAAACCGCGCTGGCCAAAGCCCTGGCGGAGTTTTGTTTCGGCGCCGGTTCGGAAAAGGAACGCCTCGTGCGCCTCGACATGAGCGAGTATGGCGGATGGGGAGCCGCGCATCGTTTGCTTCACGCCCCGGATGGAGGAGCCGCCTCCTGGATTCAGAAAGTGCGCCGCCAGCCCTTCGTCGTCCTGCTCTTCGACGAAATCGAAAAAGCCGCGCCGGAGATCTACGATATTTTGCTGGGCTTGCTCGATGAAGGACGCCTCACCGACAGTTTTGGACGCGTGACCGATTTCCGCAGCGCCATCGTCCTCCTCACGTCCAATCTCGGCGCCACGGCGCGCGGCGCGGTCGGATTTGGCGGGGACAAGACGCCTCTGGCATTTTCCGGCGCGGTCGAGAAATTTTTTCGCCCCGAGTTTTTAAACCGCCTCGACGCCGTGGTCGCATTTGACCCGCTCTCACCGGCCCACGTGCGGCAGATCGCGCTCAAGGAGCTCGATGACCTTGGGCAACGAGAAGGCCTGGCCAGTTCGAATCTTCGCCTGTCATGGAGCGAGGAGGTTGTCGAAAGGCTTGTTAGCGAAGGCTACGATCATCGATTTGGGGCTCGGCCCCTCCAGCGCGCCTTGGAGCGCATGGTGGTCATTCCGCTGGCCAAATGGCGGCTCCGAAATCCGAGGGTATGCGACGGCCGGATCGCTGTGCAGATAGTGGGCGGCGAAACTTTGTTTGCATTCGAGGCGGCCCACGCTTCGTAACCAGATTGATGGGAGGAACGGGCGAACAACTGAAATCGACCGCACTTCCGTCGCCCGTCGCCCGTCGCCTCCTTTGGAGGCGCCATTTTCTGAGACCCGCTGGCTAAAACAGCTTCTCCGCCATCGCCAGCGTCTTCAGATACACCTTGTGGCGGCCGCCGAAGGTCAGCTCGTCGTCGAGCAGGCACGCGATGCCGTCGCCGCCGGCGGGCATGAGGGGCTGGAAGGCGCGGCCGTCGCTGAGGCGGACGTCGGCGCGATAGAAAGGCGAGCCAGCGTCGCGCTGGATGGAAACGCTGGCTTCATCGGAGGCGGCTTCGCAAGCGCCAATGGGCGCGCCGGGAACGCTTTGCAGTTCGCAGACGATTTCTTCCTGATGCGCGGAACGGAAGGTCCAGCGACCGCCGCCGCGGCTTTTCAGTTCCCAGCGGAGCTGCACGGCGATCCAGGCCGCAAAGAGCAGGGCGGTGGAGCGATAGCCGGGAGCGTGGGAGACGTTGAGGCGCTTGATTTTCGGAATTTGCGCGAGGTTTTCCGGGTGATCGAAAGTCTGGGCGACGGCCTGGCGCAGGTGGAGCGTGCGCGTCCAGTCGAGGTCGCACAGGATCATGTGGGAATTCGACCGTTTGCGGGCCTGCTGGAGGAGGGCAAATTGCTCCTTCGGCTGGCGCCAGTCGCGGCTGTCGAAAATGAGGCGGTCCACCCAGGTGAGGATCTGGTCGCCGAGCGGCTCGTGGAGTTCTCCCTGCCACCAGAGATAGAGCGGCAAGTCGGAGTCCAGGTTAGCGAAGAGGACCGTGGGCAACTGGCGCTCGGCGGCGCCGGCGAGTTGGATGGTGATCTGCTCGCAGCAAACCTGCTTGGCCCCGGCGCGGCTCAGATGGCAGTGCGCGTTGATCCAGGCCTTGACCTCGGCGGTCGGCGAATCGGGAGTCGTGACGATGAGCACGGCGCGACAGGCGTGCTCCCGCATGAATTGCGAGATGAGATGGGTATTCGATTCCACCGACTCCACGCCGGAGGCGTGGACAACGAAATTGACCAGCGAAGCGCGGGTATCTACTCCGCTGGAGCTGTCCCAGAGATTCTTGAGTTCGCGGGTGATCTGGCCGACTTCCACCGGCTGGCCGAGGAGAGAGGAATCGAATGGCATGTCGCGGGTGTGCGGCGAATTAGAGCCGGCGCCAGGAGCGGCCGTCCCGTTCCAGCAGCGCCTCGGATTCCGTTGGGCCCCAGGAGCCCGAGGGATATTCGCAGAGCGCCGGCGGATGCGGGTTCTGGTGCCAGGCGGTTTCGATCGCGTCGATAAAGGTCCAAGCCTGCTCGACTTCGTCGCGGCGCGCGAAAAGCGTGGCGTCGCCGCTCATCGCGTCCAGGAGGAGCCGCTCGTAGGCTTCCGGGCTGGCTTTGCCAAAGCTCGTGCCGTAGTGGAAATCCATCTTTACCGGCTCGATGCGGAGCGCGGCGCCGGGCCGCTTGGCCTGGATGCGCAGGGAAATGCCTTCGTCGGGCTGGATGCGGATGACGAGGACGTTTGCCCCGACGGCAGTTTCGTCACGGTTGAAGAGAACGCCGGGCGCGTCCTTAAAGTGGATGGAGATTTCGGCTCCGGATTTCGGGAGGCGCTTGCCGACCCGCACGTAGAAGGGCACGCCCGCCCAACGCCAGTTGTCGACGCTCACCTTGAGCGCGACGTAGGTCTCAGTCATCGACTCGGGACTCACGCGCTCTTCCTTACGATAGGCGGCGACTTCCTTGCCATTGATCGAGCCCGCCGCGTATTGGCCGCGAACGACGTTTTGGGCGACGTCTTCCGGCGTCATGCGGCGGAGCGAGCGGATCACCTTTACCTTTTCGTCGCGGATGGCGTCGGCCGTGAGATCGGTCGGCGGCTCCATGGCGACGAGCGAGAGAAGCTGGAGCAGGTGGTTCTGCACCATGTCGCGCAGAGCGCCGGCGCTCTCGTAGTAAGGCCCGCGGCCTTCCACGCCGAGCGGCTCGGAGGCCGTGATCTGGACGTGATCGATGTAGCGATGGTTCCAAAGCGGCTCGAAGATGCCGTTGGCGAAGCGCAGCACCATGATGTTCTGGGCCGTTTCCTTGCCGAGATAGTGATCGATGCGGAAGGTGTCCTTCTCGCTGAAGACCCGGCTGACCACGTCATTGAGCTCGTGGGCGCTGGCCAGATCGCGGCCAAAAGGCTTTTCCACGATCACGCGGCTCCAGCCTTTCGATTTGTTCAGGCCGAATTTCGCAAGCTTTTCGAGGATGCCCTCGAATTCCACGGGCGAGACGGAGAGATAGAAAAGGCGATTGCCACGGGTGCCGCGCTCGGCGTCGAGTTTATCGAGGCGCTCGGCCAGGAGCCGGTAGCCTTCGTCATCGCCGAATTCGCTGCGGTGGTAGAAGAGGCGCGGGCCGAAGTCGGACCAGATTTCCTCGTTGAAACTCTGGCGGGAAAATTTCTTGAGCGCGTCCTGCAGCTCCTGGCGGAACTGTTCGTCCGATTTCTCACGGCGGGCAAAGCCGACGATGGAAAGCGCGGCGGGCAAGTCGCCGTCGAGCGCGATGTTATAGAGCGCCGGGATGAGTTTGCGGTAAGTGAGATCGCCGGAAGCGCCGAAGATCACCACATTGCAGGGCTGCGGCATGGGCCGGCTGGAGAGCCCCTCCCGGAGGGGATTGGAAGTAGGTGCGGTCTCGTTCAAAGCAATCCCGTTATAAAGCCGGGAGCGGCGGAGCAAAGCGAAAAGTTTTCATCTCTGCAATGCAGGGAATTTGCGCGTCGGACGTGCGATCACCGAGGCGGGAAAGTGCGAATTCCGCCGATTTCCCTGAAAAAAGCGCAAAAATCGTCTGAATTTGTCACCTGGACGTCATATTTCGATTGATGCTCAATGGGCAAAGCCCTAACACAAACGGCACTATGGCTACCCCTAGACTTACCAAAACCCAACTTCAGGCCGCCCTTGCCGAGCAGGTCGGAATTGAACGCAAGACGGTCGTCGCATTTCTCGACACGCTTACGAACATCGCTTATCGCGAAACGAAAAAGAAAGGCGAATTCGTCATTCCCGGCATCGGCAAGCTGGTGAAGCAGAAGCGCAAGGCGCGCCTCGGCATCAACCCGAAGACCGGCGAAAAGATCAAGATCGCGGCGAAGACCGTGGTCAAGCTGCGCGTGGCCAAGGCCGCGAAAGACGCAGTGTTGTAAAAAAAGGCAGGCGGAGCGCCTGTGAAAGAAAGCGCTGGGAATTGATTCCGGCATTCATTGCCGGAATGGGTGAGTCTTTCCCTTGAATGCCCGTGCCAAAGCGCGGCGCAATGTAGGCGAGGTTTTTAACCTCGCGCGGTGTGTCGGAGAAGCGGCAAGGAGGGAACAGCGTCAGATAATCTACAACTCGAGTAAGCTTAGTAATTTTGGCTTTTCGAGCATACGGGTGCGTCTTCTCGTGTCGCCGGTTTCTCGCCCCGCCGCTGCTCCAACTCACCGCGCGAGGTTGCAAACCTCGCCTACTTTGGCGCGCGCGCGTTCGGCCGCGCATCAACTGGCATAGAAAGCTTTCGATACGGCTCGACTGATCGGCCACAACGCAATCAGAACGAAGGCTGCCACGACGCCGATTTCCCAGGGATAGGGATCGCCGCAATAACAAAACGCGGCCTGCAAAGGCAGCAGCAGCCGAATGAATGCGCCGATCATGGGGGGAACGGGCGGCTGGGGTTTTTTGCAAAGCCGCAGCGTCGTCCAGAGGGCGAAGGCCATCGCCAGAGCGAAGAAGCCGATTGCGGGCAGGGTCGTGCTGGAAAACAGCGCGTAGGAGATTCCGCCGAAGGAAAGAATGGACAGGGCTCCGATCGGGAGGAGTTTTGCCGAGAGCGGCGCGGAGGGTTTCGTTTCGTGGCGGGCCAGATTGGTCACGGCCGCGATGTAGAGGCCCAGGAATACGGCTGGCAGAATCCCGAGCTTCCATGAGCCTGTGGAACTGCAAAGGGCGCCGATCAAGATGCTGAGCGTCCGGCAAGCGCCCATGTTCAGCGCGCCAATAATCGGCCAACCTTTCGTGACATAGTTATAACACGTCACGGCGACGAGCACTCCAATGCCGGCGAGCAGTGCGCCGGGATGCCGGGTGGCGGCGAGGATTCCAAGGCCCAGCGCCGAGAGTGCGACGGTCACGGCGATCACGCTGCCGCGGCGGGCGGCGCCGCTCGGCAAGGGACGCGATGGGCGATCGCGGCGGTCTTCGGCTTCGTCGGCCAGATCGTTCATGAGCAAGCCCGCGCCGTAAAAGCAGAGGCTCGCCAGCATGGCGGCGACAAGTGTCCAATTGGTGAAGCCGTTATTTGCCAGCAGGAAACCGGCAAGCGGATCGCCAGGCACGGTGAAGAGATTTGGCGCGCGTAGGAGCTGGAGCCATGTGCGGAAGGATGAGCGGCGTGGGGCCGGCGCGTCTGCGGCGGAAGGAGAGGGAGAGGTCACGGGATTTTGGCGGCCAAGGCATCGCGGGCGGCGACGAGTTTTTGGTAGGAGGCATCGAGCGCCTCGGAAAGGACGCGCGTTTCGCCCAGCACCGGCATGAAATTATGATCGCCGGGCCACCGTGGGACAATGTGCAGATGCAGATGGTCGGCAACGCCGGCTCCGGCGCAGGAGCCGAGGTTCAGGCCAATATTGAAGCCCTGCGCTTTGACGGCTTCGCGCAGGATGGCCTGGGCGAGCGACGCGAGCTCGAAGAGCTCCAGGCGCTCGGCGTCGCCAAGGTCAGCGAGATCGGCGGCCTTGCGATAGGGCACAGCCATCATGTGGCCGACGGCGTAGGGGAAGCCGTTCAGCATGAGAAAGCAGTGCTTGCGCCGGGCGACCACGTAGTGCGCGGCATCATCGGAGGTCTGGGCGGCTTCGGTGAAGAAATCCCGGCGCACCGTCTGTTTGAAATACTCGGCGCGCCAGGGCGCCCAGAGGGCCGAGAAATGTTCGAGACTCATGCCCGCGAGCGTGCGCGAGCCGATGCCGGGAGCGCACGAAGAAAAGTGCGCCCGGAAAGTAATTACCGATCCGCGAGCAAAACCCGATGCCCCGCAGTGTCGATGACTACGACAAAAGAAGACAGCAGGCCGTTGCCGATCAAACCCGCTTCGCTCGGAAACATGGGTTGAGGATGAATTCCCGTAGGCACGCCTGAGCGATGCCGTGCTCCGATCTGGATCTCCGTAAGGCAATTGTGCGCGTGGCCGGAAGCGAGCGCGACGGTGGCGGTAGCTGAAGCACCTGGGGCCGGGCCACGAGTCACCCATTCCAGGGATGAATCGCAGCCGGTATCGAGACGCATCCATTCCGGCGAGCGGCCGTTCACTCCGACTTTCACGCAAGGCGCGCCATTTCGATAGGCCAGCGGAAGCCATTCACCGGTATTCGCCATTCCTTCCTCCCGGCTCAGCAAACGCAGACGCCGCGCCTGGTAGTCGATGGAAACGATGCGGCCCGCGAGGAAGTCCGCCCCCAGCAGCCCGCTGATCTTGTGGTGGATTGCCGCGCTCGGGTTGCTCAGATCCGTAGCCAGCATGGTATGAGGAAGGGCGATGCCTCCGGCTTCCGCGTGGATGTCGCGGATCGGGTAGGCCACGGATGAACCTGAGACACCACGGATCGCCTCGGCCGATCCCAGGGAAAGCCCCTGACGCCGCGCCACCTGCACATCGATCACGCTGACGCTGGCGCCGGAATCGAACAGGAAATCGGTGGGAGGATTTTGCGCGCCGACCTGTACCTTCAGCCAAATAAGGCCGTCCCGGAATTCAAACGGAATTTCGGTCGCGGCGAAAGCGGGAATGACGCCCCAAAAAATGAGGATGGCGAGAAGCGATGGGAGCCGGCGCATTTGCACGCGGGCCCTTTAGCAGCCGCTGTGCAAACCGGGGTTAAGGGTACTGCCGGGTCGTCACGAGCTAGGGCGCGTGATTTTTCACAAAATGCTTGATATCAATTGTTTGCGCGCGTCGACAGAGCTGTGCGCCCGCGCTGGATTTTTCAGCTGGAAGCGCCTATGGCACAGCCGCTTACGTGAATAATGCAGGTTTTTGCATCGAGTGCGGATCCACGCTGTCTGAAACGCCGGCGCGCTGTTTCTATTTGTTCGCCCTGGAAAAAAGAAACCCTACGCCTGTCTTGAAAAGCGGGCGCAAGGCGGAGTAAATCGCGACCGACGGGCGGCTTACTTGTTCGGCACGTATCCCCCGGAAGTCTGGCCGTGGGCATTCGTGCGGACTTCATACCGTGTATCCACGCCCTGCGGCGCCGCATAGGTCTGGCTGAGGGCGCGGCCCCCGGCGTAGACGGCGACGGTTTCGGTGCGCTGGCTCGCCTGCGCTCTCTGAATATCCTTCAGATTCTGCAGTTGCTGGTCGTCGGCCGAAGCGACGCCGGCCAGAGCGAACAGGGCGAGGGTGAGAAATTGCAGCTTTTTCATAGGTCCTTTTACTGGTTTGTGTGTGATTTGCGCCCGAGAAACCCGGCCGCAAGAGCTTAAACGCCGGCGGAGGTTCGGAACCCTCAGGATTTTTTTCATAAATATTTCGGAGTTCAGGAATATTCTGAGGGTTTCCACCACCGCTGGTGTTTCATCCGTACATGGACGAACTCGAACCCGACGATCTCACCGCGAAACTGCAGTCGTGGCGCGTCTCTCCGCGCCTGCCGGCATCGTTTCAGCGTGATGTCTGGTCGCGAATTTCGGCGCGGCAGGCGGCGCGCCGCGACACGTTCTTCCAGCGGCTCACGCGGGCTTTCGGGGCGTTGATCGTGCAGCCGCAGTATGCGGTGAGCGCGGTGGTCGTGAGCCTATCTCTCGGGATTGGCGCTGCGCATTTGCAGGCCCGACAGGCCAGGAACCGCGAGTGGAAGGCGCTGGAGGAGCGCTACAGCGTTTCCATCGATCCCGTGGCGATGATGTCGTCGCGCCGGGAGGGAGCGGTGGAATGAAAGCACGCTGGGTCGTACTCGTCGCGGCGGCGGCGGCGATTGCCGGGTATGCTGCTTACTTTTTTTGCGCGATGAGTTCGACCCAGGCGATGCTCGATCAAAAAGCTGGAGAAATGGAATGGCTGCGCGCCGAATACCATCTCACCGACGCTCAGTTCGATCACATTCAGGCCTTGCATCGGGAGTATGCGCCAAAATGTGATCAGATGTGCCAAAAGATCGCCCAGGCGCAAGGCCGCCTCGAGCATCTGATCGAAGCTAATAAGACCTACACGCCGGAAGTGGACGAGGCGATGAAAGAGTGCGCGCTCGTACAGGGGGAATGCCGGCGCGCGCTCCTGGCGCATGTGTACGCGGTGAGCGGCGAGATGGCGCCTGGCGACGGCGCCCGGTATTTGCAAATGATGTCGGGGCGAATCCTGGAGCCGGCAGTCAGTCATGAAACGGTGATTTCGAGCGCGGCCAAATGAAGCGGACTGTTGATTCTCAATTCAATCCGCCTTTCAGGGTTATGCGAACATCGTATGCGCACCGCAGATTGGTCGATTGCGTGTGCGCGCTGCTGACGTTCCTGGGAGCGCGGGCGTCCCGCCGGCCCGGTGCGGAAGCATCCGATTGGACGACGGCCTTCACCCATGCGGGAATAACGCGCAAACTGTGTTAACGAAAATGCCTTCACTTCTCCCGGCTTTATTTTGCAAGGGTGAACGAGCTGCTGCTTCGCAGTTAGCTCGAGAAGATCCTCGCGTTCTTCGTGATGCTTTCGCACCGGGCGGGCGAGACGCCCGCGCTCCCAGGAACTGCGCCGTCCGAAGCTGGTTAAACTTCCGGGCGCGATCTTCGCTGGCGCTGGCGCTCACGTTGATCGCCGGTTTGCTGTTCATGCTGTTGCAGCCGGCGTCCAGCCTTACGAACACGGTGGCGGCGAAGGCCGACCGCGCCTGCATGGCCGAGATGTGCAAGCCGGGATGTTGCGCGGCGATGGCTTGTTGTCTGAAGACGGCGCAGCGGAATACTCCGCCGACTCCGCCGCCTATGGCGGGCGGAGATCACTTGCCGCTGGCCACCGTGGAATTGCGGGTTGTGATGATGGCGTTTACGCCCCCGGTTCGGCGGCTGGCTTTTGTTATTCCAGACGAGGCGCGCCGCGCGCATGGGCGCGCGCCGCTGGCGGTGAGTTGCATTCGATTGATCTGAGCCACCGGGCTTCCCAGGCGAGGTGTGCCCCGAGCACACGGTTACCCCGAGGAATTCCGGCTCAGATTCATGAAAATTTTCACCTTTCTATTTAGCATTTCCATTTTTGCCGCTCCAGCGATTTCGCCGGAGACGCGCTCTGCGTGCGGGAAAATCACCCTGGCCTTTCTGGCGTTGATTTTCGCTCTGCCCTCGAGCGGATGCTCGAAGCGGGTCGCGGCCAGCGCTGCCGCCCCGAATATCGACTATTACACGTGCACCATGCACCCCTCGGTGAGATCGCAGGATCCGCATGGGAAATGCCCCATCTGCTCGATGGACCTCGTGCCCGTGCGGAAAAAGGGCGAGGCGGGTGTTGCTCATGCGCATTTGCACGCCGAAGATGAGGACGCGGAAAACGCAGCGGTGAGCGACTTTTTCGTTCCCGCGGAGCGGCAACAGCAGATCGGCGTCACCTACGTCGCCGTCGCACGCCGACCGCTCCGGCGGGCAATCCGTTCGCTGGGCGTGGTTGCGCCCGACAAAGCCAGACGGTGGGAATTTGTGGCGCGAGCCGAAGGTTATGTGCAGCAGCTATTCGTGACTTCGCCCGGCGAGCCGGTCGAGGCGGAGCAGCCGCTGCTTGCAATTTACAGCCCTGAGTTGCTGACGGCGCAGCGGGAATTTGTGAATCTCCTGCAGGCGCGCGATCGCGCGGCATCGCCGGAAGCGCGCCAGAACGCCGAACGATCGGTTTCCGCCGTCCAGGTTCGGTTGGAGCAGTGGAACGTCACCGCGAAGCAAATTGCCGATCTCGACAAAACGCGCAAACCTTCCGAATTCGTGACATTTGTCGCGCCTTTTCGCGGTGTGATTGAGGATGTGCCGGCGGAGCTGGGTAGGAAAGTCATGCCGGGCGATCGCCTCGTCGATGTGGCGGATCTTTCGGTCGTGTGGGTCTGGGCCGAATTCTTTGAAAACGAAGTTCCCCGGCTTGCGAAGGGGCTGAAGGCCACCGTGAGCTCGGCGACCTACCCCGGGCGGAAATTCGAGGGGGAAATCAGCGTGGTGAGCCCGTACCTGGAGCCCACGCGGCGCACGGCAAAGGTGCGGATCGACCTTCCAAATCCCAAGCTGGAGCTGCACCCGGGAATGTACGTGGATGTCGAACTCACGCTCGATGCCGGTGAAGGTCTGGCGATTCCGGAGAGCGCGGTGATGCCCACCGGAGGCCGGTCTCTGGTCTTTGTCGACAAAGGCGAGGGCCGACTGGAGCCGCGGTTCATAAAAATTGGCGACAAGTATGGAGCCGTATATTCAGTGACCAGCGGCCTGAAGGAAGGGGAGCGAGTGGTGGCCGGCGGTAACTTCCTTATCGATGCGGAGAGCAAGGTGCAGGGCGCGATCAAAACTTTTGCCGAGGCGCCCGCTGAATAGCATGAATTCATCAACGGCCCATCCCGATGCGGCGTCGACGCTCATCGATCGCATCATCGAGGCGAGTGTGCGCAACCAGTTCCTCGTGGTCGTCCTGACCTTGCTGGCAGTTGCTGGGGGCGTGTATGGTCTGTTGCGTACGCCGCTCGATGCCATTCCCGACCTCAGCGATGTGCAGGTCATCATCTCGACGGAATGGGAAGGGCGTTCGCCGGATCTGGTCGAGGATCAAATCACGTACCCGATAACCACCCGTTTCATTGCCGCGCCCAAGGTTAAATTCGTGCGTGGGGAGTCGATGTTTGGAAAATCTTTCGTCTACGTGATTTTCGAGGATGGCACGGACATTTATTGGGCGCGATCACGGATGATCGAGTATTTGAATTCCGTTCGTGGCCTGCTGCCAGAGGGCGTGAACCCGGTCATCGGACCGGATGCCACAGGCGTCGGCTGGGTGTACGAATATGCGCTCGTCGACGACAGCGGTAAGCATGATCTGGCTGAATTGCGGACCTTGCAGGACTGGCATCTGCGCTATGCGTTGGAGTCCGTGAAAGGTGTGGCTGAGGTCGCGTCGGTGGGAGGCTTTGTCAAAGAATACCAAGTCGATCTCGATCCCAACAAGCTGGCCGCATACGGCATTTCGCTGGCCGAAGTGATCAACGCGATCAAGCTGAGCAACGCAGACGTCGGCGGCAAAATCTTCGAAGTGGCAACGACCGAATACTATGTGCGAGGGCGGGGGTACATCAAGAGTGTTGCGGACATTGAAGACGTCGTGCTGAGGGCAGAAAAGGGGACGCCGATCTGTGTCAAGAACGTCGGGACAGTGCATCTCGGCCCCGATCTCCGTCGCGGGATTGCGGAGCTGGATGGACGCGGGGAAACGGTGGGCGGCATCGTCGTCATGCGTTACGGAGAAAATGCGCTGAACGTGATCGAAGGCATCAAGAAAAAGCTGGAGGAGATTCAGTCTTCCCTGCCCGAAGGCGTGAAGGTTGTGCCGACCTACGATCGATCGAATTTGATCAAACGCGCCATTGGCACGCTGCGGGAGAAGCTGCTCGAGGAATCGATCGTCGTGGCCTTGGTTTGCATCGTCTTTCTGTGGCACGTGCGGTCTGCGCTGGTCGCGATCATCACGCTGCCCATCGCGATTCTTTTGTCGTTTCTGCCGATGTACGGGTTGTCACTGACGTCAAATATCATGTCTCTGGGTGGGATCGCGATTGCCATCGGGGCGATGGTGGATGCGGCCATCATCATGGTGGAAAATGCGCATAAACACCTGGAGCATTTCCGCGACGAACATGGGCGGGAGCCGCGTGGCCGGGAGCGGACGGCGGTAATCGTCGCCGCGGCTCAGAGCGTCGGGCGGCCGCTTTTCTTTTCCCTGCTGGTCATCACGGTGAGCTTCGTGCCGATCTTCACGCTTACCGCGCAGGAGGGCCGGCTGTTTCGCCCGCTGGCTTTTACCAAGACATTTGCCATGTTTTTCGCCTCCTTTCTGGGAGTTACTTTAGTGCCAGTATTGATGGTCTGGCTGATCCGGGGCCGGATCGTTCCGGAGATCCGCAATCCAGTGAATCGGTTTTTGATCTGGGCTTACCAGCCGATGGTGGATTTTGTGCTGCGTCACCGTGCGGTAACATTGGTTGCGGTCGTGGCGCTTCTGGCGGGCACAGCGTTCCCCTTTCTACATCTGGGCAAGGAATTCATGCCGCCGCTCAACGAAGGCGACATCCTTTACATGCCGACGGCAGTCCCCGGAATGTCGATTACGGAGGCTTCTAAGATCCTGCAAATTCAGGATCGCCAGTTGAAAAGGATTCCCGAGGTGAAGTCGGTTTTCGGCAAGGCCGGCCAATCCGAGACGCCGACGGACCCGGCTCCGCTTTCCATGTTCGAGACGGTCGTTCAGCTTCAGCCGGCCGAAACGTGGCGACCGGGCATGACGTGGGAGAAACTGTTGGCGGAGATGAATGGCAAGATCAAGACGCCGGGGATGGCGAGCATCTTCTGGATGCCGATTCAGACCCGCACTGAGATGCTCACGACGGGATTCCGGACTGTGCTGGGAGTGAAGGTTTTTGGCCCGGACTTGCGGCAAATCGAAAAGGCGGCCGTAGAGATCGAAAAAGCGTTGGCGGATCTCCCGAATACCCGCAGCGCTTTTGCGGAGCGCGCGACCGGCGGGTATTTCCTCGACTTCACGGTGGATCGGAAAGCCGCGGCCCGCTATGGCCTGCGGGTGGGTGATGTAAATGACGTTATCGAGACAGCCATCGGCGGGAAGACCATCGCAACCACCGTCGAAGGGCGGGAGCGTTATCCCATCAATGTTCGGTATGCCCGCGATTTTCGGGAAGATTTGGACGCGTTGAAACGGGTTTTGGTTCCTCTGCCAAATGGCGCCGTGGGGTCGATGGAAGGCGTCGGTAAATCGGTGGGCTCCCGGTCTTCGACCATCGATGAGCCGGGTCTCGCGCCCAGCCTCCCACTTTCGATGCTTGCGAAAATCGACTTCAAGACCGGCCCGCCGTCGATTCGCAATGAGAATGGCCAGTTGGTGGGTTTCGTCTTCGTCGATATCACTTCGAGCGATATCGATGGGTATGTGCAGGCAGCTACGGAGCGCATTCGCGAAAAGGTCAGTCTGCCGCCGGGCTGTTATATCCAATGGGCGGGGCAGTTCGAATATCTGAAGGCTGCGGAAGCGCGTCTCGCCGTGGTCGTTCCGCTGACCTTGCTGATCATTTTCGTGCTCATTTATCTGAATACCCGGTCGGTGGCGAAGACCGTCATCGTGCTGCTGGCGGTTCCCTTTAGCCTAGTGGGAGCTTTCTGGACGCTTTATCTGCTGGGCTATAACATGAGCGTCGCCGTCTGGGTCGGGATGATCGCCTTGGCAGGCCTGGATGCCGAGACTGGCGTGGTCATGCTCCTCTATCTCGACCATGCTTGGGAAAAGTATGTTTCCGAGGGCCGAATGAATTCACTGGCCGACTTGTATGCCGCGGTGAAGGAAGGCGCGGTGCAAAGGATCCGGCCGAAGATCATGACCGTGTGCGCGATCCTGTTTGGACTGCTGCCGATCATGTGGTCGCCGACGACGCAGGCGGGGGCCGATGTGATGAAACGGATCGCCGCGCCGATGATCGGGGGTGTGATTACGAGCGCGATTCTCGAGCTGTTGATTTATCCCGTGATCTTCGTGATCTGGCGCCGTCGGGCGTTGCCGGAGAACCCGGTGCATGACGTTGGGATCGGAGTTCCGATGGACGCGCCGGTGGTTTCCGTGGGAGCGTGAATCCGCCCAGCCATGGATACCCAGGACGAAAACCAAATCGATGTCGCGCTCATGCAGCGTCTGCGTGCGGGCGACGACCTGGCGCTGAATGAACTCATGGCGCGCTGGCAAAAAGCACTGACGTCTTTCGTTTTTCGCTATACCGGCAATGAGGCGGATACGCTGGACCTGGCGCAGGAGACTTTCGTGCATCTTTACGAAAGCCGAGGCCGATATGAGCCGCGGTCGAAGTTTTCCACGTACCTTTTCACGATTGCGGGCAATATTTGCCGGAATTTCGAGCGATGGCAGCGGCGGCATCCCACAATTTCGCTCCAGGGACAGTGCGCAAAAGAAGACGCTGCGCTCGAACGTCTTTTGCCGTCGGAAAGCGAGTCGCCGTCCGATACGGCCGACCACCACGATGTCGCTGGGGCGGTGCGGGAACAGATCCAGAAACTGCCGCACGATCTCCGGACCGTGGTGCTGCTCTTCGAATACGAAGAGATGTCCTATCAGGAAATCGGGGCTGTGCTGGGGTGCTCGCCAAAGGCGGTGGAAACTCGGCTCTATCGCGCGCGGAAAAGTCTGCGGGAATCGCTGGCGCGGTTCGGGTTATCGACAAAAAAAACCGCCCCGCCGTGAGGCGGGGCGGTTTAGTGAGGCAGCGGTCGTCTGGGCTCGAAATCCTAAGCGCAGAGGCCGCTGGAAAGGCAATCGACTACTTCGTCGGGACCGTCGCGATCGTCTGCAGGATACGACCGGCGATCTTGTAGGGGTCGCCGGCGGAGTTCGGACGACGATCTTCCAGGTAGCCCTTGTAGCCGTTGTTCACGAAGCTGTGGGGGATACGGATGGAGGCGCCGCGGTTGGCCACGCCGTAGTTGAATTTATCGATGGACTGGGTCTCGTGGAGACCGGTCAGGCGGAGGTGGTTATCCGGGCCGTAGACGGCGATGTGCTCGTTCTTGTACTTGTCGAAGGCAGCCATGAGCGCTTCGAAGTACTCCTTGCCGCCGACTTCACGCATGTACTCGGTCGAGAAGTTCGAGTGCATACCCGAGCCGTTCCAGTCGCCGCGGATCGGTTTGCAGTGCCACTCGACATCGACGCCGTACTGTTCGCACAGGCGCATGAGGAGGTAGCGGGCCGTCCACATCTGGTCGGCCGCGGTCTTCGAGCCCTTGCCGAAGATCTGGAACTCCCACTGACCCTTCGCCACTTCGGCATTGATGCCTTCGTGGTTGATGCCAGCTTCGAGGCAGAGGTCGAGGTGGGTGTCGACGATCTCGCGGGCGATATCACCCACGGCGCTGTAGCCGACGCCGGTGTAGTACTTGCCCTGAGGAGCCGGGAAGCCGTCCTTCGGGAAGCCGAGCGGACGACCGTCCTTCATAAGGAAGTACTCCTGCTCGAAACCGAACCAGGTGCCGGGATCATCGAGAATGGTCGCACGGGAGTTCGTGCTGTGCGGGGTGCCGTCCGCATTCAGCACTTCGTTCATGACGATGACGCCGTTTTCCTTGGTGGCGTCGGGATAGCAGGCGACCGGCTTGAGCACGCAGTCGGAGCTGTGGCCTTCAGCCTGCTGAGTCGAGCTGCCGTCGAAGCCCCAAGCGGGCAGCATTTCCAGCGTCGGGAAGCTGTCGAAATCCTTGATGAGGGTTTTGCCGCGGAGATTCGGAGTGGGTTCGTAGCCGTCGAGCCAGATATATTCCAGTTTGTACTTAGCCATTTAGGTCAGCTTGGGTTTGTGGTGTCTATTTTTGAGCAGGTTGTGCTATTTTTGCCTGCCCATGTCGGTTTTTGTCTAGGTTTTTCTACGGTTTTCAGCGCTTTGCAGAGCTGGCACATAGAGTGCCAAATTTGCTACGCAGGACTTATGCCAGCGCGGCGGAAGCGGCTTTCGCCGAGGCAGTACGGCCTGGTTTCGAGGCCGGGTCGCACCCTCTCGGAGCCGAGAATTTTTCCGCGTTGCCGCTTGCCGATCCCCGGAGGACGGGCATCTTCAGGGGCCCATGCAAGAAGTAAAGGACACGCTGCGGGCGACGGTGCGGCTTAGCTACGACGGACGCGTTTACAAGACGTTCCGCGGGCCGAATGCCGCAGAGCGTTTCGCCAACGAAACGCGGGTGCTCCGTTTCCTGGAGGCCCGCGGCTGCACCTTCGTGCCGCGCCTGCTCGAGGCGGATCCGGAGAAGCTGTGCATGGTGACGACGAACTGCGGCGCCCGGGTGGAACACCTGGATCCGCAGCGCACGAAGGAGATTTTCGACGAGTTGCTCCCTTTCGGCGTGCGGCACGACGATGCCGAGATGCGGAATGTGACCTACCGGCGATCCGACGGCCGCTTTTGCATCATCGATTTTGAATTTGCCACCATCCTCCCTGGATTCGAAGATTCGACGTCTCTCCCCCCTGATGCAGCACCCCGATAGCGCCCCGCGCACCCTTAATCTTCGCTGGTCCGGCCACACCGACGTCGGCCGGGTCCGCAAAAACAACGAGGATTCCTTCCTGGCGTTGCAATTCGACGGACGGGAGGTGCGCTACCTGGGCAAGATCGGGGAAGCTTCGACGGAAAATACGGACTTCGTCTTTGCCGTGAGCGACGGAATGGGTGGGGCGAAAGCGGGAGAATTCGCCAGCCGCATCACGGTGGATAAAATTGCACACCTGCTGCCGCGCTCCTTCAAGCAGGCGGCGGCCGGCTTGCAGACGGACTTTGAAGACGTGCTCGGGCAGCTTTTTGGCGAGATCCACGAGGCGCTGAATCACTTGGCGCGCTGCTATACCGAGTGCGCGGGCATGGGCGCCACGCTGAGCCTCTGCTGGTTCACGCCGGGGTGGATGCACTTTGGGCACATCGGTGACAGCCGCATCTACTACGTCCCGGCTAATGGCACGGGTATGAAGCAAATCACCGAAGACGATACGTACGTGGGATGGCTCTTTCGCCGGGGTGAGATCAACGAGCGGCAGGCCCGGGAGCATCCGCGGCGGTCGGTGTTGCAGCGCGCTCTGGGCGCGGGGAATCGATACGTCGATCCGCAGGTCGGGGCGGTGAGCTGTGAGCCGGGCGATCGGTTTCTCCTGTGCACTGATGGCTTGATCGACGGGTTTTACGATCATCATCTGGCCGACCTGACGCGGGCGCTCGCCTGGAACGGCGCGGCGGAAGGGCCGATTCCACCCTTGATCCGATCGGCAGTGGCCATTTCCGGTCGGGACAATACGACGGCGCTGCTGGTCGAAGTGCAGTAGCGCCCCGGAATCAGCCCGCCTTAATCACGTCGGCAAAGGGCAGAAACGGCACGCTCATCGCGGCGAGGGTAAAGGCGAGCAGAGCCACTTGAATGGCCCAACTGATCGAGACGTGGATGATGAGCACCCGCCAGATCTGGTCACGGTCCATGCGGTGAACGAGGAAGAAGCCGGCGGCGGCGATGCCGACGGATAGCCAGTTGCAAAAGCTCTGGACCGGCGGCGCATGGTCTGGGCGCGGGCCGGCGTATTGCAAAAAGAGCGTCGCCAGTTGAGGTAAAGCTGAAGCGCTGGCGCCGGCGGTGATTTTGGCGAAGGCTTGTCCGGCGATGACCAGAAGATACCCCAGCCCTACGGCGCTGATCGCGGGGATGGCGACGAGAGGAAAGGCGTACAGGCGCTCGCGAACGGGAATCATGGCGCAGTCTTCGAAGACGCCGGGATTTCCGCAAGGCTGAAGCATCTCGTGGCGCGTCTGGTTGCGCGCGCCGCTTGCCTTTTGCCGAAATGGGGGCGAAGTCCCAGGGATGAACGATCCGGCTGCCCGAGCCCAATTCGAGAAGCGCCAGGAGCGTATTTTCGCGGCATTGCTGCGCGCCGCCTGTGGCAGCGCGCCGTTTCATTGGCGGGTGGCGACGCTGCGGGTCGAGGCGGCGCCGGGACCGACGCCCGGTTCACGCGCGCTCCGGCACGAGTTACTGAATCCCGAGACAGGGGAGAGTGTCTCGAGTTTTCCGGAGACGCTTTTTCACGCGACCGCGGAGTATCACGATCTATTTGGCGCGCACCAGCAGGGGTGGAAGCGTTGCATCGTCGAAATTCAGTTCGATGAACTGGGGCGCGTGCGCCAGGCGACGGCAAATTTCGAGTACGCTTCGCCGACGGGCTAAATCTAAGCCTGCCCAAACGGGTGAGCCCGGCTTTGAGTGTTAGTTCGCCGCTTCCGCGTCCAACTCGATCGCATCGTAGGCCCAGCCAGCGCTGAGCCAGGGTGAAAGATCGCTACTTCCACTGACCGGGTTGATCGCCAGGGTATTTTCTCCATCCACGAAAGCGCCGGCGGGAATTTTGTAAGTGATGAGCGAATTGTTGCCGCGGTAAGTGCCGATCGTAAAACTCCGGCTCCGCGGTTGCGGCTGCGATTCTGGAAGATTCCGGGGCTTCCAGGCGTTGATCTGGATGTCGGGTCGGGCGCCATCATAGCTGCAGATGATCCCAATGCGAAGCTGGCAGTCGGTGATCTGCGCTTTTGTAAGCTTAAATTTGATGGTCGTTGGACTATTTACTTTTCGCAGTTGCAGCGCAGGAAATTTGGTTGGCGAGTCGACGCCGACCGTAAACGTGACCGGCCCCCACGCGCTCATCCGCGCGTCAGACGGGTGCATCGTGACGATCTTGGGGCCATTGAGAAATTCGAGTGGCGTTCCGTCCCATTCCCCGATCCGAAAAAGAGCGGTCGGGGAAGGCGCAGCAGCGAGGTCGAGTCTGGCCTGGGCGCCGCCGCGCACGGACACCTTGCCAAAGGCAACCGCGAGTTCGCCCTGGTATAGCTTCGCCTCATAGCTGCCCGGCTTCATCAATGGGCTTGAGTAAGAGCTCGCGGCGTCGATCGGCGCCCAGTATTGCGCTTCGGAATTGGCAAAACCAACGACGCCCCGTAGCTGCGAGGGAACGCCGGTAACGCGGCCGGTTACGGAGCCGCGACGCGACGCGGGCACATAGCCGATCAGGTCGAGCCCGGCAGTGTCGATCCAGGAAAAATCGATGGGGAGCGGCGGCGGAAGCCCGTCGGTAAAAACGAGCGCATAGGGGCCGTGCAACACCTTGAGGCGCGGCGGCTCCGTCATGTTATGGCCGGAGTTCATGTAATTATACACCTCGGCTGATTGGCTTTGGATATCGCGATGGAACGGTCCGCCCGAGCTGCTTTCGCGGGAGCCGTAGATCATCCAGACGCCGACGCCCTGTCCGGAGGCGCCACAAAAGGTCATATCCATCGCGCGATCCTTTCCATGCGTTTGCGAGTCGCCGTAATACTTGGAGCGAGTCGTCCCGTCGAAGCACCCGAAGACGTCTTTGCTTTCAATTGCCCCGGAAGCTTCGCGGGTGTTGGACGGCGCAGGGCTTTTAAGAAATTGGCTGGGTTCCAGACGTGTGATCCAGCGGAGCTCGCCGACAGACGGCTCCGCCGTCGCGTAAGTCGCCATGAAGATGTCATTCAGGTCCCGTCGCACGAGGATGTAGTGCGTCAAACTCTTGGCCACGCCATTGTTCTCGTCAGTGGCCAGCGTGATCTTGACGATGTTTGCACCGACGAGCGCGCCGGTCACCTTCGCCGTTCCCAGACCAGAATCGATCTGCGAATGCCGTTTTGGTTCCTGTAACTCGGGGCCGCCTTTATAGCGAAGGGAAACAATATCGCCGTTGCTCGTGCTTACTTTAAAAACAAGTCCGGCGCCGGAATCCACGACCAGGGCTTTGCCGTCGTCGTTCAAACCGAAGGCCGCGGCGGCGCGCGGAGGGGCCGCGAGGCCGATGGCGACAACTAGAAGGCTGAGAGCGACTGCGATCGGGGAAGACCCTTTGAACTGAAGCATCGACTGGAAAATTGATGAGCGAATGGCGAGGTTCATTATTCGGGCTTGGGCGCACCGTGAGCTGGAGGAACCGTCGCGCCGCGAGGGGAGAAGAATTCCGCGAGGGGATCATCGTTCATGGATTTTAGACCGGAGACGACACATTCAGCGTTGAGCACCGCCCCTTCCCAGCCCGTGTGCAGTTTTTCTTTAGGCGAAGGAACATACAGCGTGTCGACCTTCGCCGGGCCGAGTTCCTCGTATTTAGCGGCGATGAGATCGTAAAGCGGGATGAAAGGAGTCGTCGTTTGCTTGGCCACTTGTTCGGTCCACGAAGCATGCGTGGTGTTTTGACGGTTAAAATGCTGGCCGTCGGAGCTCCAACTTTTGCGTGGCGTGAGGGAGCACAGGATCGGGGTGGCGTCCTGCGCCCGGATTTCGGCGACGAATTGCTGCAGATACCAGCCAAAGGTGTGAACGGTTTCATCGCCGTTCAGTTCGGTGTCTTCACCGAAGCCGGCGAGCGCGCCTTTTCCTTTGGCGCCGCCGTTGTCATTCGCTCCAAATTGAATCAAGACGAAGTCTCCTTTTCTAAGCTGCGGACGCAGGTATTTCCAAAAGAAACCCTTGTAAAAAGTGCGGCTGCTCGTGCCGCCAAAGGCGCGATTTACGACGTTAATCTTTTTCGGATCGAAAAACGCGGTGAGAGGCGCGCCCCACCCCCATTGACCGGCTGGCCCGTTCTCGCCCGCAGAGCCGTTGCGGACAGTGGAATCGCCGATGAGCCATAGGGTCGGGAGAAGGGAATCCGCGGGCAACGGCGGCAGATAGCGGCCGTCGCCCGGCGCCCCTTCGGGAGCGGTGCCTGAGCCGCTTTGCGTGCCGCGAGGGACGTCGCTAATTTGGAGCCGGGCAGCGTCTGAAGCCTCTTGCGCACGGACCGGTGATAGGCTTGCCGCCGCGGAAAAGACCAGGCTGAAGACAATTCGGCGAGCCTGCCTGATGTACAAAGTCGGTGTTTGGCTGGGAGATATTTTGAATCGACGACTCGCTGTTGCGCCGAAAGGAACCGCGGGCTCCAGATTCATGGCTGGTCGTTCGTGAAGGAAAATCGGAGATGCGTGCCGTCGATGGAGATGATTTCTCCGTGCCCAAATCGAAGAGGCGGAATGACGGAGAACAAAAATCGAGGCAGGTAAAACATGATTGGGAACGATGCGCGCAGAGGTTTCCGTCGGCAATTCTGTATTCGGCATTCCGAGTTCAAAAAACGGCAGGCTCTTGCGGCGTTTCGTTTGGCGCCAGAAGGTGTGGCTCGCTGCGATCGAGATTCGTTTAACGAACCGGAACGGGTGCCCGGACGGCGAGTTTCAAATACGGTCCGCCGCCGGCAGATCGAGGCCGTGGAGCGCAGGAGATTGGTGAATAAGCCAATCTTCATTCAGCGCTGACTGATCTTCAGCGCGGTCGGTCACAGTGTGTCCCGAGGGCTTGTTTTTCAGGGATAGATAGTATCCGTACTCCTTGGCCGCAGATTCTTCTTTTGCGCTGCTCTCCTCGGCGAAGTTCTGTTTCTCTTTGTCGGGCATGCAAATGGCTATGGGGCGCGGTCTGAATTCCGGGTGTTCCGGGGTCTTGTTATTCCATGCCGCAACCTACCGCAGCTCGTCCATTTGTTATTCGCTTCCAGCTCTGGCTCGCGCGCGCGCGCTTTTTCACGATGTCGCTCTTCGTGCATGTGATCTTGGTGATTCTGGGGGGCAGCGTGGTGCTCTTTCACCGGGAGATCGAGCCGCCCGACTTTGCCGCGGGCGAGGGATCGATTCTGACTCACGAATCCACCGTCCTGCCGCCGCCGAGTGAGCCGGAGAGCCAGATGATGACGCCGACGCCAGTCGAGCCAAAGGTGTCGTCGGCATTGATCAGCGCCATTACCGTCAGTTCACCCAGTGTTGCGGCGATTCCAGCCACGGCGTTGCCGGCTTTGAACCAGGACTCCATGCAGAAAGCCGTGGAAACGAGCGTGACGGGGAAATTTGGCAAAATCGGAACCGGACTCGGCATGAAAGGCGGCTCGATGAATATGCTCGGCCAGCGTGAGAAGCTGGTCAGCGCTTTTGTGGGACGCTTTTACGACTTGAAACAGACGAAGGCGCGCAAGCCGACGGATGTTACTCCGGACGACTATCACAAGATCTTTCGCCGTTATATCTCGGAGAATTGGAAGGAGAGCAATTTGGCCACGTATTTCCGCGCCAGGGATCCGATCTACGCGACGCAGATTTTCACGCCGAATATTCCGGCAGTCGATGGGCCGAAGGCCTTTGGTCTGGAGAAGGAAGTTCAGCCCAGCCGCTGGCTCGTGCACTACCGAGCGCGGGTGTCACCGCCGGAGGATGGCAACTACCACTTCGTCGGCGCTGGCGATGATGTGATGCTCGTGAAATTCAACGGCAAGCTCGTGCTCGACCGCTGTTGGCATCAGCAGGACGTGCAGCTCGAGCCGGAGCAGAATTACGACTACGGCTGGAGCGATATCCCGCACGGCTTTGGCAAGGGCAGTGTGGTCCATGCGCGGGCCGGGCAATACTACGATATGGATGTGCTTATCGGCGAAGAGCCGGGAGGGCGCTCCTATGCCGCGCTGCTCATTGAAAAGGAGGGCGCGGTCTATGAGAAGGATAAGAAGGGCAACCCGATTCTACCGGTATTCCGGTTGGCTGATGGGCCGTTGCCGGACCCGGCGCCGGGGCAGAGTTATGCGCCGCATGCGGAGGATGGGCCGGTGTGGAAGGCGGTTGGCTTGGAGAATGACCAGAATGCGTCAGGATTTGACGAGGCTTTTGGAAAGCAGTGACGAAGGGAGGGCTTTTGCTGAAGGCTAGGAAGCGGTTTTCAACTGCCTTGAACGCACATCGATGTCTGCTCCACGTCTGCTTTCGCCTCTGGACGGTATTCGTTTTGCGTATTGCCATGGAGGGAGTGTCCGCGGATGGGAGCGGCGCGTCTGCGGGCCGGCTCCGCGCGACATAATCATGGCGCGCTTGTGTTACCCTAAATCCGCTTTCGCTTTTCAACGGGCAATGCAATTCTCCACCTGTGATCAACGAAAGAGGAAACATCATCCAGGCTCTGGCAACAGCGCCTGAAACGTGTCTCCCTGAGCAGGATTCGCCAGG
>FTCB01000138.1_pt1 | contig 44262 bp, 34 predicted proteins | sample 1639431 | NCBI WGS metagenome assembly FTCB01 (sample SAMEA3914864, study PRJEB12502) | metagenome | biome: forest; material: soil | place: USA | collected 2012-03-12 | depth 0.3 m
CGGCAAGAGCACGCTCTCAAAGGCCATCGAGCGCGAGCTCTTCAATCTCGGCATCCAGACCTACATCCTCGACGGCGACAACATCCGGCACGGGCTGAACAGCAATCTCGGGTTCTCGCATGAAGACCGTATAGAAAACATCCGCCGCGTTGCCGAGGTGGCAAAGCTGATGGCCGATGCCGGCGTGGTGGTGATCACCGCCTTCATCTCGCCCTACCAGGCCGACCGCCGGAAGGCGCGGTCCATCGCCTGCGAAGCGGGCGTGGACTTCTACGAGATTTACGTGGAAGCGGACCTCGCGACCTGCGAGAGCCGCGACCCGAAGGGCCTCTACAAAAAGGCGCGCGCCGGACAAATCGCCGATTTCACCGGCATCAGCGCCCCCTACGAGGCGCCCGACAGCCCCGAGATCCTCGTCCACACCGGCAAACAGAGCGTGCCGGAAAGCGTCGCCCAGGTGCTGGAGTTCCTCCGCCCGCGCATTAAAGTGGACGCCGAGTTCGAAATCTAGTTCGCGGAGCTACGAGATTGCAAATCGGCATCCGCTGCGGTAGCCTAACTGGATGGCAATGACTGCAACCATTCCGATCAAGGCGCTCGGCACGCTCAATGTGCACAAGGGCGACACCCTCCTCGTGTTGGATGTGGTCGACGACTCGTTACTGCTGACAGTCAATCACAACGCATCCATCAGCCGCAAAGGTCAAGCGCGCGCATGGCTAAAGTCGGCGCGTGGTATCGTGGAACTGGCACCAGGAGAATCGCCGGATGATCTGCGGATAGAATATTACGCCAAGAAGTACGGCCAATAATCGCGGATGCGCGTCTTCCTCGATACGAACATCCTGCTCGACGTGTTGCTGAATCGGAGCGCCTTTATCGGCGACAGCGAGGCGGTCATTGAACGATGCGACGTCGTTGGTTCGGAAATGTTTGTCGCCTGGCACGGCTTGGCCACAGCATACTATCTGCTGAAGCGAGGTCGTTCTGAAGAGGCAGCGCTTGCGGAAGTCGATAAAATCCTAGCTTGGGCGCAGGTAGCGCCCTGCTCAGACGCCAGTGCGCGCCGCGCACGAGCACTAGGTTTCAAAGATTTTGAAGATGCCTTGCAAGCTGCAGCCGCAGAAGCCTGCTCTGCGGATTGGATTGTGACGCGAAACACCTCGGATTTTTCAAAGAGCCGCATAACCGCGGTCGCGCCTCATGATTTTCTACTCCAAATTCCCGCCTCCTGACGACCAAACTCACGCCATCCTTCTCCGTGTGAAAGCCCAAACCCTGATTTTTTTCCTGGTGTGTCTTCCTCTCGCGGCGCTTGCACAGGCCTCGCCGGGCTACGCCACTGAGCTCAAGCTGCTCGCCCAGCAGCGCGACAGAGAACTCGCGGACGTCACGGCGCCCGTCATCCGGCGCTACAAAGATTCGCTGAATCTGCTGCTGAAAAAAGCCACCCAAGCCGGTGACTTGCCAACCGCGCTGAAGGTCAAGGAAGAGCTCGCCAAAATGGGCGAGGCCACGCCGAACTCCGAGATCAGCGCGCAAGGCACCGAGAGCATTTTCCTCGGCAAGAAATGGGGCTGGTTCGTCGGGGACGACGACCACGCCTCCCGGCACGGCATCCTGGAATTTCAGGAAAAGGGCGTGCTGATTAAAAGCGGAGAAGTGGAAAAGTTTCTCACCACGTGGGAAGCGATGCCCGGCCGCCTCATCAAGGTAATGAACAAAAACGGCCGATACTGGGTTTTTCGGTACGACCCTGCCAAAAACGAAGCGCATTCCCTCAAGGAAAAGGGCAGTATCAGCGAAAACGACAAGACGCTAAAGCCGGTGGAATAACCCCGCTGCGCCCTCCCCTCATGGACCAAGCCCCCAACGCCGTGGAGCACGAGCAGCGAACGTGCGCCGAAGCGGTGCGCGCCCAGCATAACCTCGCTCACCACCATACCGCCCGAAACAGCCGGTACCAAAGAAACGCGACCATGCATGCGGCGGGCAGCAGTGAGAGTTCCGAGGCCAGCAATTCCACTCGGAACCGCTTTTGGTCCTGCGGCCGGTGGAGAAGAATTTTGAGCGAGAGCACAAGAACCACGATGGCCGCAGCTCCGGTCATGGTAATGCCCGTGGTCCACGCCTCTGGCGCCATAACGACCGTGGAGACCGTCACGGCCAGAATGAGCGTGAAGAGGACCTGAAACCAAAGCACGAGCCCCCGGTAATGAGGATACCTGATGCGATTCATTGGTGGCGGCGAATCAGCGACGTTCCTACACCACCGCGCCCTCTCTGCGAAGAGAGTACATCCCGATCCCCTTCCGCCGAAGCCCGCGTGCTTACTTCACCGGGACGTTGGCGAGGTGCAGACCGTCGAGGAACATTTGCACGGAGACGACAACGAGGACCATGCCCATGAGGCGCTCGACGGCCATGAGGCCGCGGCGCTGCAGCACGCGCGCGAGGATGGGCGCGGCGAGCAGGATGATGGCGCTGGCGAGCCACGCCACGAAGAGGGCGAAGAGCCATTCGAAGCGCCGCGTGGGCTCGCGCTCGGCGATGAACATAATCGTGGCCATCACCGACGGCCCCGCGATGAGCGGCGTAGCCAGCGGGACGATGAATGGCTCTTCCTCGGCCGGATGATCGAGTTTGTCGTGGTTCTCGGGCGGGAAGACCATGCGCAGCGCGATAAGGAAAAGCACGATGCCGCCGGAGATGCGCAGCGCGTCGTCGGAAAGGCTGAGCGCGTGCATCATGCTGCGCCCGCCGAAGAACACGCCGAGCAGGATGACGAGCGCGAAAAGAAGCTCGCGCGCAATCACGCGCAGGCGCCGCGCATCCGGCACGCAGCGCATCGCCGCCATGAAGCTGGGAATGTTTCCCAGCGGATCGATGACGATGACGAGCGTGAGCACGGCGGACGTGAAATCCATGCGGGAACGTTCGCCGTTTCACGGGGAACGTTCAACGTCCAACACTCAACACCCAATGTCGGCAACGTTTGCGCAGGAGCTACTTTGCGGCCGGCTTTTTCATCGCCAGCGCTTCATCGTAGATTTCCTCCAGCTTTTGAATGGCGCGCTGCTGGCTGAATTCTTCGCGGACGCTGTTCGATGCCTGGCGGCCCATTTCTTCGAGGTGCTCGGGATGCTCGGTGAAGCGGAACATCGCTTGCATGAGCGAATCGGGGTCGCGCTCGGGGCAGAGGAAACCGTTGGTGCCGTCGGTCACGGCCTCGGGGATGCCGCCGTGATGCGTGGCGAGGACGGGGAGGCCGGTGGCCATGGCTTCGAGCATCGAGTTGGGGACGCCTTCCTGGTTTTGATCGGAGGTCATTTCGCTCGGGTGCACGAAGACGTGCGCCTCGGCGTAAAGTTTGGCGAGCGCGGGCTGATCGAGGAAGCCGCGCAGTTCCACGGCCTCGGAGACGCCGAGGCGCGCGGCGGTTTCGTGCAGTTCCTCGCGCAGCGGTCCGTCGCCGGCGATGATGAAACGCGCGTTGGGATTGAAGCCGCGGAATTGTGCGAAGGCCTCGAGCGCGGTCCTCAGGCCTTTTTTCGCGATGAGCCGGCACGCCTGCACGAAGACCCAGCGGCCATCGTCGGGGATGGTGCGCGCGGCGTAGGGAAAGGCGTCGAGCGGGATGCCGGTGCGGTTGAGGCGCAGCTTCTCGCGCGGGCAGCCCCAATTTTCCAGCGCCTCAAAGAGCGAGCGCGAGCGCGCAAGCACGAGCGGGAGGACCTGCAGCAGCTCGCGCATCATGTCGTCATACCCGGGCTGATGCGGACGCGGCTGGATATCCATGCCGTGAAAACTCACGACCGTCGGGTGATCCCAGCTTTTGATGAAGGGCAGCAGGTGCACACCGGTGTGGCCGAAATACACGTGCATCAGATCGGCGGGACGGCGCTCCAGCGTTTTGATGACCACCTGCAACTCACCGCGGTAGTGCACAGGCGCAAGGCGGCGGATGTATTTCAGCCAAAAACGCTTCAGGAAATTTTTGCGCGCGCGGGGGAGGAGTTCGATATCGGGAAACGGATAGCGCTCCGTTTCCACGCGTTCGCGCGTGAGGATGAAAGTCTTCCACCGCTGCAGCCCGGTGACCTGCCGGTAAATGTGGCGCATCTCGGGCTTGAGGAAAGTGGTGCAGTAACTGGCAACGGTGGGCATGTGGGGGTTTAACATCCAACGTCCCACGTCCAACACTCAACGTCCAATTTTTGGAGAGTCAGAAGGGACGGAGAGGCAATGCGAGCTAAGCAGCCAGCTTTTGAAACATCCGCTCCGCCAGCCGGTCCATCTGCGTGGCGGGATAGGCGGGTTGCGCGGGGATGCACTCCAGCGCGAGACCGACTTTGGTGCAGATGCGTTCGACGAATTCGCGGTTCCGCCGATCGTCAGGCTCGCCGAGGAGCACCGCCAGGACGGGGGCGTGGGCGGCGTCGCACACGACGAAATCGAGCCATTTGCCGCTGATACGCGCATGCGCTTCACCGCGGTCAGCGGCGCCGTAGCTCACATTGAGCACCTCGGCGAGGCGGACCTTGGCGAGGACATGGTAGCCCTGCGGCAGGACGGCCTGAAGGGACTCGAGAAAAATGGCTTCGGGCGTCGTGAGGACGCGCTCGCAAAGACGGTAGGGGTCCTCCTCCTCCATGCCGCGCGGGTGTTTGCGGATAGGGTCTCCGGATTGGCGATCGCGCAGCCACCAGCCGGCGGCGAGTCCGGCGCCGGCGGCAAGGAGCAAGTACAAAGCTATCATATAGCGCGCATTAAGTTCATAGGAGGATTGTGCAGGAGGGATGCCAATTGGGGCATCCTTATGACAGGATGGCAGGGGGTTCAACTTTGAAGATTACAAAAAGATGTTAGCAAATCGGTGACGGAGCTATCGGACCTTCACGAATGGCAAGATTCGCGACGCGGCGTCGCAGGATTGAGAAAGAGTAGTTTCGCAGGAACGGGAAGGTCGGCGGTTCTCGAAAGTTCGATCGCTTTTGGAAGGGTTCATCCATCCCACACCACAGTCCTTCCGAAAACGGCGTCGAAGCCGCCGCAGTTCCAAAGCCTCGCGGCACGGTCCGAGGGCCTAAAAGTCGGCGTCGACGTGGGCACCGGAGACGTGGGCGCCATCGGTGACGACGCAGCGGGTGAGGCTGGTGCCGGGGGCAATTTCGGCGTTTTCCCAGATGATGCTTTCGCGAATGGCGGCGCCCTCCCCCACCCTCGCGCTGGGAGAAATCCACAGCGCAGAGCCGAGGGCGGCACAGGCGGCGAGGTATTCGTCACGGGTGCCGAGATCCCGCCAATCGCCGTCATCGAGCACGATGCCCCCGATTTTGGCGCCGGTGCGGATCATCTGATGGAAGATGGGAACGACGGAAAGCTTTTGGCCGGGCGGGATGCGGTCGATGAAGGCGGGCTCCACGAGGTAGATGCCCGTGAAAAGATGCGCGGGCTCGGCGTCGGGGCGGAGCTCGCGGCGGAGGTCGAGGACGCGGCCATCGGCGAAGAGCACGTTGCGATTACCGCCTTGCGAGCGCAGGACGAGCGTGACTTCGTTGCCGGCTTCGCGGTGGTGCTGGCAGGCGCGCTCCAAATCCAGCGTGCACAGGATGTCACCGTTATAGACGATGAAGGGACCGTGGCGGAGCTGTTCGCGCGCGTTCCAAATGCCGCCGGCGGTTTCCAGGACTTCGGGTGTCTCCTGGACGAAGGTGATGTGGCGTCCACCCCAGTGGCTGCCGGGAAAGAACTCGGTGTAACGCTCGGCACACCAGTGCGTGTTGACGACGAAGTTCTCCACGCCGACGGAGAGCAGATGGTCGAAGGCGTGAGTGATGAGCGGGCGTCCGGCGACGGGAATGAGCGGCTTGGGCCGGCGCGCGGTGAGCGGGCGGAGGCGCGTGCCGAGGCCGGCGCCGAGGACAAAGGCGGTGCGAATCACGGGGCGTGAGGGAATAGGAGCGCGCGCCAAAGTGCAAGCGAGGCGCTGGTGATCATGAGCGCGGGCGGAAAGACCCAGGACATCCGACTATTTCCCGTGCGAGCGTCCGCGACCTCCCGGTCGCGGCTACGAGCGATAGAAACCACACACCCGGCCGGCGCGACTGATTCGCGGCGGGCCGGGTGGCGGCTATGAAGAAATTTCGGAGCTTAGAAAGTCGCGGGGCTGCCGGCGCCGCGGAAGGCGACGACGGGCGAAGCACTGGCGAGTTGCGAGAGGCGCGAGTCGAGGTAACCGGCGGCCTGCGTGGCGGCCTGGCCGAATTCCGTCTGCGGGCCGAATTCGTCCGCGAGCTGGCGAAGGATGAGCAGGGCTTCGGGGCGCTGCGTGTCGGCCAGCGCTTGAATGGCGCTGAGGCGATAGACCGGATGCGTGTGGCCTTCCCGGGCCCACTTCGGCAGCATCTCCAGCGCAACCTCGGGATAGAAACGGGCGATGCCGAAGAGCGCGTAGTGGCGGGTGCTCGGGTCGCCTTTCAGCAATTCGCCCTTCCAGAAATCCCATTCGCGCTCCTCGGTGATGCCGTAGTAGCGCTTGGCGGATTCGCGGCTGAGCGGCTCGATCATCGATTCGATGCGAAGCTGCGGATCCACGGTGAGGGCGAGCGTTTCGAGACGCACCCCGCTATCGCGGAGCGCGGTGAGCGCCGCGATGATGTCGGCGGTCTCCGCGCGGAAAGCATCGGTGTTGAACTTGCTGGTGACGCCGTTCACCGGAGCGAACTTCGCCACGGCATTGAGCGGAAGATTTTCCGTGAGCGCGAGAACGGCGGTCTGCGCGGCGGGCGCGGCCACTTCAGGATGCTGGGCCAGCCAGGCGAGGAAGCCGTCGAGCTTCGGCGCGGTCTGATAGGAAAGCTTGTAGGGCGTTTGGCCCACCTTGTTGCTCGTGTGCAAGGCGGCGGTCGCGAGCGACAGGTCGATGCTCTGCGCGGGCATCAATTCCACCTGGGCGCCGCGAAGCACCACCACGGAATTACGGCCGCTCTCCAGCAGTTGCCCCGCGGGCACTTTCACGCGGAGCGGAGTGGCGGAGTTATTGCGAAGCTGGGCGCTCATGTGCGCGCGGCCATCGCCATGAAGCGTCGACTGCACCACGCCCTGGCGGGCGCCGGTGATGAGGTCGATGTCCTCAAAGGCCACTTGAGATTCAGCCGGGGATGTTTCGGACTTGGTGCCGTCCTTGGAGAGCGCCGCGGGCGCTGCAAAAGCCACCGGGGCCGAGGGCGCGGGCTGCGCCGAAGCATGGCCACAGGCTTTCCAAACAATGGCACCGCCCGTGATAAGGGACGCGGTGACAATCAGACTGGTCAGGGCTTTCATGCATCGGTCTTTATGCATGGGGCGTGCCAACTGCGCGGGGAATTGTAAAAGGCCCCGGCGACAGAGAGCCAGACGTGAAAATGCATCCTTTGGCGACACTCGATGGCGCGCCATCCGCTATAGTCTTACTGCCTAATCCCGCCGCGGATTTTGCAGTGCGGCGATGCGAGCCATGATGCGGGCGCTGACTTCCTGGTAGACCGTTTGCGAATTACCGGTGAAGTCGGCTTTGGTAAAATGCATGGGCTCACCGATCACAATGGTAATCGTGCCGCTCCGAGGAAATTTGGCCGTGCGCGGAAAGGCATCGTAGGCGCCGAAGACTCGCATGGGCACCACGGGGGCGAGCGATTTGGCGACGATGAAACCCACGCCGGCTCGTGCCGGTCCGAGCTGGCCATCGCTGGTGCGCGTGCCCTCGGGGAACATGATGGTGCAACCGCCGGACTTCAGCAGGCGGATGACCGTTTTCAGCGCGCTCATATCCGAGCCGTCGCGATCGAGCGGGATCACGTTGAGTCGGCTGATGAGCGGGCCGAGGAGCGGGATTTCGAGCAGTGTCTTGCGGGCGAGGAAGGAGATTTGGCGGTGACAGCAGATCGCGGCGAGCGGCGGGTCGAGGTAGCTCTGGTGGTTCATCGCGAGGAGCGCCGGGCCTTCCTCGATGATGTTTTCCTGCCCATACACTTGCAGGTGAAAAAAGTTCTCCGCCGCGAAGCGGGACAAATTCACGCACAATTCGTAAAGCAGGCCCATGCCCCTTCCCCCTGCGCTAAATGCCGTCCGGCAACGCAAGCCCCTTGAGCTTGAGCCGGCCGATGATTTCGCCGACGACGCCGTCGATCGTGAGATACGAGCTGTCCACGGGGTGCGCGTCGGCAGCCAGCAAGAGCGGACCGGCGCGGCGCGTGGAATCCTGCTGGTCGCGGGCCACCGGATTATCGGACAGCCCTTGCCTCGCGCGGCGCTGCGCGCGGACCTCGGGATTGGCGTCGATGTAAAATTTATACGGTGTCTCTGGAAAAACGACGCTGCCGATGTCGCGCCCTTCCATCACGAGGTTATCCTCATCGCCGTAGCCCTTCTGGCGCTCCACGAGAATGCGGCGCACCTCGGGGATGCTGGAGATGGCGGAGACATTCGCGTTCACCTCGGCATCGCCGAGGTGGGGCGTGGGATCGAGGCCGCCGATCGAAATCGTCGCCAGTTTGCCCTTGCGGCCAAATTCGAGCTGGGCCGCTTTCATCGCGGCGAGCACGCCGTTCGCGTCGTTGCAGGGCACGCCTTTCTGCAAGGCCAGCCACGTGACCGCGCGGTACATGGCGCCGGTGTTGACGTAGAGCCAGCCGAGGCGGCGGGCGAGGTTGTAAGCGACGCTGCTCTTGCCGCTGGCGGCAGTTCCATCGATGGCGATGACGGTGCGCATTAGGCGGCGATGCGTTGGAGGGTTTGAAGGAAGCCGGGGTAGCTCGTGGCCACGCAATCGGTGTCGCGGATGATCGTTTCACCGTCGGCGAAGAGGCCGAGAATCGCGCCACTCATGGCGATGCGATGGTCGCCGAAACTTTCCACATTCGCCGCTCGGAGCGGGCAGCGGCCGGTGATTTCCATGCCGTCCTCCTTCTCCTCCACCTGCACGCCGAATTCGCGCAGGTTGCCGGCAACGGCGGCAATGCGGTCAGTCTCCTTGACGCGCAGTTCTTTCGCATCGGCAATAATGGTGCGCCCCTCGGCAAGCGCGGCGGCGACGGCGAGGATCGGAATTTCATCGATCACATTCGGGATTTCCTTGCCGGCAATCGTCGTGGCCTTGAGCGGGCCGCCACGCACTTCGATGGTGCCGCGCGGCTCGCCATCCTGAGTCTCCACGGTCTCGCGGATGTCCGCGCCCATGCGGCGCAGCACCGCGACGATGCCGTTGCGCGTGGGATTCAGTCCCACGTTTTTTACAATGAGATGCGCGCCCGGCTGTGCCGCAGCGGCGACGAGCCAAAAGGCGGCGCTCGAAATGTCACCCGGAACATCGAAATCGCGGGCCTCCAGCTTCGTGCCGCCCTGCACGCTCACGGTGAGGCCGCTGCGCGTCGGCCGCGCGCGATGCCACGTGAGCATGCGTTCGGTGTGGTCGCGGCTTTGCTCGGGCTCGGTGACGATGGTGGTGCCATTGGCAAAAAGTCCGGCGAGCAGGATGGCGCTCTTCACCTGCGCACTGGCGACCGGCGACGTATAAGCGAGGCCGGTGAGCGAGCCGCCTTCAATCACCAGCGGCGCACTGGGGTCGCCCTTGGCCGTGCGACCTTCGGCGGTGAACTTCGCGCCCATGCGCGAGAGCGGTTCGATGATGCGCTTCATCGGACGCTTGCTGAGCGAGGCATCGCCAAAGAGCCGGGTGCGGAAAGGCTGCGCTGCAAGAATGCCGCTGAGCAGGCGCATCGTAGTGCCGGAATTGCCGCAATCGATGTCGCCCTGCGGCGCGGTGAAGCGGCCGCCCGTGCCGTGGACGACGAGTGTCGTCTCGGCGAGCCGCTCGATCTTCACGCCCATCTGCTGAAAGGCCTTCATGGTGCTGAGGCAGTCTTCGCTTGGCAGGAAGCCGGTGATTTTGGCGGGCCCGGACGCCAGCGCGGCGAGCATGATGGAGCGATGCGAGATACTCTTGTCGCCCGGCACCGTGATCTCGGCGTCGATGGTCGGTGCTCGGCGAATGGTCCAGTTGGTCATTTCGGAAAGGTGATTTGGTCGCGGGTGGTCTTGGCTTCGGTGAGCGCGGCACGAACGCCGCTCTCGGAAAAAGGCGCGAGGGTTTGCCGCAAATCGCGGAGCTTGGCAATCATGGCATCCAGCGCGGCGCAGACCGACTCGGCATTCTGCCGCAGAATGCCCACCCACAGTTCCGGCGGGCCACTGCAAACGCGGGTGGTATCGCGAAAACCGGGGCCCACCACGGCGAAGGCACGAGGATTTTGGGCCGCCACGGTGCGCACGAGCGTGCCCGCCACCAAATGCGGGAGATGGCTCACGAGTGCCACGCATTCATCGTGCTCCTGCGGCGCAAGCTGCACCACACGACAGCCCAGCGTGCACCAAAAGGCGGAGACGGCCTCCACCGCGGCATCGTCGCCCGTGGCATCGGGCGTGACGATGCAAGCAGCGCCGGCAAACAAGTCGGCGCGCGCACCAGCCAGGCCGGTGAATTCGGAGCCGGCCATCGGATGGCTGCCGACAAAGCGCGCGCGGCCGGCGAAGATCGCGCTGAGCTCGGCGACCACCGCGGCTTTCACGCTGCCGACATCGGTGACGATGGTCTGCGGGCGCAGAAAGTCGGCGATGTCACGAGCAACACTGCCCATGACTTCCACGGGCACGCAGAGCACGACCAGGTCGGCGTCGCGCACAATGGTGCCCAAATCCGTGGAGGCAACGTCCGCGCAGCCGCGCGCATTGATTTCCGCAATCGCCTCCGGGCGGCGCGCCCAGAGCGCCACATGGAAGCCGCCGGCGACGCGCAGGCAGAGCGCAATGCTGCCGCCGAGCAGGCCGGGACCGAGAATGGCGATTCGTTTCATAGGGAATTTGTAGGAGTGGCGAGGAGTGGCAGCAAGCTCGCGGGAGCGGCAGCAGCGGCCCTGGGAAAGAGACCTGCCACTTTGAAAAAAACACCCCGGACCGCTGTTGCCAGCGGGCCGGGGTGAGGGAAGCGGTGCCTGGAAAAATTACTGCGGCGGCACGAGCAACACACTGCCGCTGAAAGGCGACTGGATCTTGGTGCCCGGCGGCATGCCACGCACGTCCAGCGGGCGGCCCTGCGGATCGTTGGGATCCGTCACGAACCCAGCCTTGCCGGGAATCTTCTTCGCATACTCATCCTTCTCGGGCTTCGGTGGCGGCGGGATGCTGGGATGCGGGTTGGTATCCACCGGTGGCTCATGCGTGGTGGAAGGCCCGGTGGGCTCTTCCTGGCCGTCCGTGGCGGGATCCAGGGTCGCGGAACCCGGTGGCTTCACTTTGTCCTTCGGCTTGTCCGTCGGAGCGCCATGCGTCGACTGCGTCCGCGCATGGCGGTTAGGATCGCAGCCGGTGAGGAAAATCGCGGCCGTCAGAACGGCTCCCAAGAGAATGAGTGGCTTCATAGTGCAATGGCGAACTAGAGCATTCCTCGGAAAACGGCAATGCTAAATTTTCAGCAGTTGATATTTTCTTTGAATTAAATGGCACGCGAATTTCGCCACCGACAGGTGGCAGTTGATGTGGTTGGGCTGGTGGTGAGGGGGCCGAAGGGACTCCAACAACCAAAGGGTTTAAGCCAAGCACGGAGTATGTTCTATTGGCGATAACCAGTTGGTTACGCATCCTCTTTGGCTTGAGGCGACGATTTCGCTACCATCCCGACGCCATTTCCGAGTGACCCTATATCGCAGCCTGCTCATCTCCATTTTGTTCCTCCTCATCTGGCCCCTATGGTCCGGGGCAGCCCCCACGTACCAAATGGTCGCGGAATTTGAGCGGCCGCCGACTGGGCCGAATGGAAGATTGGTCTTCGTGCCAGCAACGGGACTCTACTACGGAACCACCGTCAGTGGCGGGACGTATGATCTCGGGACGGTGTTTTCGATGTCGCTGGGCGGGACACGCACGACGCTGGTTTCTTTTTCGGGCACCGATGGCGCGGCCAAGGGAGAGGCACCGGATTGCGGGCTGATTCTAGCATCAGACGGCGCGCTGTATGGGACCACGTCCAAAGGCGGCGCGAACAACTGTGGGACGATTTTTCGGCTCACGACGGGCGGCAGCTTTTTGACGCTGGTTCAATTCACCGGCGATGGCACTGGCGCCAATCGCGGGAGTGCACCCAATGCGCTGCTCGAATCGTCGAGTTTATTGGGGCTTTCGATCACGTTCCATGGAACGACCCAGGGAGGCGGAGCCTATGAGGGCGGAACCATTTTTAATTTCACGGTGCTGCTGCAGACATTGTCGGTGGGAGGCGTGAACACGCTGTTTGATTTCTCGGGCACATCCGTACCGACCAGCGGAAGCCAGGCTTATGTATCGGGGAGCAATCCGGTGCTGGGCGCCAACCCAGTGGGGCCGCTGGTGACGGATGGAAACTCCTTTTACGGCGTGGCACAGAACGGCGGCACTTCCGATTTTGGAACGGTTTTCAAAACCACACCGCCGGTGGTGCTGGGCTCATATACTTTTAGCACGCTGACAAACTTCAAGAAAGGTGGCACGACCACGCCGGGAGCGTATCCCGCAGCGGGGCCGGTGCTCATCGGTTCGACGCTTTATGGAACCACGGAATTTGGCGGCTCGGGCCCCGTCGATGGTTACGGGACCGTTTTCAAAGTGAATACCAATGGCACCGGTTTCCAGTGCCTCTATCAATTTGACGACGACCACGGCTCGCAACCCGCGGGCGAGTTGATCGTCGGCAGTGACGGCGCGCTCTACGGCACGACGTACACGGGTGGCGACTTCGGCAGCGGCACGATCTTTTCCATCACGACCAGCGGCGCACCCATCATGCTGCACAGCTTTTTCGAGGAAGATGGCGAATATCCGCGGGGGGGACTGACCAAGCTGGCTTCGGGAGATTTTATCGGCACGGCGTCGGGCGGCGCGGCGGGTGAATACGGGACGGTGTTCACGCAGAGCAATCCGACTTTTGGGAATACATTCCAAGTCATCGGCATGTTCACGAATTCCACGGGCTGGCGGCCGGCGGGCACGCCGGCGTTCGATATCTCGGGCAATTCGATTTACCAGCCGATGGCGTTGGGCGGGCCCAGCGGATACGGCACGCTGCTGAAAGTGGATGGGAGTAGTCCAAGCGTCGTCACGTCTTTTGCGGATGCGCTGGGCGAGGAGCCGAATGGCGGGCTGCGATTGATCAGCGGCACGTTGTTTGGCATGGCGAAGAGCGGCGGGGCGCCGATGAAGGGCACCATCTTCCGCTATCAGCCCGGCACGGGGACGAGTGTGGTGGCCACGCTCACCGAGACGGTGGGGCGCGCACCCGAGGGACCGATGGTGCAGGGGCCGGACGGCAATATTTACGGCGTCGCGCGCGAAGGCGGGGCGTTTGGCTTTGGTGCGATTTTAAAAATCAACCCCGCGGGCGGGGTGACGAATCTGCTCTCGTTCACCGGCAATTTCGGCAGCGCCCCGGGGATGTGGCCCCACGCGCCGCTCGCCGTCGGAGCCGACGGAAATTTGTACGGCGTCACGGAGCAGGGCGGCAGCGCGGAAAGCGCGGGTACGGTGTTCAAGGTCACGCTCGGCGGAAGCTACACGCTGCTGAAGGCCTTCACCCAGAGTGGTCCGTGGGTGCCGCTGGGCGGGCTCACACCGGGAGCGGCCGGGGAATTTTACGGCTCCACGGCGCTCGGCGGCACCGCGAACGTGGGCACGATTTTCAAAATCACGGCCACGGGAACATTCACCGTGCTCGGGGAATTTGGCGGCGCCTCGGGCGCGCTGCGCGGAGCCTATCCGGTGGGCGAACTGTTGTATGCGTTCGATGGCGGTCTCTACGGCGTCGCCGCGGAGTCCGGCGCGGGCGGCGCGGGGACGATTTTCCGCATCAAATCCGACAACACCGCGGAGACGCTTTTTGATTTTACCAACGTTGGCGGGGCGGTGCCGGGAGGAGCGCCACGAGGCGGCCTGGCTTTTGGCAATGACGGGTATCTTTATGGCGCGACTGAGGAAGGTGGGCCGCGCGGCGGCGGAGTGATCTATCGCATCAAGAATCTCGGGCCGATGACGGTGACGGATCCCATCACCTACAATGGGCTGGTGGCAATGGCGAATGGCCGCGCGCAGACCGGTGGCGATACCATCACGGTCTCATTTGAAATTGCGCTGCTGCCGGAGTTGCTGCCGCTCTCCATCTACGTGCCGGGTCAGGTGACGATGAACAACAACATCGCGCAGTTCTCCATGCCAGTGCCGACGGGACTGCTGGGGCAACTGATCAATGTCCGCGCCGTGGCCAAGGATTCCGCGAACAACATCGCCAAGGGAGTGATCCGCAATACCGCCGCGCTGCTGCCGCTGCAGGAATGGAAGACGCAGTATTTCGGCAATGCCAGCACGCCCGATCTTGATGACACGGATCACGATGGCGCGAAAAATTTGACGGAGTATGCCACGGTCAAAGATCCCACCGTGCCCAATGGTCCGGCGGCATCGGCGCCGATCCTCAAGGCTTATGGCGACGGCACGCGGCTGGCGCTCTTTGTGACACGGGATCCGGCGCGCAATGATGTCACCATTGAGGTGCAGGCGGCCTCCTCCCCTGCCGGACCGTGGACGACCGTCGCCAGCAGCGTGAATGGGGCGCCGTTCAGCGGCACGGGCTACGTCGGCGGCGACGGCAATACTTCCGGCATTAAGACTGTAGAGATTCGCGATGTTCCCCCGGCAAATGCGACCAGCCGGTTTATGCGCGTGGTGGCGTCACACTGAATCCTGGCGAGCGATGGACGTGGCCCCTTCGCCATGGCCATTCGTCATTTCCCGCTCGCGGCTTCATCGTAAATCCCCTCCAGCACGGTGGCACTGGCCTTGATATCAAAGGTGCGGGCGACGTGCTCGGCGGCGGTGCGGCTCATGCGAGCATAGCGCGCGGGATCGGCGGTGAGGGCGAGCATTTCCGCAGCGAGCGAGGCGTGGTCGCGCTCGGGCACGAGCAGACCGCTTTCGCCGTGCACCACGGCCTCGGGGATGCCGCCATGTGTGGTGGCCAGGATGGGCAGGCCGCTGGCCATGGCTTCGAGCATGGAATTCGGGACGCCTTCCTGGTTGCCGTCCTTGCCCACCTGGCTTGGGTGCAGGAAGAGGTGCGCCTGGGCATAGATGGCGCGGAGCTCCTGCTGTCCGAGAAAGCCGGTTAATTTCACGCGCTCGGCGATGCCTAATTCCTGCGCGAGCTTCCACAAGCTCGTGCGCAACTCCCCTTCCCCGGCCAGCGTGAGCGTGGCTTTCGGATACTTTTGGGAAAACTCGGCGAAGGCGCGCAGCGTGGTGCCGAGGCCCTTTTTCTCGATGAGCCGTCCAGCTTGGACGCAGCGCCAGGCTTCATCCGATGGCGCTTCGCGCTGGCGGAAGGGAATATCGCCGAGCGGAACGCCGGCGCGATGAACGCGAATCTTCGCCTTATCGGCGCCTTCGGCGACCAGCCGATCCGCGAGGCTGTGGCTGCGGACGATGAGCAGGCGCGCGAGCGCAAATACCTTCCGCATGGCGGCGAGGAACTTGGGCTGATCGAGATCCACCTGCGCGTCGGCCCCATGAAAGCTGACCACCACTGGAATCGGCGACGCTTCCAGCAGCGGCAGCAGGTGCACGCCCATATGGCCGAAATACACGTGAATCACGCGGGCGCCGGCCTTTTGCATTTGCGCGAGAAGGCGCCGGGCTTCGCCGCGATACATCACTACGGGGCCGCGGCGCACCGATTTCTGCCACCATCGCCGGAGCTGGTGCGTGAGCGGCTTGGGCATCACGTGCAGCGGCGAGAAGGCGAAGCGCGCGGCGTTCTCGGATTTCTGGCACCACACCTCGGTGCGCCATCGGTGCAGAGCGGTGATCTGCCGGTAGACGTGGTGCATCTCCGGCTTGAGAAAAGTGGCCACGTAACTGGCCACCATGGGGACTTGGTTGGGAATGATATTGGGACTTTGGGAAGCTGTGGACACAACGAACCTGTTTTTCTCTCGTCACCCGCCACTCGTCACGGGAAACTTCATGGCATGTCTGCGACGGAACATTTAGTCAAGGCGCGGCGCGTCTTTGCCTTAGAACTGGCTGAAGCCCAGCGCGTGGCGGAGCGGCTCGATGAGTCCTTTGCGCGCGCCGTGGAGGTTTTCCGGACCACGGTGGACCAAGGCCGGAAGATCGTGGTGGCGGGCGTGGGCAAGAGCGGACACATCGGCGAAAAGATTGCCGCGACCCTGACCAGCACAGGCGCGCCGGCGGTGATGCTGAACGCGTTGAATGCGCTGCACGGCGACCTCGGCATCGTGGCCGATGGCGATGCCATTCTGATTTTGAGCAATAGCGGCGAGACCGATGAATTGCTGAACGTTTTTCCGGCGCTGGCCCGGCTGAACGTGCAAATCGTCGCCATGACGGGGCGGCCAGGCTCATTCCTCGCGCAGAATGCGCACATTCATCTGGACGCCTCCGTCGAACGCGAGGCATGCCCCCTGGAGCTGGCGCCCACGGCGAGCACCACGGCGATGCTGGTGCTCGGCGATGCGCTGGCGATGGTGCTGCTGGAGGCGCGCGGCTTCACGCGCGAAGATTTTGCGCGGTTTCATCCCAGCGGAAAACTCGGCCGCACGCTGTTGCTGACGGCACAGCAGATCATGCGCGGGCCGGAGCAAATGGCGCTCGTACCGCCGAATGCGGTGATTCGCGACGTGCTGCTGGAAATGGCGCGGCGCCGCGCGGGCAGCGCGGTGGCGGTGAATGAAGGCGGGACGCTGGCGGGGATTTTCACCCAGGGCGATTTCGCGCGGCACCTCGCGGCGAATCCCAATTTGCTCGAGCTCGCGGTGACCCCCTTCCTCACGGCCAAGCCGGTCACGGTACGCTCCAGTGCGCTGGCCTTCGAAGTGCTGCGCATCCTCGAGCGGCACCGCATCGATGACCTCGTGGTGGTGGACGCGGAGAACCGGCCCGTGGGGCTGGTGGATACGCAGGACCTGGCGAGGTTCCGGCTGGTGTAGCCGGACCTTTAGCGCCGCTCGCGGGCGGCGCTCTCCAAGTCGGCGTCCACCATCAGCTTGGCGAGACCGGAGAACTTGGTGGCGGGCTCCCAGCCCAGCTTCTCGCGCGCTTTCGAATAATCGCCGATGAGCAGTTCCACTTCGGCGGGGCGCTCGTAGCGCTGGTCGTATTTCACAAATTCCTGCCAATCGAGGCCGGCGTGCTGGAAGGCCACTTCGCAGAATTCACGGACGCTGTGGGTCTCATTGGTTGCGAGCACGTAGTCGTCGCTTTCGGGCTGCTGCAGCATGCGCCACATGCCTTCCACGTATTCCTTGGCGTACCCCCAATCGCGCTTGGCGTCGAGGTTGCCGAGGTAAAGATCCTTTTGCAGGCCGAGTTTGATGCGGGCGACGGCGCGCGTGATTTTGCGCGTCACGAACGTTTCGCCGCGGCGCGGGCTCTCGTGGTTGAAGAGGATGCCATTCGTCGCGTGCAGGCCGTAGCTCTCACGGTAGTTCACCGTGGCCCAGTAGGCGTAGACTTTCGCCACCGCGTACGGGCTGCGCGGCCAGAAAGGCGTGCGCTCGGTCTGCGGGACCTGCTGCACTTTGCCAAACATCTCCGAGCTGCTCGCCTGATAGAAACGCGCCCGGACTTGCGATTCCCGCAGCGCTTCGAGAATCCGGATGGTACCGAGCGCGACGATGTCGCCCGTATTTTCTGGAATGTCGAAGCTCACGCGCACGTGGCTCTGCGCGCCAAGATGGTAGATTTCCTCAGGCCCGATGCGGTCGATGAGGCGCGTGAGGTTCAGCGAATCGCTGAGATCGCCGTAGTGGAGAAAAAGGCGGACGCCGTTGACGTGCGGGTCCTGGTAGAGATGATCGATGCGCGAGGTATTGAAAGTCGAGGCGCGGCGGATGATGCCGTGGACTTCGTAACCTTTTTCGAGCAGCAGATCGGCGAGGTAGCTGCCGTCCTGGCCGGTGATGCCGGTGATAAGCGCTTTCTTCATGTGAGGGCGGGGAGGAAACAGGAATGTGCGGCGCGCGAAAGGAAAAAGTAGCGGGCGAGGCTTTCAACCTCGCGACGCAGCGGGACCCCATCGGGTGCGAGGTTGGAACACCTCGCCTATTTCGCCGGGTCGCGCGGGAATTTGGCGTAAGGGAGGCGGGCGCCTTTGTAAGTATAACGGTCGGCGCGGATTTCGCGGGGCGCGGGCATGACGCCGGCGCCAGTGGCAGCGATGATATCGTCTTGATCCACGCCGTCGCCCGAGATGCCGATGGCGCCGATGAGCTGGCCGTTGCGGTAAAGCGGGAAGCCACCGGGGAAAATGGTGATGCCGTTAGGCAAATTCGGATTCCCGGGAAAGCTTTGCGTGATTGGGTTTACCAGCAGCGACACGGAATCCTGGAAACCGAAATACGGGCCGTAGGGGCGTCCGTCGAGGCCCGGCGGGAAGAAGCGCTCGGCGAGAAAGCCAACGGTGCGACTGCTTTGCGCGAGCTGGCTGTTACTGAAAAATAGCGCGGTGCGGGCCTTTTGCGCACTGACGTCCCACGAAAACATGGTGGCCTCGCCCGTGCGAAAAATGCCGAGGATGGGTGGCGGCACACCGGCCTTGTGCGGATTGCCCACGACGGTGATGAAAACTTTCGCGCTCGTGCCAGCGGGCAGGCGGATGCCCGCGCGCGTCTCGCTGGCGCGCGAGGCGGCGGCAGCGATGATGGTGCGGACCTCATGAAAACTCAGGCGCGTGGCACCGTTGATCGTGCCGGGCGTGGGATCGCCGCGGAAAGGAAAGCGGATTTCACCCTCCACGCCGGCCAGCGTGTCATGCTCGTACGGATAAAACTCCGGTGACGGCTTCGGCTCAAAGCCCGCGATGGGCGCGCCGTGATTTCCCAGCGGCTCGAAGTCCGTCACCGTGGGATAGTTTTCCGGACGCGGTGTGACGTAGGCGAGCCGCACGCCGGCGACAAAGACGTTGCTGCCGAGAATGCCTTGTTCGGGCCGGAAACCAGACTGCGCGGCCAGGGCCACCATTTCGTCGGAGTCCTCGCCAAACTTGAACCCCGGCGTGGAATCGCGCTGCGTATCTTTCGAGAGAATCGCCGCCGCGGCCGCGAGGTCGGTCGGATCGCGATCGCCCACCACGCCCACGCCGCCCACGAGCTCGTGATCCTTGTACAAAGGCACGCCGCCGGGACTGTCCTGCAAACCGGTGAAAAGCACCAATGGCGCGCGCACGCCGGGCGAGGAGAACTTGTTGGCGACCAGCGCGCGGCCATCGAAACCCGCCGGGATTTTTTTGATACCGTTGACGTCGGTGAAAAAGAGATTGGAAAACCCCACGCCCACGAGCGGACCGGGCGGCGTATTGCGCACGCCCGGCGGAAAGTGCTGCTGGATGATCCAGCCCGCCGTGCGCGAGCTGAAAGCGTTTTGGTTGCTGCTGAGAAAAGCGGCCGTGCCCGCGCGCGCGATGGCCCCGGAGATGATGCCGGGATTCGGAGGCGTGCCGCCGTCCACATCCCAGGCCGCGAGCGTGAAGCCCTCGCGGTCCACGATGGCGATGACGCTATGGCCAGAGCGCTTGCGGGCCTCGTGAATTCCCTGGGCGAGAACGCGCTGGACATCGTCGAGGTCGAGCCGTTCGGCGGCGAAGGCGGCAGGCGCGAGCAGCGCGGCAATCGTCGAAAAGGCCAGCAGTCGGGAGTTCATCGCGTGAAGGTAGATAAACTCATTTGGCGCGGGCGTGGGAAGTCTATTTGTAGCACTTCGGCGCGGAAAAACGCGGAGCATTGCCGCTGAATTGCCGGAAAGTTTCTCACACGTCAGCGACGAGCGGGTCATCGAAACACCATGAAGCCTCCCCGGCACGCCCTCCTGTTCTTCGCGCTGGCCCTCTTCCCGCCGGCAGCCGCTCTCGCGCTGGAACATGCGTCCGACTGGCCGTGCTTTCAGGGCCCGCAGGGCAATGGCGCCTCGCCGGAAACGGGCCTGCTGCGCGAGTGGCCCCAGGACGGCCCGCCGCTCGTGTGGCGCGCGAAGATCGGCCAGGGCTGGGGCCAGCCGGCGATCGTCGGCGACTCCGTTTACATTTGCTGGACTACGGATTTCCACGGCACCGGCGAAGTGGCCGCATGTCTCAATGTGAGAGACGGCACCGAACGCTGGCGCTACGCCTACGAAACGCCGCCGTATTGGAAACGCAACATCGGCTGGGCCAAGGGCGGCATCCGGGCCACGCCCTGCGTGAGCGGCGGAAATGTTTTCACGCTCGGCCCGGGCGGCCATCTGCACTGCCTCGATGCCGCCACTGGCCGCGCCGGTTGGTCGCAGGATCTTTTCACCCGCTGGACGTTCTCCGGCGAAAAGGGCTTCTCCTTTTCCCCGATCGTCGTGGATGGAAAACTCATCCTTTGGTACGGCGACAACTCCTGTGCTGCCAATGACCCGGACAAAGTGCCGCAGGCGATCTGCGAGGCGCTCGATCCGGCCACGGGCAAAAATCTGTGGACCTATCGCGAGCCCCACCTGCCCGGCTCGCTCAAAGGCGAAGGGCAAACGCCCGCCGTCACCACCGTCTTCGGCGAGCACTGCCTGATCGTCGGCGCCAATTGCCAATTGAAGGCGATCCGCATCAGCGACGGCCAGGAGATATGGAAGTTTAACTGTTTACGTCCCGATCTCCGCGGCACCTCGCCCACCACGCCGCTCGTCGTCGGCCATCGCATCGTGAATACGCCTGACTGCGATTGGATGCAGGTGATCGAGTTCGACCGCGACACGCCCGGCGCGGAGGGCAGGATGCTTTGGCGGAAAGACCAGGCCACATACACCGCCGTGCATCAATTCCGCGAGCACGGCGGCTTTCTCTACGGCTTTACCGGAAAGCAACCCGGCGACAGCGATGTGATCGCCAGCGGCGCGCATCTCGCACTCACGTGCATCGATCTCGCCACCGGCGCGCAACGCTGGAAAGAGCCCGGCTTTCGCACCGGTACCTCCACCCTGCTCGCCGACGGTCTGATCTTTGCCCGCTGCTACCAGACGCTCCGCCTCGTCGAGGCCACGCCCGAAGGCTACCGGCGGCGCGGCGAAGTCCACACGCACGACATATGGAAGCCCACGGTGAACATCACGGACATCGTCTGCCCGGTGCTCTCGCACGGGCGGCTCTACGTCCGCACGCCGGAGGAGCTTCTCTGTTACGATGTGGCCGCGCATTGAGCGCTCCATCCGCAAGCTCCCGCTTGCGGCTACGATTCGACTACGAGTGCTTGCACTTCACCCACTGGTGCGTCTTGGCAGACTCCAGCACGGCGTCGCAGACGTATTGCGTCTCCAGCGCGTCGCGGAAGGTCGGGTGGCAGGGTTTGCCCTCGCCGACGGCGGTGATGAAATCCGCGACCTGGTGCGTGAACGTTTCGGCGTAGCCGATTTGCAAGCCGGGCACCCACCAGTTCTTCATGTAGGGCTGGTCGCCATCGGTCACGTGCACGCTGCGCCAGCCGCGCACGATGCCTTGGTCGCTGTGATCGAAATATTGCAGGCGGTGCAGGTCGTGCAGGTCCCAGCGGATGGACGCGTTCTCGCCATTGATCTCCAGCGTGTAGAGCGCCTTGTGGCCGCGGGCGTAGCGGGTGCTCTCGAAGAGCGCGAGCGAGCCGTTGGTGAAGTGCCCCATGAACGTGCAGGCGTCGTCGATCTTCACCTCCTGCACTTTGCCAGTGAGCGTGTGCGTGCGCTGCTTGATGAAGGTCTCGGTCATCGCGGTCACGTCCGACAGCGGGCCATTCAGCCACAGTGCGGTGTCGATGCAGTGGGCGAGCAGATCGCCCGTCACCCCGCTGCCCGCGGCCGCGGCGTCGAGGCGCCAGAGGCCCGCGCCGCCCTGCGGAAGATCGGCCGAGATGGTCCAGTCCTGCAGGAAATTCGCGCGGTAGTGAAAAATTTTGCCGAGCTTGCCGGAGTCGATGATCTGCTTGGCGAGCGTGACGGCCGGCACGCGGCGATAGTTATACCACACGGTGTTCGGCACTTTCGCTTCCTCGATCACCTTCACCATCTCCTCGCCCTGCGGGCCGTTGAGCGAGAGCGGCTTTTCGCACAGCACCATCTTGCCGGCTTTCGCCGCGGCCATGGCGATCTCCGCGTGGCTGTCGTTCGGCGTGCAGATGTCGATCGCATCGATGTCCTTGCGGGCGATGAGCGCCTTCCAATCCGTCTCCACGCTCTCGAAGCCCCAGTTGTCCGCATAGGCCTTGGTCTTCGCCGCGTCGCGACCGCACGCCGCCTTCAGCACCGGACGGAGGGGCAGGTTAAAAAAGTTGGCCGCATTGTGATACGCATTCGCATGGGTGCGCCCCATGAATCCGTAGCCGACAATGCCGATGTTCAGAGGTTTTTTGGTGCTCATAGAAGGGTGGTGGTGTGTGAAAAAAGGGCGCGCAGTGGAGCAAGGGAATCGCAGGACGGCGAGGGGAAATTTGATCCGCTCTTTTCTTTTTAACCGCGCGGCGTGGTCGCCTCGGCCAGCCGAGAGTATCGTTCATCGAACCGTCAATCGCGCGGCAACGGCGCCCCTTTTGCATCAGGCCTTTTCCGCTTGTTCCCCATGGACATGCCTGAAAGTTTCCGCGCTGATGGGATTCGTCCTCTTGCCCCTTTTTTACGCCCTCGCTCTTGCCAGCGGCTTGGCCGTGGCTGCGGCCAGCCGCATGCGCACGTGGTTGGGGCGAGTGCTCGTGGCCTTTACGTATGCCGCCGCCCAGATCCTCGTCGCCATCCAGTTCCTCTCTCTTTTTCACCAACTGCGGGCGTGGCCGCTTTTCGCCCTCAACGCCGTTTTTACCGCCCTCACGTTCGGCATTCTTCGCCGCTCGGGGGCTCCCTCGTGGAAAGATTGGCGCTTCGATTCGGTTTCGCTCAAGGCCTTCGTCCGTGAAAATCCTCTCACCGCCATCATGGCTGGGCTGGCCCTCAGCTCCGCCATCGTCCTGGAACTAGCCCGCGCCTCCATCGCGCCCTACGGCGACTTCTACCATTTCGCGATGCCTCTTTTCTGGCGGCAGGAGGCCTCCGTCCTCCCCTTTCCCTCCACCAGCCCGCGCGTCACTGGCCTCGCCTTTTCGAGTGAAGCGCTCTGCCTTCCCGGCATTCTCTATGTGAATAGCTGGGTCATTTTCTATGCCGAGGTCATTTGGGCCAAATTGCTCCTCTGTTGGACTGTGAGCAGTCTGGCTCGCCGGCTGGGCGCTTCGCTTCACGCGGCCGTGGCCGCCGGCGCCGTCCTCCTGGCGTATTCGCCCGTCATCTACGGAACCGGCGACCTGCTGCTCGAAAGCTTATGGGTGGTGGGCTCGATTTACCTGCTGTTGGAATCGTTTTCCGACGGGGCATGCGCCGATTGGTGTTTCGGCTTCTCCATCTTCACGTTCACCATGGCCTGCGGCGCGAAAAATATCGCCACCATGCAGGCACCCGTATTTTTGGGTTTCGTCCTGTGGACGTCGGGCCGCCGCCTATGGGCCTGGCCTCGTTTGCGCGCAGCTCTTTTAGGCGGAGTCCTCGGACTGCTCTGCTCCGCCACTCTTTGGACCTACGTCGCCAATCACTATAACTTTCACGATTTCCGTGGCCCGGAGAAACTCAGTGGAACCGTTAGTCAGGACTTTCGTCCGGTGGCCATGTGGACGCGGATCGTCCGGAACTGCGCGGGCGGATTCCTAGACCCCATCTGGCTTCCCAGCGATCTCCACGAATCCTATGGAAAGGCCTTGGAAGAGACTATCCGGCTCGCCGGCGGAGCAAAGCAACTTCCCGAAGATAGTGGTTACTACGGCTTTGTTCTCGAAGCTCTCCACCCCGGCTCCGGCCTCAATCCCCTCTCTCTCCTCGTCTTGCTCCCCAGTTTGGTCGCTGCGCTGTTCTCTCCCGGCCGTCCGGTATTCGCGGTCCCCGCGCTTCCTCCCGGCTTTGCCCGAAAGCTTGCTCTCTTCACCATCGGCTCGTTTGCCATTTGCTTCATCATCCTAAAAACACAACGCACCGGCGTGATTCGTCTCCTCCCCAGTTGCTTGGTCCTCGGCGCCCCTCTCGCAGGCTTGTGGCTCGAACGCCGCTGGGTCCGCGTCGGTTCTCTAATCCTGCAAGTCTTTGCGTTAACGATTTTCTCAATCGACCTTCTGATCGGGACGATCCGGCATTTTGTCGATCCGCATCAATTGAGAAAGGTGGCCGCCATCCGCTGCGAATGGAGCGACCGCCCTCCGGAAACCGTCCTGGTTCGGGATATTTTCACCAATCGCGAGCTTTTCGAACTTGTGCTCGCGCGCATCCCCCAGCCGGCCACCTTTGGTTCGGTGAGCGACGACCGTTCCGACGATATTTTTCTGTTTGGCTCGCATTTCCAAAACCGCGTGGTGTGTCTCCGTGACTCCAAGGATCCCGCGCATACCCTGCCTGTCCCCGCGGACGTGGAATATTTGGTCTCCGAATCGGGCGATTTCGCCGATCTCGATTACCGCGCGGCGGGATTCAGTCCATGGTTCAAATCCGGCGAGCGCCCCGGCTGGGGGCCAGGATTGGTCGTGCTGAAACGCAACTTGCCGCCGAGGCCACCCTCTCCCTCCGAGCCCGTCGCCCCAGCGAATTGAGCTCCCCAACACCCAATACCCGGCTGAACCGTCGCTCCTCGCTTACGCCGTTGGTTGTTCAGTGTTCAGCGTTGGGTATGGCGTATCCTCCTCTCTCCCTCACGAATCTTTGACAACTTCCCGCTCTGCGCCGACGCGGGATTTCGGCAGGATGCCACCCGTCATATCGCGCGATATCCAACCGTCCAAGAGCTCCTATGAACTCGCATCGTTTCACCCAAATGGTGTCGGCCGCCTTTTGTCTCTGCACGCTCGGCGCGCTCGCGGAAATAGCCCCGGCTCTTAAGCCCTACGCCGATAAATTCGAATTCGACCGCGGCGTCCTGGAAACCGCCAAGGAGGCGCAGCTCAAGCCAGCGCGCGATCGCTACCTCGCGGCCCTCAATGCGGCGGCCACGACGGCCACCAGTGCCGCCCGCACCGCCGACATCGCGGCCATCAGCGCAGAGATCGAAAGCGTGAACCTCAACAGCGTCGTGCCCGAATTTCCGCCGGATCTCCCGCGCACCCTGGCGCAGGAGCGCCGGAGCTACCTCGCCACCACGAGCAGCATCATCCGCAATTTTCCGCAGCGCCAGCGCGATCTCGCGGCGAAGTATCTGCAGACTCTCGCCGCGCTCGACGCCCAGGCGCTGAAGACCAAGGACTCCGCTCTCGGCGAAGCTGTGGCCAATGAGAAACAGCGCGTCTTGACCATGCTGGAAGCCGCAGGCGGCGGACAGAAAAACCGAAACATCATCCCCAATAACGATTTTTCCGATGGCGAGGCGGGCAAGTTCCCGCCGGGGTGGAAGAAGGAAGCGGATGATGTGTCCTTTAGCGATGCGATGATCGTCACTGAAGGGCGGGACAAGTTTCTGCGTTTCCGGCGCCTCCAGGTGCAAAAGCGCGCGGGCTTGATTCCGGAAAAAGATCTGCCCATTCCCGCACGCGCCAAGTCGGTCGAGTTTAGCTTTCGCATGCGCGTGAAAGGGCTCGTCATCGGCACCGAGTGGGGCATCCATCCGGGCGTCCATTGCACGGTGCGCGATGCACGCGGCGAGGAAGTGGCCGGCGAATGGGGCGTGAGCAAAGTGGATACCGGCTGGAAGCGCTTCTCCGGGCGCGTCGAGATTCCCGCCACCGGAAAGATGTTACGCGTTTCCGTGGGGCCGCATGGCGCCGCTGGAATCATCGACTTCGACGACATCAACGTGGAATTTCATTAGCTCCTCCCGCATGTGGCGCCGTCCAAAGGCTGGCACCACATTCGTATCCCCTCGCCCTCCGCATGGCGCTCTGCGTAATGATTGTGCCATGGCTTTTCGTAGTTTTGGAGATTTTACCGCCACGCTGGAAAAATCCGGCGAACTGGTGCGCGTGCCCGTGCCCGTCGCGACGGAGTTGGAAATTACGGCGTGGGCGGATCGCGAGATGAAAGCGCCGGGCGGCGGGAAGGCGCTGCTTTTTGAAAAGCCCACGGTGCATGGCGTCGTCTCCAAATTTCCGCTCGCGATCAATACACTCGGCTCGCGAAAGCGCATGGCGATGTCGCTCGGGCTCGACCACATCGACGAACTCGCGCAGGAAATGCGTCTCCTGCTCAAGGCCAAGCCCCCCACCAGTTTCAAGCAGGCGTGGACCTTGGCGAAACAGGCGATGAGCTTGCTGCACGCGAAACCGAAACATGTGAGCGATGGGCGGTGCAAGGAAGTGGTGCACCGGTTTGAAGAACAACGACCACCGGCAAAAGATCTCCCCACGCTCCTCGATCTTCCGATCTTGAAATGCTGGCCGCAGGATGGCGGGCGCTTCATCACGTTTCCGTGCGTGCACACGCAGGACCCGGATACAGGCGAGCGCAACGTGGGCATGTATCGCATGCAGGTCTATGACGACCGCACCACGGGCATGCACTGGCAGGTCCATAAAGTCGGTGCGCGCCATGGCAAACGCTACTACGAGCGCGGCGAGCGCATGCCGGTGGCGGTGGCGCTCGGCGGCGATCCGGCGCACACGTTTGCCGCGACAGCACCGTTGCCGGACGGCCTCGACGAGGTGCTCTTCGCGGGCTTCATCCGCAAAAAATCGGTCGAGCTCGTGAAGTGCGAAACGGTGCCGCTCGAAGTCCCGGCCGATGCGGACATCGTGCTCGAAGGCTACGTGCAGCCTGGCGAGATGCGACCCGAGGGGCCCTTTGGCGATCACACGGGCTTCTACACTCCGGTGGATGACTACCCCGTCTTTCACCTCACAGCGATCACGCACCGCAAGGACGCGGTGTATCCGTGCACGATCGTGGGCATCCCACCGATGGAGGATTTTTACATGGGCACGGCGAGCGTCCGCATTTTCCTGCCGGTGATGCAGATGAATTTCCCCGAGATTGTGGACATCGCGCTGCCCGCCGAGGGCGTATTTCACAACATGGTCTTCGTGAGCATCCGCAAACAATACGCGTGGCAGGCTTACAAAATCATGCACGGCCTGTGGGGCATGGGGCAGATGATGTTTAGCAAATACATCATCGTGGTGGATGAGGATTGCGACGTGCACAATACCAGCGACGTGCTCTTCCGCCTCTGCGCCAACACGGATCCGCAGCGCGATTCGTGCTTTGTGAAAAATCCGACCGACGCGCTGGATCACGCGCAGACGGTCGCCACGCTGGGCACGCACATGGGACTCGACGCCACACGGAAGCTGCCGACGGAGGGACATACACGCCCGTGGCCGGAGTTGCTCAAGATGGATCCGGCGGTGACGAAGCGCGTGGAGGAATTGATGCGAGGGCTCGCGACTCGCGCGTAGCCGCAGAATCGCAGGCTGCCGCCTGCGGCAGCATCGTTCACTCGACAATTTTCAGCCCAGCCGGCGCAATCGCGCTGCCCGGCTTCCCTTGCTCCCCCGCGAAGGCCACATTCTCTTTGATCTGCCGCACAGCCTCGCCCGCGGGCAACTGCCGGGAGAGGACGAGATCCAAATACGCGAAATCGATCACCGCGCTTCCAGCCCAGTCCGCCGTACGCGTGTAGCCGGAGACCGGCACCGCGAGTTTGCTCGTTTTCCGAATTTCCTGCGGCACCGCGCCGGCCATGGCGAGGCAGGCGCCGAGATGGATCAGTTTCACGCTCGAGGCATCGCGGAGTTGCGCGCCGATGAATGCGCCGTCCAGCACCTCATTGCCGACAGTGATTCCCTTTTCGTTGCCGTGGGACGAAATGTAAAACACCACCGGTTCGTTGATGTACGGCAATTCGTCGCACCACTTCGCGAAATCCGCATGCCCTGTAAAATAGCGGTGCCGCACCTGTACCGACGGGACGCGCGTGAAAAACTGCCGCAGCATATCGCCGTACGAATATTCGGCATCGCGCAGGCTCGATTCCCAGCGCGCTTCCAAAATGACCAGCCACACCCGCCCCGCCTGCGGCTCCACGCGGGTGCCACTCCACGCACCGCCATTGCCGCCGCCGTCCTCCTTCCACGTGCCGCCAAAGCTTGCGCGGTCCGCGGCCATTTTAAACTGCCCCTTTCCCGTCGTCCCGTTCGGCTCGCGATAGGTGAGCTCGAGCGTGTCGTCTTTCACGGTGCCGGAGACCGTCGCCTTGCCCACGAAATTGTAGCAGCCCTCCACGGCCTCACCCTTCTGTGTGAGGCGCATCATGCCGTAGCTCGTCTTCCACACGCCGGAGAAATTTTGCCCTGAAGCCTCCGCTCGCCGGCCGCTCCAAGCGCTCCACGCCGTGCGGCCCGCGGGACGCCATTGCCCGTCGAAGCTCACGCCATCGTCCGAAAGCGTAAAGCTTCCCTCCCCCGTGACACCCGGCTCGGTGTAGGTGAACGCGAGCTTGCGGCCCTCCTGCGTGCCGGTGATGTCGTTGCGATCGCCACCCGGGATTTGATAGGTCCCGTGCACTTTTACGCCGTCCGTCTTCAAACTCATCCGCCCATAAGTCGTGTCCCATTCTCCGGCGAAGGTCGCGTCCGCGGCGCGAAGGACGGTGATGGCAAGCAGGAACAGACCGGCGACGAGAATGAGGCGGTTCATGTGCTGCGGCGTAGCAGACAGGCCTGCCAGCGCAAGCCGGGGTCTCGGTACGCGCAGTCGACAAAACTGCATTCCGCGAGCTTCCGCTCGCGGCTACACTCGCCAGCTCGCGCTACTTCACGAGCTTGGCATCCATGGTGATCTTCGCGTTGAGCAGCTTGGAGATGGGGCAGCCCGCTTTCGCCTTTTGCGCAGCGTCCTGGAAAGACTCCTCGGTGGCGCCCGGGATTTTCGCTTTCACGTCGAGATGGCTGGACGTTACGGCGAACCCGTCGCCCACTTTCTCCAGAGTGACCGTCGCTTCAGTTTCGATCTTGTCGGGCGTCATGCCGGCGAGCCCGAGGATCATCGAGAACGCCATGGAAAAACACCCGGCGTGCGCGGCGGCGATGAGTTCTTCGGGGTTGGTTCCTTTTTCATCCTCGAAGCGGGTGCGGAAGGAATAAGGCGTTTGCGAGAGCACACCCGACTCCGAGGTGAGCGCGCCTTTGCCGTCTTTGAGTCCACCAGTCCAGATTGCGGAAGCTTTGTGTTTCATACGGATCTCTTTCGTGCGCCACGGTCATCCGGTCGGCAACGATCAAATGAATCTCGCACCCGTCCGCAAAAATCGCTGCGGCAGTGCAAATTCCTTCACCAATCGACGGCGTTTCCCCACCATGCGGGGCCAACCTCCTTTCCCATGATTTCCCGTCTTCGTTTTCTCCTCCTGCTTTCTCTCGTGGCCTGTCTCTCCGCAGCCGAACCGGCCGCGGCGCCTCGCACCGTGGTGGTCTTTGGCGATTCCATCACCGATGGCGGCACCCTGCCGAAGGAGCAGCGCGACCAAGCGTGGGTGCGGGTGACGGAGCGGGAGTCCAAAGGGCAGCTCGTGGTGGTCAATGAAGGCAAGCCGGGGCGGCCGAGCGATTCCGTGGGAGAGTTTCGAGCGATGCTGACGAGGCGCCCACATATAGACCTTCTGGCGATCGCCCTGGGCACGAATGACTCGCGCGACGTCAGCGGCCGGTGCGTGCCGAAGGCGGTGGCGAATGTGCGGCAGATGATTTCCGCAGCACGCGAGAAGAACAGCGCCCTGGCTATTGTGCTGCTGGGTCCGCCAAATATTCGCAAGGATGCGCTGGGGCCGACCAAGCCGATCGCCGATCAGCGCGAAGCCAATCTGCGCGCGCTGGGAGCGGCCTTCGCTGCGCTCGCGAAGGAAACCCACTGCGACTATCTTGAGACGTTCGGGGCGATTCCCGAGGCGAGCCTGACGAAAGACGGCGTGCATCCAGACGCGGCCGGCCACGCGGCGCTGGCGAAGGTCATCCTTCCGAAGCTGCTCGAGAGCGCGAAGAAGAACTGAGGCCGCGCTGGTTCTGCGCGCTACCTTCTCGCCGCCGCGCGCTTCTTCGCCCGGGCCTTGCGCGTCTTGGCCCTGGCCCGGACGCGAGCGCGTGCGGAAGCCTTGGCATTGCTGGCCTGGCCCGCCTCCGTTTGCAGCCACAAAGCCTTGCGCCGGGCCTCACGGCGCTGAAAGGAGCGATTGTTTCCGTACTTTTCTTGGTACCAACGAGCCTGGGCCTCGCGCTGTTTTTCGGGATCAGCGTAGGGCATGGCGACCAGGGTTTTTAACCATGGCCCTCCCCTTACCGGAGGCGCCGGGCAGAGGCAATGAAAAGCGCCGGAGCGGCTATTTTCCAGCTTCCTTTGCCCAGGTATCCTTCAGCGTGATCGTGCGATTAAACACCAGCGCGCCGGGACGTGAATCCGAATCGAGCGTGAAGTAACCCATGCGCTCGAACTGATATCGCAATTCCGGCTTCGCCTCAGCGAGCGAGGGTTCCAGCTTCGCGGTCACCACTTCGAGGGATGCGGGATTCAGCACGGTCTTGAAATCGCGCCCATCGGCCTCCGGGTCCGCCTCGGTGAAGAGCCGGTCGTAGAGCCGCACTTGCGCCTCCACGGCATGCGCCGCACTCACCCAGTGAATGGTGCCTTTCACCTTGCGGCCGGCCGTGGGCCCGCCGGTCTTGCTGTCGAGGTCCGCGGTACAGCGCAACTCGACCACGCGGCCAGCGGCGTCCTTCACCACTTCGTCGCACTTGATAATGTAGGCGTATTTCAGCCGCACCTCTCCGCCGGGCTTGAGCCGGAAAAATTTCGGCGGCGCGTTTTCCTGGAAATCCTCCTCCTCGATCCACAGCTCGCGCGTGAAGGGCACTTCGCGAGTGCCCGCGGTCTCGTCCCCGGGGTTGTTCACGGCCATGCAGGGCTCGGATTTTCCCTCGGGGAAGTTCGTGATGACGACCTTGATGGGCCGCAGCACCGCCAGCCGGCGCAGGGCGCGCGTATTGAGATCGCCGCGAATGGCATGCTCCAGCACCGCGACGTCCGTGAGCGACATGTACTTCGTCACGCCGATGTTGTAGGCAAAGTCGCGCAAGGCCTGCGGCGTGACGCCGCGCCGCCGCATGCCCGAGATGGTGGGCATGCGCGCGTCATCCCAGCCCGTCACCAGTTTTTCGTGCACGAGTTCGAGCAGCTTGCGCTTGCTCATCACGGTGTAGTTGAGGTTCAGCCGCGCAAACTCGTATTGATGCGGACGCGGCTTCCACAGGCCCACTTCGTCCACGAGCCAGTCGTAGAGCGGGCGATGCACCTCAAACTCCAGCGTGCAGATGGAGTGCGAGATGCCTTCGATCGCGTCGCTCAGACAGTGCGCGTAATCGTACATCGGGTAAATGCACCACGCATTGCCCGTGCGATGATGCTCCGCATGCCGGATGCGGTAGAGCACCGGGTCGCGCATGTGGATATTCGGCGACGCCATGTCGATCTTCGCCCGCAGCGTCTTCTCGCCGTCCTGAAAATCGCCGCGCCGCATCTTGGCAAAAAGGTCGAGATTCTCCTCCACCGAACGATCGCGCCACGGCGATGGCGTGCCCGGACGCTCCGGAACTCCCCGGTACTCCGCGACTTTTTCGCCGGTGAGATCGCACGCGAACGCCTTGCCCTTCTTGATCAGCAGCACAGCGAACTCATAGAGCTGCTCGAAATAATCCGAGGCGTAAAAGGGCTCCTTCGTCCCCGGCTTAAGCCCGATGAGATGGTCCGCCCACCCGCTGATCAGCCAGCGCACATCGCGCTCGATGCTTTCCACATACTCCACGTCCTCCTTGATGGGGTTCGTGTCGTCCATCCGCAGGTTGCAGGTGCCGCCAAATTCGCGCGCGATGCCGAAATTCAAGCAGATGCTCTTGGCATGCCCGATGTGCAAATATCCATTCGGCTCCGGCGGAAAACGCGTGAGGATTTTCGGATACGCTCCGGCCTGTTGATCCCGCGCCACGATGTCTCGGATGAAATCGGATGGTACAGGTGCGGTCGGTTCGTTGCTCATGGATGAAAGTCGCCCACTATAAGAAGGCGAGCCCTATGGATAAAGGATGAATTGTCGGCGTGACGAGAACAGCCCGTTAATCGCCAACCTATCAGCGCGAACTACGGCAGCTTGTTGATGGTGTTGCCAATGGTGGTTTGGATGGGTGTGCCGTCGGCGGCTTTGAGATTCATTTTGATTTCCATCTGCATCACGGGCGCGAGACCGGGGATGGTGAGCGTCACCGTTTTGCCGTCGGCGGAGAGGCTGGCGGCTTTGATTTCCAAGCGGTCGCGACCTTTCTCGGCGGGGTTGGAGGCCTTGAACTCCGGAGAACCGTAGGTGCTCCACCATTTGTAGGTATAGGTCTCCACACCGTAGCTGCCGGGGTCGTTGGCCTCCGCGGTGGCGAGCGGCTCGGGGAAGGTAATGTCGATTTGCTCCTTTTTCACATGCAGCGCGGTGGGCAGGCGCAAAGGCGCGCCCGTATAGCGCACGCGCTGGAAGCAGCCATCGCGCACGGCATTCGATTGCCAGCCCTTGAGGCCCACGAGGTAGAGCTGGCCATCCCTGGCATTAAACCGCGCGCGCATGAGGCCGGAGGCAAATTTCAGCGGCAAGGTGTAGGCGCCGCCCTGCGCGACGCCGGCCACCTTTTCGTCGAGGATGGCGAGCAGCGTGGACTTGCCGTAGGAAGTGGAAAGCAGATGACCGTCGAGCGGGCCCCACTTGCCACCGCCGGTGGCCCAAACCTGGCCGCCCGTGGAGTTGTCCATGCTGTAGGGGATCCAGCAGATGGGCGGGTCGAAGGACGGCGGGGCGGGCGCTTTCGCGTCCACGCGCGGGTCCGCCACGTGGCCGTAAAAGCCGCCGGGCTTGACGAGGCTTACCTTGCTGGAGGGCGTCCAGTGACCCTGATTGTCGCCCACGGCGATCTCGTCGTGCGGCCCCACGGTCATACCATTCGGCGCACGGAAACCAGTGGCGACCACATCGGTCTTGCGGCCATCGGGCGAGACGCGGAAGACGGCGGCATGCCAGTCGCGCTTGGCGCCGAGCTGATTGCCGCCGACCACGTAGTAGAAGTTGCCCTTGCTGTCGGTCTGCAGATCGAAGGCGAAGGCGTGGTAGCTCGGGTAGAGCGTGCGGTCGCTATTGAAGCACTCGTAGAAATCGGCCTCCCCGTCGTTGTTCAAATCGTGGAGGCGTGTGATTTGGTCGCGCCCGTGCACGTAAACGGTGTCCTTCACGATGCGGAGGCCCATGGGTTCGTAGAGGCCCACGGCGAAGCGCTTCCACTTCACCTGGTCGAGTTTCGCGTCGAGACCGGAGACGATCCAGATGTCGCCATTGAGGGTGGCGACGGCCGCGCGGCCATCGGAAAAGAAGTCGACCGCGGAGAGACGCATCCAGGATTTCCACGGATTCGCTTCCGGAATGGGAATGGTGTCAACGACATAGGCGGATTTGCCATCGCCGAGCGTGCCCGCAGCCGCAATGACCTCGGGCCAGCGCGCGGCGCCACCTTTGGTGAGATTGGTCAGATTTTCACCGGGATAGGGATTGGCCCAATCATTCGCCGGGGCCGGTGTCGACGGGGTCGCCGGAACGCTGGCGGTGGTATGAACGTCAAATCGCAAAACATTTTTGTGGGGCCGAATCGTCACCGCCAGTCCCGCGCCATTCTTGCGAAGTCCCAACTTTCCCTCGGTCAGCCCCCCGATGCCGCTATCGGTCAACGACAGTTCCGCATTGGTCATGGAAAACCGCAGGGTCAGCGGCTTCGTCGCCGGACCCATGGTGAAATTGCGCACGAAGACCGGCTGGTCATTGCCCGTCCGCGTGGCGATGGCCGGTGATTCCAGAATATCGCAGCCGCCGACCTCATAGGAAAGAATCACGCGATCTCCGTGGAGGTAATAGCCCTTGAAGCGGCCCAGTTCCTTCGGGATGGGCCCGGCTTTCGTGGGGCGCAGATCGTCCACCGTGTCGTCGAGGACCCACGCGGGAGCATCCATGGTGCGAAAGGCGATGTTGCCCACGATCTCCCCCGCGCCCGTGCCATCGCCCTTGTAGGTGCCGATGTTGGTCTTTTGCAGCTTCAGGAAACCGCCGGTCCAGCCCGCGGCCATGCGGAGCGTGTCGGTATCGAAGCACACATAAGCGTCCTCCTTTTCGGACAGCTTGATGATGAGTCCTTTTGAGGCGACGTGTTTCGGGAGGCCGTTGGCGTTTTTGGGCCCCGGGGCATCTACGGAGTAGCTGAGCACGGGGCCGTATTGCATCTGCGAGCCCTTGGTGGGCGAGGCAATGCCGGCAGCGGCGCGAGCCTTGGCCGCGTCTTCGTCCTCCGCGGCGCGGAGCATGACACACGAGGCGTCCGCGAAAAAAATGGAGACGAGACCGGGGATGAGGAGAAAGGCACGGAGGCGCATGAGGAAGTGATTTGAGCAATGGCAGAAGGCGGGGAGAAGAAGCATCTTTGCAGCCAAGGCCCTCGCCGATTGGCCATCACGCTCCCAGCGGGTACACCCGGGGCAAATGGAGACTTGCGCCGTTTATCCGTCTATTTCTCCTTCGTCGCCGGCTTGGCGCCTTCGGCGATCGCGTAGAGATGGGTCTGCGTATTGATGTAGAGCGTGCCGTTGGCCACGACGGGCGTCGCGAGCACAGGCGCGCCCATGTTCACTTCGTTGAGGATTTTCTTTTCCCTCGTCGCGGCGAAGACGACCACGTCGCCGTCCTCGTCGCCGATGAACACCTTGCCGTCCACGACCATCGGCGAGCCCCAGATGTGCGCCTGCATGTCATGCTCCCACAATTTTTTGCCGGTCTTGGTGTCGATGCAGAAGACGAAGCCGCTGTAGTCGCCGGTGAAGAGCAGGTCGGTGGCCGGATCGATGGCCACGGTGCTGATGCTGCGGTGGATTTCCTTGAAGTCCCACACCAGCGCGCTCGCCGTCTTGCTCGCGTCGTCCTTCAGCCCCTTCGGATCGATGCACATGAGCCGGCCCACGCCTTCGCCGTGCTCGGGGTCCTGGCCGACCGACACGTAAATCTTGTCCTTGTAGAAAACGGGAGTGGCGATGATTTCGCTCGGCCCTTCCGGCGCGGGATACTTGATCGGCTTGCCGTTCTTATCGTGCTTGTACTCGTCGAGCACGGCGTCGAACTTCCAGATCATTTTGAAGTCGCCACCGTCCTTCGTCTTCTCCGGCACCGCGTCGAAGCCGTAAAGATAGCCGTCGCCGCCGCCGAAGAACACCTGCCACTTGCCGTCCACTTTGCCGGCGCTCGGCGAGGTCCATTGGCCGTGGAAAATGTGCGGGCCGTTGTGCACGTTGTCTTCGCCGATGAGTTCGCCCGTTTGTTTATCGAGCACGATATAGCTCGGGGCCTGCGGCGCCGGGATGGTGACGTGTGACCAGTCCTGGCCATTGCTCGTGCACACGTAGACGCGGCCATCGAGCACGAGCGGCGAGCAGTTCGAGGCGTTGTGCGGGAACACGCCGAGCTCATCGCGCATGTCGAACTTCCAAAGAATGTCCGCGTCCTTCGACGTGACCTCCACTTTCGGCTTCGCCGCGCCGGGCATGTACTGGCCCTCCGTTTTGAAGGTCCCGTCATTGCCATTCGTCTGCCCCGCGGCGTCGAGCGCCACAACTTCGCAGCGGTTGGTCACCGCGTAGAGCGTCGGGCCATCGACGTACGGCGCGCTCAAAAAGCCGAGGTATTCCCAGTCATTCACCTTGCCGCTCTCGAGCTTCGGCACCGTGAACTGCCACTTCAGCTCGCCCGTCGCTTCGTCGAGCGCGAGCAGCACCGATTTGTCGTCCTTGAAACGCGGATCGCGCGCACCGGCATTGTTCGTGCCGATGTAGACCGTGCCGTAGCCCACCACCGTGTTACCGTAGGTTTGCGAGCCGAGCTTGGCGATCCACTTCACATTTTGCGTGGTCGCCATGTCGATCTCCTCGGAGTTTTTCTTAAACTTGCCCGGGTCCCATTTGGCGGGGATGCCCTTGGCATCGGAGTACATGTTCCGGCCGGGATCGGACCCACCCCAGGCCGGCCAGTCGCCCGCCATGGCGGAAAAAGAAAGACCAGCAAAGGCAGCGGCGGCGTAGGCAAGGAGGCGGGTATTCATGGCAAGGCAGGTTGGATTTTGCGGAAACACGATATTTGTATGCATACGTAATATCTTCGGCAACCACGAAAGAAAGAGAGGAAGTACGGATTTTTACACCACGGGGTTGGGTTTCTTTTCCTAAAGGCTTTCACGTGCGGGCGCTGGCGCCTGTGCTTTATCGTGGCGCCATGAAAATACTGGTAGTGTTGCTGGTGGCGCTTTCGCCCACCTTCGGTTTTGCCAACGCAGGGGCCTACACGAGCGGAAACAAGAGCAATGGCGCGCTCGGGACCTTTCACGGCCAGAACGTCGAGCAAATCGAAATGCGCGCGGAGGACCTCCGCATCGATCTGCATATCGAGTCCGGCCATATTGAAGTGCAATATACGCTGCACAATCCCGGTGATGCCGTAATTGCTGAAGCTGGCTTTCCCTGCACCGCACTGGTGCCAAACGACCTCGAGGAAGCGGGCGGGAAGAAGAAGCCCGCCGCGAGAGTGGCGCCCCCGCTGCGCAATTTCACCGCGGAACTCGACGGTCAAAAACTCGACAGTCCAATCGTCGCGGAGGAAATCGCGCCAGACGACGCGTCACCGGCACCTTCCGATGGCTTGGATCGCTTCCGCGCGGTGCCGTACTGGTACACATTCAAACTACCATTTGAGAAGGGACAATCACGCACGCTGCGGGTGCGCTATGACACCGACTATTATTTCCAGACAACCTCCATCTCAGACGATGGCCAGACGGCTCCCGAAACTCTGACCTATCTCCTTTCCCCTGCCGCGATTTGGAAGGGCCCGATCGGCAAAGGCAAGGTGACCATCACGGCGATCGGCGTGCCGGCTGACAATGTGGACCTGAATCTGCCCAAGCGCTTTCACCGCAAAGGAAACATGTGGACATGGACTTTTAAAAACTTCGAACCGGGCCTGGCGGACGATCTGGTGATCTCCACCTGGCCCGCGCAGGAAAATTTTCCGCGCTCCATCGCCAAGGACGATTCCGATGAAGAAGGCCCGCGCGGAAATTTCGTCCACCTCGAAAATCGATGGCAGCTCGAGCACCGCGACTTTGCGGTGACCGCCACCTCCAACCTCGAGCCCACCATTAATGGCGCGGGCACGATCTCCTACGAAGCCAGCAATCTCATCGGCACCGCTCGCGATGTCTGCTGGGCGGAAGGCGTGGCGGGCGACGGCGTAGGCGAGGGCCTCACGCTCGCACTCCGTGTTCCGCGCCGGGTCTCTCACATCGCGGTGCGCAATGGCTATGTGAAGTCCGACGCTGAAGCTCTCTACTACCAGAATGGGCGCGTGGCCGAATTCGCCGTGAGCATCAATGGCGGCGCGCCCTTCACGGCCACGGTTCCCGACGAACGTCTCACGCGCCGCGTTTATCTCATTCCTCTGCCGGCCAATGTCGGTGACGTGAAGACGATCGACCTCGCGATCCAGAAAACCTATCCCGGCACCGCGGACGACGACACCTGCTTGAGCTCCATCTATCTGGTCACTCCGCTCCCCAAGGACCCGAAGATCAAGCCGGCCCGCTGATGGAGCGCAGCACTTTCCTCGCTCGCGCGCGGCAAAATCTGCATCTAGGATCGCGTCCATGAAACCGCTCGCCCTGCTTCTGGCCGCTTCGTTTCCCATCTTTGCCCTCGCCAATGGCGGCGGCTACGTCGCCGGCACCAAGAACAATGGCGCGCTCGGGGCTTTCATTCCCAAGAATGCCGAGCAAATCGAGATGCAGACGGAGGATCTCCAAATCGAGCTTCGTGTGGAACATGGGCATGTCGATGTGGTCTACACCCTGCACAACCCGGGCAAGACCGTGACCGCGGAGGTCGGCTTTCCCTGCACCGCGCTGGCCGAGGCCCCCGGCGAAGACGAGGAACACAAAAAGACCGGGCCGTGGCCGGCCACGCCGCCTCTGCGCAATTTCACCGTGGAACTCGACGGGCAGAAGATCGATTCGAAGACGGTGCGGAACACCGCGGGCGAAAAGAAGATGCCGAAAAGCGAGGTGACCGGTCCGCTCGACGCCGACGAATACCGCTATGTGCCGTTTTGGTATACATTCAAACTGCCATTTGAAGCCGGCCAAAGCCGCAAGCTCCACGTCAGCTACGACACGGAATACTACCTGAGCTCGGGGTCCGTTTCGGATGACAGCCAATCGCGGCCGGAAACCTTCACCTACCTCTTCTCCACCGCGGCGGTTTGGAAAGGCCCGATCGGCGAAGGCAAGGTCACCATTCGCGCCACCGGCGTACCGGCGGACGATGTGAAATTCAATCTGCCCAAGCGTTTCCAGCGCGACGGCAACACGTGGACGTGGAACTTCAAAAAGTTCGAGCCCGGACTCGCGGACGATCTGATGATCTCGGCGTGGCCCGCGGAATTCAGCTATGGCCGGCCCATCGCACAGGCGGCGAGTGAGAATGACAGCCCGCCACAGGGCGATTTTGTGAGGGTGGGCAAGAAGTGGTCGCTGCATCACCACGACTACACCGCCACAGCCAGTTCCACGCTCGCGCCCACGAAGAGCGGCGATGAGGAAATCACCTATGACGCGGCCAATGTGGCCGACGCTGACCCGAGCACCTGCTGGGCCGAGGGCGCAAAAGGCCCGGGCCTTGGAGAGAGCCTCACGCTGAAACTCCGCATCCCGCGCAAAGTCACGGCCATCGCGGTGCAAAACGGCTACTGCAAGCCGGCGAAGGAAGAACTCTATACGAAGAATGGCCGCGTGGCGGAGTTCGCGATCCGCATCAATGACGGAAAGCCGTTCACCGCCGCGATTCCCGACGAACGCCTCGAGCGTCGCGGCCACCTCATCCCGCTGCAGGAAGATGTGGGTGAAGTGAAGACTATCACGCTCACGATTCAGAAAGTCCACGCCGGCTCCGCGTACGAAGACACGTGCATCAGCGACGTCGAACTCATCACGCCGCTGGAGAAAGAGCCGAAGATCACCCAGGCTCGGTGACGAACAAACACCGGCAAGGAAAAGGGGCGCCCTCGCCTCGAGTCTCGTCTCTCCTCGAGGCGTTCGCGTGGCTGTGCCTCTTCTGCCTTCTCTCCCTCCCCCTCTCTGCCGACGACTCCCCGCTTCTCGACATCTACTTCGAAGAAAGCCACGCCGGCTCCTTCTACCATCTCGCCGAAATCCTGCCGCTGGAAGAGCCGCACACCCTCGTGCTCGTCGACGCCCATAGCGATGCCAGCGCCATCGCCAATTCGGATGCGATTCGTGAAGCCATCCGCAAGGTCCCAAGCACCGAAGCCCGTGCTCAGCTCTTCGCCCGCTGGCGCAAGGCCGGCACGATTCAATGCTTCGATTGGATCGAGCCCCTGCTGCCTGCGCCTTTCGAACGGGTGCTGTGGGTTTCCGCGCCGGCGCTGAATCCCATCGCTCTCGGTCGCGCACAAACCACCGCTCGCGAGTATCTCGACGGCATGCAGGAAGCTTTTCCACGCGCCTGCGGCCTGATCAGCGATCGCTACCATGCGGTGGATTGGACTGGCTTTGAAAAGCAGCGCGATGCGTGGCCACGCGAAGGCCGCGTCGTCGTTTCGCTGGATCTCGATTACTTCGCCAGCATACCGGATGCGGATCTCGACACGGCTTTCGAGCATGTTTTCGCGGGGATCTTGAAAGTGCCCGGCTTGCGCGCGCTGACGATCAGTCTTTCGGCACCGTGGCTGCGAGATGACGCGCAGCGTGAACATCTCGTCGCACTCACTCTCGATGCGGTCACGGCCATCGCCAATAGCCGCGTGCATTTCGCTCCGTTTGCCGAGACCGGCGAGGATCGATCCCTCCGGGCCGTGGCCTTGCGCAAGGAGGGTAAGCCAGTCCCGCGGCTGGACCTGCCAAACGCCGGATCGGCACTCCGCTCCCTGCTCGTCGCGCGGCGCGATCGCCTGGTCATCGACGAGCGCACCCGGGCCTTGCTCGACGAATGGGCGACCGATCCATTTCTGCCGCAGATCACCGTCGATGAGGCGATCCCAGATCCGGATGGCTGGTTTCGCCTCCCTGCCAACAAAGCCCATCGATTGGTCTGCACAGGCTCGCCCGGTGCGCGGGTGCGCTGGTTCGCGATGGTCCCGGAAGATGCGTGCACCAATGTCGCCGGGCTCACGCTCGGTTTTGCCGAGCAGGCTCCACGCTGGCTGCGTCGTGTCCCGCGCTCGATTGGAGAAGGACCGGAACTCATGTCTACAGCGCTGCACTCGCTGCTGGAGCCAGCCACTCATGCGGGCACGGCCATCGTTTTCGCCGCAGTGGAGCGCGAGGGAGAGTGGGTGCGCAGCAAGGATCTGCGGCTCGCTTTTCGCGTGCCACCGGATGCCGGCCGACAAACGTTCCGCGCGGCGCTCAGCGAGGGCTTTGCTCGCCCGTATGCCTTTGGTTGCGGACTACTGGAGGAAGGCCCGGATGGGCTGATCGCCGCCGATTGCGCGAATTTCGTCATCGCCGGGCTCCGGCGTGATGGCTGGCGTATCCCATGGAGCGATCCGAAGCAATTCGCCACACACTGCCAGGAATTGGCGGCGTGGGAGCGCGGGCGAAATTTTCCTCCGCTTCCCGCCGACGCGGCCGCCGTGGGGACCTTCATCCACTTCGGCAGCCACGTCGCGGCACTGTGGGAGGACCGGCCGCCCATCGGGCAACTTGATGAAGGGGATCTCGTGGCGCACCATCTCGAAGGGCTGCCGGAGATCGTGCCTCTCGGCCAGATGCTCCGAACGCGCGAGCGCTTTCGCATGTTGCAACTCCGCCCGGCATCGGAATCGGTTCGGCTGGTTTTCGGTGGCGACGTCATGCTGGGTCGCAAAGTCGGCGAGGCCATCGACCACGGCGCCGCACCGTTGGCTGCGCTGGCGCCAATGCTCTCCGGCGCGGACTTCGCTTTCGTAAATCTCGAATGCACCGCCTCGCCGCTCGGCGCGCCGCTGCCCGGCCAGCGCTACCACTTCCGCGCGCATGCGCAGGCCCCCGCGCTGCTCGCGGCTGCGGGCCTGGATGCGGTGGCGGTGGCGAATAATCACACTCATGATTTTGGTGAGGAGGCGTTTGCCGACGCCGCCAAGCGGCTGCGTGCTGGGGGCGTGAAGGTTGCCGGAGATTCCACCGCTCCAGTCGTTTTTACGCAAAATGGCGCGCGCCTCAGTGTGTTCGCCTGCTACGACGAAGCGTCCGAGCCGCTGTTGGCGACGATGCGCGCAGCAGCGGAGGATTCCATCGTTGTCGTCATGGCGCATTGGGGCACGGAACATTCTGCCGCGCCTTCGAAAGCCCAGCGCGAACTTGCCACAAAGCTCATCGCTGCCGGAGCGCGCATCATCTCGGGCAGCGGGCCGCATTGCCGGCAGCCGATGGAGTTTCAGGACGGCGCGCTGGTGGCGTGGTCGCTGGGCAATCTGGTCTTCGACGGACCGGGACCCGATGCGGCTTGGTCCCACGGCGCGCTGCTGGATGTGACGCTCACCCCAAATGGCCGTGTGGTGCGGGCGCGAGAGTTGCGCGTGCGCATTGGGGATGATGGGACGGCGAAGATGGACCCATAGGGCCTATAAGTCCTATAGGCCTTATGCTCACCACTTTCGTGAAAGAGCCTGCTTTACGAGTTGGCCGGGAGCATTCCGCTCTGGCGCGCGAAATTGAAGACGCCACCGGCATCGATGACGGGCTTCACCTCACCGAGCGGTTTCAGTGAATAGGTTTTGCCGTTCACCGTGAGCGTGCCCGCATCCAGGTCCAGCGAGCCTTGGTCGCCGGTCTTCACGGTGTCGCAGAGACGCTCCTTCGAGTCGCACGGATAGAGTTCGCCCGTGGCGACGCAGTTGCGGAAGAAGATGCGGGCAAAGCTCTCGGCGATCACCGCTTCGCAGCCGGCGGCTCCCATGGAGATGGGGGCGTGCTCGCGGGAGCTGCCGCAGCCGAAGTTGCGGCCGGCGATTACGATCTTATAGGGCGTCTTCGTTTCGCCGGTGGGCACGTATTTCACGGGATACTGATCGTCCGGCAGACCGACGAGCGCATAGCTGCCGAGTTTTTCATATTCATCGGGCTTCGTGGGGACGAGCGTGAGGTACTGCGCCGGGATGATTTGATCGGTGTCGATGTTGTCGCGAACGACGAAAACCGGACTGGTGATAACGTTGGCCATAACTGGATCGCTTACAGAAAGCGCATGCGGGCACGGTGGCAAATGTTTTTGCTCAGCACGAAAACGCACTTTCGAACAAGGCTCCGCGACTGTAGCGCCCGCGATAGGAATTCCTACTTCTTGCCGTCCGGCTTTTTTTCCTCGGGCTTCGGGGTGGACGCTTCGGCTTTCTTCTGACCGAGCGGGTGCTCTTTCAGGATGTCGTCGACCATGTAGAAGATATTGCGATCCTTGGTCTGCTCGCGAATGCGCTTCACGTCCTCGGCTTTGACGAGATCCAGGTCGTTTCCGAAGGACTGATGGACATAGGAAATCACGGCCGCGATTTCCTCGTCATTGGCAAGGGGGGCAAAACCGACCATCGGCGGCGTGTTCTTGGACGGACCATAGGATTTGCCCTGGAACTTGAGTTCGCCATAGAGGCCCTTGAGGACGATCTTGATGACGCGTTCGTTGTCGTCGAGCCATTCGCTCTTCGCCAGCGCGGGGTAGGTATTCTCGACGCCCTTGCCGTCCGGCTGGTGGCAGGTCGCGCAGTGGGCATCGCGATTGAAGACCTCTTTACCGAGATCATACACCTTCTGCTCCTCCTTGCTGAGTTTGCGCGTGGGGCCAAATTTCGCCTCGGGCGACTGGCGCAGACGCGCGGCAAGGAGCGGATCATTCTTGATGAGGTCTCCGGCCTCGGGCAGCGAGCCGAGTTGCTTGATGGTCTCGCGGAAGCAGTAGCCGATGTAGTAGTCCTTCTCCATCATCACGGTCTTCACCGCTTCGATCGCCTTCGGGACGTCCTGGCCTTTCACGAAGCTGAGCGCGCGGACCGCTTCGAGGCGTACCCGCGGGGACGGATCCTTCACCGCTTCGGTGAAGATGTTGAGCGCATTGGGCACGCGATCCATCCAGTAGCAGGCCACGCGGACGGCCTGCGCACGGGCGCGGGGCTCGGGTGATTTCAGCACGTCGTTCAGCAATTCCACGTTCACGATGTTGTGCCACTGGTGGACCCAGAGGGCTTCCAGTCGATTGTGCTCGTAATCCTTGTCCTTTTTATCGAGCGCCTTTTCCCATTTTTGGACCGCGGCGATGACCTGCTTCGTATCGTGGGTATCGAGTTCGATCTTGGCGCGCTGGCGCACGTTATCCTCGTGCACCTTCAGCAACTCGAGAAGGTTTTCGATGCTCTCGCTGGCGATCTTTTTCGGCGTGAGCAATGGGCGCGACGGATACGTGATGCGGTAGATGCGGCCATGGTTGTGATCGCGATTGGGGTCGCGCAAGTGATGCTGGAGGTGGCCGATGAGCATCTGCGACCAGTCCATGAAATACAGCGAGCCATCCGGGGCGACCGCGATGCCGCTGGGGCGGAAATTCGGGTTGCCTTTGGTGTCGCCCTCCACGAGCGGCTCGATCGTTTCGCCCTTCAGGCCGGCGCCATCCTCGCTGATTTGCGCGCGGAAGATGCCCTGGAAGCCAATCACGTTCGTATCGAGGAACTGGCCCTGCCAGTCATCTGGAAAATGACCGCTGGAGAGGAGGTTCGTCCCGGGACACGGACGCGACGGGCGGTTCCAGAATTCCTTGTACTTGCTATGCGCGCCGCTATCGAGGTGCCCGCTGAAGCCGGGGCCGAAGTAGGTGTTGTTGCCCGTGGCGTCGGTGATGAGGTCGTTGCCCCAGTAGTCAAACACGCGTCCATGCGGGTTCGCGAAGCCATAGGCCGCGTAGCGATCGAAGCGCGAGGTGCGCGGCTCGAAGCGGTAGATGCAGCCGTTCTGATTGCGCACGGGGCCGTTCAGCGTCTCCACGTTGGTGCGATGAAAAACACCGTCGCTGAAATAG
>FTCB01000144.1_pt1 | contig 43330 bp, 43 predicted proteins | sample 1639431 | NCBI WGS metagenome assembly FTCB01 (sample SAMEA3914864, study PRJEB12502) | metagenome | biome: forest; material: soil | place: USA | collected 2012-03-12 | depth 0.3 m
CCATCGAGGCCCGCAGCCGCGCCGTCTTGAGGATCACCTTCAAATATTGCCCCAGATAATTCGAGTATCTTCCGACTTCAAACCCCTCGTTCCCAAACGCCTTCACATTCGCAATGCCCTGCAGCGATTCCTCGATCACGGTGCTCCCGTCGGCCAGCCGATCCTGCGCTTCGCGCGAGTGTCGCCGGATGTGTCTCCCAAATAAAATCGCGAGGAGAATCAGCACGGGAAAGGTCGAGATCATCAGGCCCGTCAATCGAAGCGAGGTGAAGGCTACGAGTACGATCCCGCCACCCATCAGCAGCGTCTGGCGCAAGACCTGCTGAATTGTCATGGTAAAGGTGTCCTGGATCAGCGTGAGATCCGTGGTTAGTCGGCTGGAGAGCTCTCCCACCCGCCGCTGGGCAAAGAAGGTCATCGATTGCCCGATCAACTTGCCAAAGGTCTCCCGCCGGAGATCCACCAGTGCGCTCTCGCCGCAACGGTAAAACCAATACGTGGCGAAGAATGACAAGATCGCCTGGCAAGCCAGGGTGCCGAGCAGCACGAGGGCGATCGCGTTGATGTTGTGCTTCCAGGAAACAACCTCACCCGCCACCGGGTGAGCCATGGAGCCGTCCAGCAATAAACCGGTGAGATACGGAAAGGACAGCCCCAGCGAGGTGGAAAAGATCAGCGCGAAGATCGCCCCCACGAAGCGCACTTTGTACGGCGCGAGATATCGAAAAATGCGCGAGGCCTCAAGGAGGGTTTCGGCCCGGATTTTTACCTTTTCCGCAGGGGCCGCATTTTCAATGGGTTGACTTGGCTCGTCAGGCACGGGAGCAGACGATGGATTCGATGACGGCACTTCGCAAGACTACCAGACTCCGTTGCAAATCAAGTCCCTCTTCGTTCAAGCCACCGCTGCCACCGCAACGGGCTGGCGGTCGTGTGCTTCCCAGACCCGCTCGATCTCGCCGATTGATTCCGCGAGATCCGACGCGGGATGAACCTGGTTCGCAAAAGCGCGCGCCCGTTTGGCCATGGCCTGGTCGGCCAGAAGATCCCGCAGGCTGGCGTAGAGCGAGTCGCGCCTAAGCCGATTCCGCGGGAGCACTCGGCCCACTCCGAGCCGGCGCAGCCGGTCGCCATTGTCGGGCTGATCGAACCCGAACGGAATGACCAGCGAGGGAATCCCGGCTCTCATCGCTTCCGCACAGGTGCCGATGCCGCCCTGGTGAATCACCGCCGCCGCATGAGGCAGCACGGACTCCAGCGGCGCGTAGTCGATGGCGAGGATGCTGTCGGGCAAATCTTTTGGAATCGGATTCTTTCCCATCAGCAGAATGGCCCGGCGGCCCAAACGCTCCGCTGCTTCCGCGGCCCACGAATAAAAGTCAGAAACGAAATGCACCACGGTCGACCCTAGCGTGAAGATCGCCGGAGGCTCTCCCGCTGCGAGAAAGGCCTTCACCCTCTGTGCCGTCTCCGGCCGGCCTGGCTGGGCAAAGAAGGGAAATCCGATCTGCACGGTCTTGGCCGGCCAATCCGGCTGCAGCTTGGCCAGGAACGCCGGAAACATCGCCAGTACCAGCATCGGCGAGTGCTTGCCGTCAAAGACCGCGCTCGGCCCCGCGTCGAAGCCCAACTCCTCGCGGAACACTTGCAGCGGCTTTCCCCATTTCCTCGTCACCATGCGTCCCAGGGCAAAGATCAACCGGTGGGGCCAGTTTCCCAGATGCCGGAGCCGATGCAGCGCCGGAGCCGGAGCCAGAATGCATGGGTCGCTGGCCGATAGAAACGACGTTGGCGCCAGGATCACATTGGCCCAGGGAATCCCCAGCTTGTCCGCCACCAGGGGAGCCACATAAAGCAGTTCCCCGACGACCAGAAAATCCGCACCTTGCCCCGCTTCGATCAGGTCCTGGTAGGTCTCACGCACGCGCGGAAAAATCTCCTCCCGCAGCATGCGCTCAGGTCCCTTGCGCGGATCAAAGAGCCGCTCCAGCACCACCGGGTCGGGCTCGAAGTCGGGCCGGATCACGCAAAAAATAAATCCCAGCGAGCCGATATAGTCGCGATAGGTCTCCGAGGCTGCCACCACTGGCGTATGCCCCCGCTCCCGACTCGCCTCGGCCATGGCGAGGATCGGATGGAGATCCCCCAGCGAGCCCAGGGAGGCAAAGACGATACGCATCGCCGTATTATGAGACCTCGCCACGCCACGGCGAGCGTTTATCGCCTCGATTTCCCGCCTCGGCGGATCTCAGGCGTCCGGGGCGGGTTCTGATTTTCGGCCACGACTTGCCAAATCGCGGAGTAAAAATGGCAGATACAGCACCCCAAAAAACACCAGCGCGATGGCGTTAATCTCCAGCACATAGACCCATCGCGTATCTGATAGCCCGCCAAGGATCGAGGCGCCTGCAGGCTTATGGGAGAGGAAGCCGAAGTTCGCCCCCGTGAGATAGTTAACGAGCAAGGCGCAGGCGAGGTAGAACTCGGACCAGAGAACCACTCGCAGCAGGGAGACAGGGTGGGGGCGCAGCGGCGTGGCGCAGAGCAGGAAAATCAGCGCCGCGACAATGCCGCAATGAATGAGAAAGAAGATCAGGAATATGGCGGAAGGAAACCCGCTGGAGAGATTCGGCGTGATGATCGCCTGCAGCGTGCCGCCGAGTCCCCAGAAATAGGCGAGCTCGAACCACCGCTCGCCACGGGTCAGCAGGGCCGCGACCGTGGAAAAGAGCGCCCAATCGCAGAGTTGCATGGGGAGAAGGCGCACCAGGGTCAGTTCTTCATCATGCCAGAGGCGAACATCGTGGGCGAAATAGCTGCCAACCAGAACAAGCGCGAACGCCTGACCGACGATTTTGACGGAGGTGTGAGAGCGCGTACGCCGTACGATCCACCCCAGGAGCAACGGAACCGCGATGGTCAGCGCCATGACCACGAGATGCGTATGGTCGAAATTGTGGAAGGGCGGCTCCACTTGGCGGCCCTACTGCCAGATCAAAATCTGCCGCGAGCGGAAGTTGATCTCCACGCGGGTGGCTGACTGGAAGAGCGGCGCACCGAGGAAGCCTTTGCCCGGGAAGTACGGAATCTGGAAGATGGCGTAGGGGAGATCGCGGAAAGGGGTGCCCCCAAGAACGGTCTCGTCGATCACCCCGATGGGGGAGGAGTTGGCCACGGCCTGGCCACCATCGCTGAAGCCGGAGATGCGCCCCACCGCGTGAAAATGGCTCTCGATGCCAGTGGTGTTGGGCAGCAGGTTCCATTGCGCCCCGCTGTCGAAAAGCATCGGGTAGTAACTCTCGCCGATGCGGGCCGTAAGCAGTGGCAGATGCAAATAGTAGGCGAAGGGCAGTCGCACGGTGGGCGGAGGCTCGGCGATCGCGGCTTTTTTCGCGCCATTGGGCTTGGTGGCAAAAACCTGGACGGTCTTGTGTTTCCAATCCACCGCCAGGGCGCAGTTCTTCAGCTCCGCATGGCTGATCGCGCCGAGCAGCGGAGTGACGGCTGGTTTTTCCATGTTGGAAAAATCGTGCAGTTCACCGTCGATGTCGCCGGTGCGCAGTCCATCCCATTGCAGGGAGGTGACCTTCACGGGCGCGCCCGATTTTTTCAGCCCGTTCACGGTGGCGCTTACACCCATGGCGAGGCGGGAACCGGAATCGAAGTATTTGGGGTTCAGCAGCAGGCTGGAACTGCCGGTGTCGAGCAGCATGTAACCAGTGCGCCCATTCACCGTCGCCTTCACAAACATGAGGCCGCCGCTCACCACGAAGGGCGAGGTGAGCACATTTGGCACGGAAGGCTCGGGCACCTTCCAGAGCGGCTCGGAATTGATCGACCGAATACGCCCCGCGGAATCAAAGGTCATACGCAGAGTCATCACCATCTTGCGGGAGTAAAGGGCGAGCTTGGCCTCAGGGCCTTCAGCGGTCTTTCGCAGCGACAGGATCTGCGTATCCTCCACCCGGAAGGGCGCCCAGGCCGAACCTCCCTCCAAGCCGCCGCGGGAGAGCTCCGGATTTGCGCCGCCCACCGAGATGTCGGGAGCGAGGAGTGGCTCGAGCATCACATACGAGCGCGCATTCATCGCCTGCTGGTAGGCGTGCAGCGTGCGGCGGATGTTGGCCTTCTCTGCCGAGGGAATCTGCAAGCTCTGGCAGCCCGCGAGGAGCGCCAGCGCCAGAACGAAGAAGCTTAACCGCAAGAGACTCACGCCGAGTGCTTGGGCGCGGAGAGGCCCAGCGCGAGGAGCGAGGCCCCGCCAAAGATGGAATTGATGCCGTACATCAAACCGAGCACCCAACCGGTATCCGAGGGCCAGTGGTAATACACCATGCCGCCGAGCACGAGGGCGGCCACACCGTTGAGAATCACCCAGCCCCCGCCGCGATGCCCGCGCATCTTGAGGCCGCCGCTGATGAACACAATGCCCTCGATGATGAGGAACACCGACAGGATCAACACAATGATCGCCACTCCCGCCGTGACGTATACCAGCAGCGCCAGGCCGGCTGCGATGCGAACGAGACCGGTAAACGCGCTCAGCACCCGATGCGCCACATGCTTGCCAAAGATGGCCAGGCCCAGCGAGATCACGCCGCTCACCAGCGAGAAGGCCCCCAAAAGTTGGACGATGACCTGGGAAAAGATCTGCGGCAGCGACATGGCCATGAAACCGACCAAGAGCGAAAGAATGCCGCCGGCAATCAGCCAGCCCCGGCTTTTGCTAAGGGATTCTGCGGAGGGTGTGGGATCGGCCATAGGCGTCGTGTTTTATCCCTCAGACCCCTCTGGGTCAAAGCCGTTTTATGCCCCCTGGAGTTGCCCCCTCGGCAAATTCTGCTAAGTCTCGGCCATTCGCCGGGAGGTGGAGCATGACTCTTTTGGAACTGCTTTATTTTGTCTTCACGTCCAACCTGGCCTTTTTCGCCGCTCGCTGGGTCTATGGACGGGAGGGATGGCTCCTTGCAATTCTGGCCTTTGGGCTGCTCTGGTGGCCGTGTCTCTGGTTCTTTTTCACCGGAAGATATGGTCGAATGTTGGATTTCTTCTTTGGCCATACGCCCAAGCCGAAGGATAAAAAATCCGAATAGAGCACTTTCCGTTGCGCCGCAAACTTGACCCGGCGCGGCTCGCCTAGCACCATCCCGGCCTTGAGCGAGATACCACAACTCCATTGGGACATTTCCTGTCTGGCGAATAACCCGACCGTGCGGTCCAAGCGCTTCGGCATTCCCGCCGCAGCGAAAGCCGTGGGCTATCCCATCCGCCTGCTGCGCTATTGGTTCGGCTACCACCTCCTGCGCGTGGAGGCCGAGCGCCAGGGCCGTCCCCTCGATATCGCCGAGACCGGCGTGCATACCGGCCAGATGCTGGAGTTCTACCGCTCCATGCCGAATCCTCCCGATTTCGCCAAATGGACCGCCATCGATGCCGTGATGCTGGAGGAAAAGCTCAAGAAAGCCGGCTACGACGATTTCTTCGTGGCCAACCTGGAAGATCCCAATTTCGACCTCCCTGGCGACTACGACGCCGCCGTGCTCCTCCACATCCTCGAGCACCTCTTCGACCCCGAGGAAGCCCTCCGCAAAGTCGCCCGCCGCATCCGCCCCGGCGGCATCCTCATCGGCGGCTTCCCCGGCATCCCTGATTTCCTCGTCAAAGGCCGCGAAGCCAAAGTCCGTGCCCACGCCGCCCCCATGGGCCACGTCAGCGTCTTCTCCCCCGCGCGCGTCCGCCGCATGGCAAAAGCCGCCGGTCTGGAAGCCGAATTCGTCACCGGCGCCTTCTTCATGCGCAGCAAAGGCAACCCGCTGGAAAACTCCCCCGCCTGGTTAAAGTTCAACCTCTGGTGGGGCGCGACATTCCCCAACTGGCCGGGGGAGATTTATTGGCTGATGCGGAAGCCGAAGTAGCGGAGATGATGAAGCGCTATGATTGACGACTCTGTTCATTTGTATCGCTACCTTGTACTGAAGACCTCTTGGGGAATTGCGATAAACTTACGGGCGCAGAGAGTTTACTCGAAATTGAAGCCTGAGGGTGCTAACGTTGTTGCCGAGCGTATCTACCTCGATGTGCACGAGCGCATGCTTAGTAATGAAGAGGTGTTGTGGCTTGTGCGGGGACTAAAGATGGTTGCAGGAAATCTTGCAAAGAAGATATGTGATAATCGGTATGTGATCGTTCGGATTGTGGAGGTCGAATTTAATGATTGCGACTTCCAGGCCGAAGGTTTGGCTGACGCTATTATCAGATGGTCCGCTGAAGTCTTTGAGTTGGACATCCCCCAAGCGGGCGTATTTTTCGATAAGCAAGCTAAACGATATGTTTTCGATTTCTCGCCGATTGAGATGTGGAGTTATTTGCACTAGAGCTTGTTTGAACTTCAAGCCCTTATGAAAATGGAACCGCAAGTGACCAATTGCAGCCACAGGGCGCAATCTTGCCCGCGCCAGTGGGCGACTTTGAAGGAAACGGAGTCGGCGATAGAGCGCTTTTGCGAGAGTTGCTCGCAGACGGTTTATCTCTGCGAGGATGAAGGCAGTGCGATCACTCACGCGATAGCTGGCCATTGCGTCGCCATGTCGTTGGTTTCGGAGCCTGAATTGCCTGCAATGTGGCTCGGAACACCGCCCAAGGTACCCGTTATTACCGATGCCCAGAGGGAGGCGCTCAAGCAGCACCATCTGGATTCGGAAAAAGTGAGGGCGTTAAAAGACGCAAAGTATTCCAACCGGCTTTGTGAGTACTGTGGTTTCCCCATTGCCACTTGGAGAAAGACCTGCTGGGTTTGCGATGCCGCTGAACGGCGGCGGCCCACTTAGGGCTCCTCCTAAATCACAATCTTCTGCCCCGCCTCCGGAATAATCACCTCGGTATTGGGCAAATCCTTATACAGCTTGAGCTGAAACCATTCGATGGCAACGCGGTCGCCGTGCACCAGGATGATCTTCTTGGGCTTTAGCGCGAGGGCGTAGTTCAGCAGGCTTTCGCGGTTGGCGTGGGCGCTGAAATTGAACTCCTCAATATGACACTGCACCTTCACCGCAGGCTGTTTTTCATCCACCACCACGGAGTCTCCGACTGCGGCCCGGCGGACCTTGGCGGCCGGCGAATCAGGGTCGGAGTAGCCGACAAAGAAGAGGCTCTGGGTCGGATCGTTCAGAATGCGGCGCACAAAGATATTCGAGAGCGTGTTCTCGGTCATCATGCCACTGGAGAGTGCGAAGATGCATTTCTTCTTCGGCGAGATGGTGAAGACCTCGTTGCCTGAGAGCACGTAGGGGGCAAGCTCGTTGAGCAACTGCAGCTCGGGATGCGCGCGCTGCGCGTCCTGCGACAGGGCATCGTAAATCGTGCTCAGCTTCGTGCTCAGCCCACCGATATAAATCGGCATGGCGGCGAGTTTGCCCTGCAGCCGCATCTTCCACAGCATGGCGAGCAACTCTTGCGTCTTGCCGAGCGCAAAGACCGGAATCGTCACGCTGCCGCCGCGATCAAAAGCCTCGCGCAGCGCCCGGGCCAGCCGCTCTTCCTCACTGGCGCGGGTCTGCCCGACTGCCGTGGGTGAGTCGCCCCGCGTCGTCTCCATGATCAGCACATCCACGCCGCCCTCGGGAAACTCCGCCCCGCGAATCAGCGTCTGATTCTCAAAATTCACGTCGCCGGTATAAAAGACCGACTTCCCCTCGCTGCGAATCATCACGCCAGCCGCGCCGAGGATGTGCCCGGCGGGGTAAAATTCAATGGTGGTGTCCTCCGAGTCCGAACACCGCTCGCCCGTCACGTCATAGGTATGGCGCAGCGCGCAGGGTTGCCAGGCCTCGCGGGAGAGTTCCACGCCGCGATGGGTGAAAAGAGGGTACGCCTGGATGTTGTGCTCCTCCTTTTGGCGGGTCATCACATTCACCGAGTTGTGCAGCATCACGTCGGCCACCCGCTTTGTGCCCTGGGTCATCAGCACCTTGGCCTGCGGCTCGCGCCGGGTGAGGTAGGGGAGGGAACCCACGTGGTCCTGGTGGGCATGGGTCACGATGATGCCATCGACGGTCCCCTGGGTAACGAGGTCAAAATCGGGGATGGCGGCGAGGCCTTCTTCCTTGGGATGCATTCCAGAATCCAGCACGAGAGTCTTGTCCTTGGTGCGCAGCAGGTAGGAATTCGCCCCGATTTCCACCTTCCTCGTTAGATTCACAAACTCCATCGTCCCCCACCTATGCGGAGAAAGCCCCGGGAGGGCGAGTAAATTTGCCGAAACTTCTGCGGGCCGGTGAGGTTACATCCGCAATGCTGAAACGCTTCCCCAGCTCCAGTTGGTCCGAACCCCAGGCCGCCCATCTGCTCAACCGGGCCGGTTTTGGCGGCTCGCCGGCGGAGATCGCCGCTTTCCAAAAGCTCGGTCTGGAGGGCGCGGTTAATAAGGTCATCAAGGGCGAGGAGGACGACGACCTCTTCCCGCCGCCTCCCATTACCCAGCCCAAGGAGCTGGTGGAGATGATGCAGAACAACCGGGCCATCGGAGATCCGGCGGAGAAGCGCAAGGCCCAGCAGGAGGATCGCCGTCAGCAGGCCGAGGAGATTCGCAATCTCCGCGTGTGGTGGCTGAATCGCATGCGCTACACGCCCAACCCCTTCCGGGAAAAGATGACGCTCTTCTGGCACGGTCACTTTGCCACCAGCGTGGAAAAAGTGAGGTCGTCTTACCTCATGTGGCAGCAAAATGAGACCCTGCGCGCCAACGGCTTGGGGAATTTTCACGACCTCGTGAAGGAGGTCTCCAAGGACCCCGCCATGATGCGCTATCTGGATACGAACCAGAGCGCCAAACAAAAGCCGAACGAGAACTTTGCCCGCGAGCTCATGGAACTCTTCACCCTCGGCGAGGGCGTGGTCTACACCGAGCAGGATATCAAGGAAAGCGCCCGCGCCTTCACTGGCTACCGCATCAATCCGATGACTATGTCGTATTTCTTCGCGAGAAGGAATTTTGACGACTCGGAGAAGACCTTCATGGGCCGCAAGGGCCCCTTCACGGGCGATGACGTGGTGGATATCATCGTGGCGCAGCCCCAATCCTCCGAGTACATCGTCAAGAAGCTCTGGAAATTTTTCGCCTCCGACAAACCCAACGACTACACCGTCAAGGTACTCGCCCAGACCTTCCGCGACTCTGGCTACAACATCGCCGCCACCATGAAGGAAATGTTCCTCAGCGACGAGTTCTATGCCCCCGCCACCATGCGCTCGCAGGTCAAGAGTCCCATCCAGTGGCTCGTGCAGACCTCCCGTGTGCTCGAGGCGCCGCTGCCCTCCATGAATTCCCTGGAGAATTCCATGGCCCAGATGGGGCAGGTTCTCTTCCGCCCGCCCAATGTGAAAGGCTGGGACGGTGGCCGTGCCTGGATCAGCAGTTCCACTCTGCTCTTCCGTTACAATCTCGCCGGCTACCTCGTCAGCGGCAAGGCTCCGGCGCTCGATGGCTTTAACCGGCGCTCCGGCTCCATCCACATCCCGCTGGAAAAGATCGCTCCTCCCGAGACTCGGGGCGACCCGGCCAAACTCTGCGACACCGTCGCCCTGCGCCTTCTCGGCGCCCCCATCCAGGGCGAATCCCGCGAGCGCCTCATGGCTTTTCTCAAGGGCCATCCCGCTCCCACGTCGGATGCCGTCCTGCGCGATTTCCTGCACCTCATGATGAGCACCCCGGAGTACCAACTGACATGAAAAACGAGAGCACGCTGCACACCCGCCGCCAATTTCTTCGCACCGGAGTCCTCGGCGGTGCCGTCGCCTGGACCCTCCCGGTTTTTCTGGAAAAGACCTTCCTCGCGCTCGATGCCCAGGCGGCCGACTCCGCCATCCAAACCGTCACCGGCAAAAACGGCCCCATCCTCGTCGTGCTCCAGATGGCGGGCGGCAACGACGGCCTCAACATGGTCGTTCCCTACGCCGACGATGCCTACCACATCGCCCGGCCCAAGATCGGCATCGCCGCCGATCAGGTGCTCAAGGTCACCGACACCATCGGCTTCAACCCCAAGCTCACCGGCCTCCGCGGCCTCTACGATTCCGGCAATCTCGCCCTCATCCAGGGCGTGGGCTATCCCAATCCCAACCGCTCTCACTTCCGCTCAACGGATATCTGGCAGACCGCTTCAGACTCCAACCGCTACGAACGCGAGGGCTGGATCGGCCGGTACTTCGACGCCTGCTGCAAGGGGGCTGATCCCGCCGTCGGCATCAGTGTCGGCAGCCAGGCTCCGCTGGCTTTCACGGCCCAAACTCCCACCGGCATCTCCTTTGCCAAGCCCGAGCAATTTCGCTTCATCTCCGAGGTCGCCGATGATCCGGCGGGCACCGAGGAAACCTTCCGTGGCATGAACAGCGAGGACGACTCCGGCGGCAGCGTGCAGTCCTACGCGGGCAAGGCTCCCACCGGTGGCGACACCCTTGATTATCTCCGCCGTACCGCGCTCGATGCCCAGGTGAGTTCCGACAAGATCCTCGCCATTACCAGCAAGGCCCACTCCAACACCACCTATCCCAACAACCAGCTCGGCAGCTCGCTCAACCTTGTCGCCCGGCTCATCGCCGGCGGCATGCCCACCCGCGTCTACTACGTAAGTCAGGGCGGTTACGATACCCACGCCAACCAGGCCGGCTCGCACGACCGCCTCATGGGCGATCTCGACGCCTCCATCCAGGCCTTTGTGAAGGATCTCAAGGAGCAGGGTAATTTCGACCGGGTCACCCTCATGACCTTTAGCGAATTTGGCCGCCGCGTAGTGGAAAACAACAGCGGAGGCACCGACCACGGCGCGGCCGCCCCCATGTTCGTCCTCGGCGGCGGAGTCAAGGCTGGCGTCTACGGCCAGCAGCCCAGCCTCACCAAGCTCACCGACGGCGACCTCCTGTACAACGTCGACTTCCGCAGCGTCTACGCCTCCATCCTTGAGAAGCATCTCAAGGCTCCCAGCATGGAAATCCTCAAACGGAAATTCCCGTTGATGAACTTCGTGTAGGTTGGTTCGCGATATTACACGTGCGTCAAAAGCCGTTGAACCGGCAAGTGATCCTCGGGTATAGCTTCCGCTGGAAAAGCAGAAGCACCTGATGAATCGCAACTCTCTCGTTTACGTCACCATTCTCACCTTGGTGGGCCTTTCCATTTTCTGGGTGCTCCACCTCGGTACGTCGCTCCCCCTTCCGCAAGGTGAGGTCAGGCATGTGATCGAGCACGTTGTCGCCCCGGCCAACCCCTCAGCCGGGTCGGCCATGTTGGCGGGTCTCCGGGAGAATTTCGACACGCCCCTCAGCCATCTGTTCCTGCAATTGGTGGTCATCATCATCGCCGCCCGTATCATGGGCTGGCTCTTCTCCTGCTTCGGGCAGCCGCCCGTGGTCGGTGAAATGGCCATGGGCATCCTCATGGGACCATCCCTTTTTGGCTGGATTTCGCCCGAGGCCTTCGGCTTCGTCTTTCCCGCCACTTCGCTCGGCACACTCAAGCTCCTGAGCCAGATCGGCGTTTGCCTCTTCATGTTCGCCGTCGGCATGGATTTGAATATCGCTCAGGTCCGTAAAAAAGCCCCCACCGCCGTGGTGGTCAGCCACGCCAGCATCGTCATTCCGTACCTGCTCGGTGTCATCCTCGCCTATTTTCTCTTCAGCGATCTGGCCGCCCCGGGCTCCAGCTTTACCGCCTTCGCCCTCTTCATGGGCATATCCATGAGCATTACCGCCTTTCCCGTGCTGGCCCGTATCCTGCAGGATCGCGGCCTCACCCGCACCACCCTCGGCAGCACCGCCATCACCTGTGCCGCCGTGGATGACGTTACCGCCTGGAGCATTCTCGCCTTCGTCGTGGCCATTGCCCGCTCCACCAGCGTGGGGGGCTCTGCCTTGAATCTCCTCCTCGTGCTGGCCTTCGTGGCCATCATGATTTTCGGGGTGAAACGCCTCCTGCCGGTCTGCTTGGGCTCGCGCGGCCTCGCCGAGGAAAATCCCTCCCGCGGCGCCCTCGTCCTCGTCGTCTGTGTCGTCCTCGCCTCGGCGCTCTGTACCGAAGCCATCGGCATTCACGCGCTCTTTGGCGCCTTCCTTGCCGGCACGATCATGCCCGACGTAAACGGCTTTCGCCACAAGCTCGGCGTGCGCATCGAGAATTTCAGCTCCGTGCTCCTGCTCCCGCTCTTCTTCGTCTTCACTGGCCTCCGCACCCAGATCGGCCTGCTCAACGATGTGCAGGGCTGGCTCCTCTGCCTGCTCATCATCGCCGTCGCCACGGCGGGCAAACTCGGTGGCAGCGCCCTCGCCGCCCGCCTCACCGGCATGGGCTGGCGGGAATCCCTGCAACTCGGGGCTCTCATGAATTCCCGCGGTCTCATGGAGCTTATCGCGCTCAATATCGGCTACGACATGGGCATTCTTTCCGCTCGCATCTTCACCATGCTGGTTATCATGGCCCTCGTTACCACCATGCTCACCGGTCCACTACTCGCCCTCTTCAGCCAAAAGGACGAAGTCTATGGCTCCACCCCCGAGCCGGCCCGCCCCTGAGGAGTCATGAGCGAAGAAATCCCTTCATCCTCCGAAACCTACGACGTCGTCGTCATTGGCGGAGCGCTTTCCGGCGCGGCCACCGCTACCCTGCTGCTGCGGCACAATCCCGGCATCCGCGTTCTCATCGTGGAAAAATCGGCCCGGCTCTCCCGCCGGGTCGGTGAGGCCACCGTGGAGGTGAGCGCCTATTTCATGGGCCGGGTTCTCGGCCTCACGCATTACCTCAACGAGAATCATCTCGTGAAACAGGGCCTCCGCTTTTGGTTCAAGAACGACGAGGTCAAGAACCTCGGCGAAGCCAGCGAACTCGGCGCGAAGTACCTCTCGCGCATGCCCTCTTATCAGCTCGATCGTTCCACTTTCGACGAAGAGGTTCTCCGCCGCGCTTGCGTCGCGGGAGCTACTCTCATTCGGCCGGCCACCGTGGCAAATATCAAGCTCCAACCCGGCGGCCTGCAATCCCTCGATATCCGGCAGGATGGCCAGACCCGCAGCGTCTCCACCCGCTGGATCGTGGATGCCTCCGGCCTCGCCGCCACTCTGGCCCGCAAGCAGGGCTGGTGGGTTTCCAATACCGAGCACCCCACAGCTGCAGCCTGGTCCCGTTGGAAGGGCGTGAAGGATTGGGACAGCCGCGAGCTCGCCGAAAAATTCCCCGCTTGGTCCCGCGCCGTCCATGGCACCCGCCACACCGCGACCAACCACATCATCGGCGACGGCTGGTGGAGTTGGTGGATCCCGCTCAAGGGCGGCGATATGAGCGTGGGCATCGTCTTCGACCAGCGCCTGGTGGAATTTCCCGCCGAAGGCGGCAAGGTCGGCGATCGCCTGAAGAATTTCCTCATGCAGCACCCCGTGGGGCGCGAGTTGCTGGTCGATGCTGAGTACAGCGAGGACGACGTGCACTGGCGCCGAAATCTCGCCTACTACAGCACCACCTTCGCCGGCGACGGCTTCGTGCTCGTGGGCGATGCCGCGGCCTTCATGGACCCCTTCTACAGCCCCGGCATGGACTGGATTTCCTTCACCTGCAGCAGTGCGGCCAATCTCATCGCGCAGCAACGCCGGGGCGAAGCCATGCCCGGGCGTATCGAGCGCTACAACCGCGATTTCGCCGTGAGCCACCGCCGCTGGTTCGAGTCCATCTATAAGGACAAATACGAGTACATGGGTGAGTTCGACCTCATGAGCCTCGCCTTCCGTCTCGACTACGGACTCTACGTCTGGGGCGTGGCCTGGGGGCCATTCCATCAAGGGGACGAAGCTCTCTTCACGCCGCCCTTCTCGCCTCCCAGCGGACGCTATTTCTGGAAGCTCATGAGCACCTACAACCGGCGCTTTGCGGCCATCGCCCGACGCCGGCGCAGCATTGGAGCCTTGGGAAAAACGAATCGCCTCAACCGCCGCCTCATTCCCGGGTTCCTGCTCAAGCGCAGCGACGTGCTGAACATCGTTCCGCTGCTCTGCGAGTGGGCCTGGCTGGAACTTTCCGAAGGCTGGCACACCTGGCGCGAATCATCCGCTCCGGACCCCGCGCCCGCTCCGCTCGCTTCCGAGACTGCTTAGCGGCCCTTGCCGGCCACCACCGGCTTCTCGCCCAGCAGCGCCTTGGCATGCGCCAGCGCCGAGGCCGATTTGCCGCCCAGCATTCGCGCGATCTCTTCCTCGCGCGCCACGCCTTCCGTCACCGTGAGCAAAGTCCGCGTGCGATTGTTTGCCACTTCCTTCTGCACGAGGAACTGCGCCGAGGCCGCCGCCGCCACTTGTGGCAAATGGGTAATGCACAAGACCTGATGAGTTTGCCCAAGCTCGCGCATCTTCTGCCCCACCTTGGCCGCGATCTCGCCGCCCACATTGGCGTCGATTTCGTCGAAAATCAGCACCGGGACATCATCCTGCTCCGCCAGCGCGCTCTTCAACGCCAGCATCACGCGGGAAATTTCTCCGCTGGAGGCAATGCTCCGCAACGGATGTGATGGCTCCCCGGGATTCGGCGCAAAAAGAAATTCCCCCAGCTCGCAGCCATGCGGCCCGGCCTCGTCGAGAGCCTCCAGCGAAACCGCAAACTCAGCCTTCGCAAACCCAAGATCCTTCAAGCCCAGCGAGACTTTCTCCGCCAGTTTCCCAGCCGCTTTCTTACGCGCAGCACTTAGCTTTGCGCTGGTGGCCTGCATCTTCTTCTCGGCTTCGGCAATGTCCGCGTCCAGCGTGTCGCGTCGCGCTTCCCGCCCCTTCAATTCGGCCAGCCTTTGCGCGGCGGTTTCCTGGAAAAGCAGCACCTCCTCCACCGTGGCGCCATACTTGCGCTTCATCATTTGCAGCACATCGAGCCGCGCTTCGAGTTCCGCCAGATTCCCTGGACCCCCCTCCAGCGCGGAATAATACGATTGCACGCTGCGCGCCAAATCATTGGCCGCCACAAAGGCCGCTTCGCATGCGTCCGCGATCGGCTGCGAGGCCGGATCCAGCTTGGAGAGTTCGCGGGCGGCTCGGGCGAGATTGGTCAGCTTGTCTGTGACCGAATCTTCCTCCTCGTTCACCCCGGCCGAAACCTGCGCGCACAATTCGCCGATGCGGTGGGCATTGGCCGCCGCGCGTTGCCGGGAGACCAGCGCCTCTTCCTCCCCGATTTTCAACGCGGCGGTTTCAATTTCATCCACCTGATTTCCCAGCAAATCGAGTTCGCGTGCCGCCGCATGTTCGCCGACCAAGATAGTCGCCTTCTCCTCGCGCAGCCCCAGCAGGGTGCGGCGTTCCAGGGAAAACTTCTCCCGCAGTTCTTCGCTCCCCGCAAAGCGGTCCAGCAAACGCGTCTGCTGCTCGCGCGAAAAAAGGCTCTGGTGGTCATGCGGCCCGTGCAAATCCACCAGCAGGTCGCCCAGTGAACGCAGCAGCGCCAGTGTGCAGGGCGAGCCATTCACAAATTGTTTCCCCGTGCCCGAGGCGGGCAGCGTGCGCTTGATCAAAAGCCGCCCGTCCTCGCAGGGCTCCGCGCCATTTTCCTCCAGCAGTGCGGCGATGGCCGGTTCGGTGGCGTCATCAAAGACCGCCTCCGCCGAGCACGAATCCGCGCCCGTGCGAATCAGCCCCTTGTCGGCGCGTTCCCCCAGCACAAGGGTGAGCGCTCCAATGATGACCGATTTTCCGGCGCCGGTTTCCCCGGTAATGGCGGTGAAACCCGGGCGAGGTTCCCAGAGGATATCCTCGACGAGGGCGAGATTGCGAATACGCAAGGAGGCGAGCGTTGCGGACATTGCGAGACTATGCCATGAAGTGACGGCGATGCGGGAGTTGGAAATTACGTTTCTTGGTACAGGCACCTCAAATGGCGTGCCCATGATCGGATGTCAATGTGCGGTATGCACTTCCCCCGACCCCCGCGACAAGCGTCTTCGCACCTCCATCCAGGTAAAGACTCCCGAGATGGTGATCCAGGTCGACACCGCGCCGGATTTTCGCACCCAGTGTCTCCGGGAGGGCATCACCCGACTCGACGCCGTGGTCTACACCCATTCCCACACCGATCACATCCTTGGCTTCGATGACCTTCGCCGCTTTTGCGATCTGGAGGACAAAGCCATTCCCATTTACGCCACCGAGCGCACCATGGGTGACCTCCGCCGCGTCTTCGAGTTTGCCTTCAGTGGTCAGTTCAACTATCGTGGCTACATCCGGCCCGAGCCCCACGTCTTCAACGGCCCATTTTCGATCGGCGAAACCGAGATCGTCCCGGTGGAGCTCCCCCATGGCCGCATGGTCACCACCGGCCTCGTCTTCCGGCGCGCCGGGAAGCCCTTGCTCGCTTATTTTACCGATTGCCAGGCCGTCCCCGAGCCTGCCGTCCAGGCCGCCCTCGGCGTGGATACCCTCGTGCTCGATGCCCTGCGCCGCGCCCCGCATCCCACCCACATGAGCGTGGACGAGGCCATCGCCGTTTCCGGGCAGATCAAGCCCAGCCGCACCTATTTCACCCACCTGTGCCACGATCTGGGCCATGCGGAAACCGAGCGCAACCTGCCCCCCGAGATCCGGGTCGCCTACGATGGACTTCGCCTTGAAATTTAACCTCCGATTCCTCCTGGCCCTCGCGGCCCTTGTCCTCACCTCCCTCTCTGTCTGGGCCAACAAGCAGGATGCTGACGCCACTGTCGTCATCTTCAACTCATCCGATCCCGCCTCGGAAGGTCTCGCCAAGTATTATGCCAAGAAGCGTTCCATCGCCGACGATCACGTCTTTGGGGTGACCACTGCCACCACATCAGAGATCTCGCGCGAGGAATACACCAGCAATATCGCCACTCCCATTAAGAACACCTTCCTCAAGCAAGGCTGGTGGACCCTGGAAGGCGGCCGCATCACCTCGACCAAGATCCGCTACGTCGCCCTCATTCGCGGCATGCCGCTGAAGATCCGCTCGCTCGGGCCGGGGGCCGTCCCTCCCCGCAAGGACCAGCCCGAGCCCATCGCCTCCCGCGACGAATCCTCGGTGGATAGCGAACTCGCCTGCCTCGGCCTCGGCGACGCCTCTCCCGCCGGGCTTATCCCCAATTCCTACTTCAAGCGCTTCACGCCCATCCTCGAGTCGATTACCGACCCCGGCTTGCTTCTCGTTTGCCGTCTCGACGCCCCCCACGAAGCCACCGTCCGCTCCATGATCGACTCCGCGCTGGTCGTCGAGGCCGACGGCCTTTGGGGCTGGTGCTACATCGATTCCCGCAATATTCAGACCGGCGGCTACGCCGAAGGCGACGAATGGCTCAAGGCCATTGCCGCCCAGACTCGCGCCAAGGGTATCCCCGTCCTCTGGGACAAGGCCCCGGAGACCCTGCCTCTCGGCTATCCCGTGACCAATGCCGCCCTCTATTACGGGTGGTATGCGGATTCTGTCTGCGGCCCCTTCTCCGATCCTACCTTCCGCTTTCGCCCCGGCGCCATTGCCGTGCACATTCACTCCTTCAGCGCCGTCACCCTGAGCGACCCCAACGCTGCCTGGTGCGGCCCGCTCCTCGAGCACGGCGCCGCCGCCACGCTCGGCAATGTCTACGAGCCCTACCTCACGCTCACCGCCCATCTCGACGTCTTTCAAGACCGCCTCATGGCCGGGATGACTTTCGCCGAGAGCGCTTATATGTCCATGCGAGCCCTCTCCTGGATGGGCGTGGCCATCGGAGACCCGCTCTACCGCCCCTACGCTGCGCTCGACCATATAGTCAGCTCGGGCAAGCCCACTTCCTGGGCCAAGTACCGCAACATCGTCCTCGCCGCCGATGGCAATGTGCTCGCCGCCGCCACCCCGCTCACCAAAGCGGCCCAGGAATACAACAACAGCATGTTCCTCGAGTCCCTCGGCGCGGTGGAAGCCGATGCCCAGGATTTCAAGCAGGCTCTCGAATCCGTTGACCTCGCCCTCGCCATGAAGAATGAGCCCGACGTGCGCTTTCGGCTCGCGTTGGAAAAAATCAGTCTCCTCCGCGCCATGGGCCGTACCGGCGAGGCTGGCACCATGATCATCAGCGAGCAGGGTCGCACCGTCTTTCCGGCCCAGCTAAAGATCCTCCAGGCCATGCGCGACGCCATCTACCCGCCCGCGCCTGCTTCCACCCCGGCTCCTGTCGCGACTCCTCGTAAAAAGTGAGCGAACTCGTCCAGGCCTATCGCGCGGCGAGGGAGCGCGGCCTCCTCCGGGAAGAAGAGGCCCCGTCCGATCGCGTCTCCGAGCTGGAGCTTCAGGCCCGCATCTATGGCGGCGAGTTTGGCGATGCCTGGACCGGGGAGGATGGCGAGGCCATCGAGATCGTCCACTTCGGCACTTGGAATCGTGAACCCGGCCCCGATTTTCGCCAGGCGAGGGTGCGCATCAATGGAGTGGAGCACGACGGCGATATCGAAATCGACTCCGAAGCCCGCGATTGGGAGCACCACGGGCACCAGGGCAATCCCGCTTTTGGCCACGTCATTTTGCACATATTTTTTCGGCGCAAGTCCCGGCGGTTTTTCACCCGGACGCATGAGAACAAAGCCGTGCCGCAGGTCGTGCTCGGCGTTTCCTCGCCCTCGGTCACCCGCCAGCGTGCGCCTAGTCCAATCATCATCGAGGAACTTCACGCCCTGCGCCTCATCGAGGCCGCAGCCCGCTTTCGCCTGGGCCGCAAGCATCAACTCTTTCATCGTGCCGTCCGCCTGCGCGGCCGCGACGATGCCTTGTTCCAAGGCATCGCCACCGGTCTGGGCTACAAGAACAACAAAATCCCCTTCCTCCTTGTCGCCCAGCGTGCCGGCCTCGCCCGCTCCCGCACGGCGGAAGGCGAGACCCTGCTCTTCGGCCTGGCCGGGTTTCTCCAGGCCCACGATTTCGACCGGGGAGACGAGGAAGCCCGCGCCTACCTTCGCCAGCTTTGGGAAACCTGGTGGACCATCCGTGATCGCGAGGCCCGTCTCGTCCTCGCCGCCGATGTCTGGAAACTCGCCGCCCTGCGCCCGGCCAATCACCCGCACCGCCGCATGGGCGCGCTCGTCGAGGTGGCTCGCGCCTTCCCCCGCCTGTCCAAGGCCGCCACCGAGGGCAGCGTGAAGGCCTTCGTCGAGGTGCTCACCTCCCTCGACCATCCCTATTGGCGCCGCCACGCGAGCCTGGCCACCGACCGCCTCAAAAGCGAAACCGGCCTCATCGGCAGCGACCGCTCTAACGATCTCGTCACCAATGTACTGCTGCCCAGCCTCTCGCTGGAGACGGGTTGGGAAAGGCTCGCCGTTCTTTCCGGTCCCGCACCCAGCCGCAAGGCCCTCCAGGCCGCCGCCTGGCTCTGCGGCCCCGAGGCCGAGCGACGCCTTTCCCGTTCGGCCATGGCCCAGCAGGGGCTCATCCAGCTCTACGACGACTTTTTCCCGCAGGACCCCGTGGCCCTTTGGGAAGGATTTGCACGTGAAGGTTTTGGGAAATCTGCTAATTGGGGAGATCAGGTATGAAGCCTTTTTGGGAAAGAATTACGGATATGAGCTTGCAGGGCGGCTGCGCCCTCCTGGTCTTGCTCGGTTTCTGGCTTCTGTCCTCGATCGTGCTCCGCTTGGTTACCACCGTGGCCAACCGCGCCACCGATTCGCGCCGCGACGTCATTCTCCTCGCTGGTCAGGCCAGCAAGGTCGCCATCCTCATTATCGGCATCATCTCCGCCCTCGGCACGGCGGGCGTCAATGTTTCTGCCCTGGTCGCCAGCCTGGGCCTCACCGGTTTTGCCCTCGGCTTTGCCTTCAAGGATGTCCTCTCCAATCTCCTCGCCGGCGCGATGATCCTCTTTTACCGCCCCTTCCGCCACGGCGAGCGCATCACCGTCACCACCTTCGAGGGCACGGTTTCCAGCATCGATTTCCGCTACACCACGCTTGATGACGGCGCGCGAAAATACCTCATCCCAAACTCGACGATGCTCTCGAACGTCATTACTGTGATGCGCCCGCCCCCTCATGAGTGATTCTCCCCACCAAGACATCGAGACCCTTTGCGCCGCCGCCGAGCAATACGGCGCTTCCGATCTCCTCCTTCACGAGGGCCGTCCTCCGCAACTGCGCCTCAATGGCCAGCTCACCGCCATCGAGTTCCCCGTGCTCACCGCCGGATTCTTTGATTCCCTCTGGGCTGCGTGTAACGCCGAGCCCGACGCTCGCGACTTCGATAGCAGCTTTACCGCGGCCAGCGGCACCCGTTTTCGGGTCAATCTTCTGCGCCAGCTTGGGCTGAAAGCCGCCGTCCTCCGCCGCATCCGCCGCGACATTCCCGTGCTCGATTCCCTCGGCCTGCCCTCGGAGTTGCTTCAGGGGTGGTTTGGTCAAAAATCGGGCATGGTCCTCGTTTGCGGCCCCACCGGCTCCGGCAAGAGCACCACCCTTGCGGCTGCTTTGGAGTGGATGAACTCCACTCTGGCGCGCCACGTCGTCACCATCGAAGACCCCATCGAGTACCTCTTTACCAGCCGCAATTGTCTCTTCACCCAGCGCGAGGTGGGTTTGGACACGGCGAGTTTCGCGGAGGGACTGCGACGCTCCCTCCGTCAGAATCCCGACGTCATCTTTGTGGGGGAAATCCGCGACGCCCTCACCGCCATGACAGCCATCCAGGCCTCCGAGACCGGCCACCTCGTCATGGCCACCGTGCATTCCTCAAATTGCGTGGATGCCGTGGAGCGCCTCCAGCTTTTCTTCCCGACCGCTGAGCGCGATGCCGTGCGCCGGACGCTTTCCAGCCAGCTTCTCGGCATTCTCTGCCAGCGGCTCCTGCCCTCCACTGCGGGCGGCGTGGCCCTCGCCGCGGAATACTTCTCCAATGTCGGTGTGATCCGCAAATACATCGCGGAAGGCAAGTCGGTCGAGTTGCTTGATGCCATGGCGAAAGGCGATGCTCGCGAAACCCGGAATTTTCTCTCCAGCCTCGCTCAGTTGGTCAAGGCCGGCCAGGTGACTGAGGAAATAGCCTCCGCCGCCGCCGATAACCCGCAGGAACTCCAACGCGCCTTGCGTGGCATCAGCTCCGCGGCCCAGAGCACCCGGCGATAAATTTTATGAGCGATATCGATCTTGTTCAACTGCTGGCTGGCATCGTTGGCCAGGGCGCCTCCGACCTGCATCTCTCCGTCGGCTCGCCTCCGCTGGCCCGTATCAATGGAATTCTCGTTCCCACGGATGGCCCCCCGCTCAGCTCCGACGATACCCGCGACATGATGTTGGCCGTGCTTTCCCAAGCCCAGCGCGCACGCCTGGAGCAGGACTGGGAACTCGACTTCGCCCTCCAGGTGGATGAGGTCGGTCGCTTTCGTGGCAATGCGCACTACTGCCGTGGCGCGCTGGAGGGAGCCTTTCGCTACATTCCCCACCGGATTCCTGAACTCGGCACCCTCGGCCATCGGGCCTCGATTTTTGAACTCTGCAATCTGCGGCGCGGCCTCGTGCTCGTGACCGGTGTCACCGGTTCAGGCAAGAGCACTACGCTCGCGTCGATGATCAAGCTCATCAGCGAGAACCTCTCCGGTGTCATCGTTACGGTGGAGGATCCCATCGAATTTGTCTTTTCCAACGCCAAGAGCATCATCAAGCAGCGCGAGGTCGGCAGCGATACCCATTCCTTTGCCGAGGCTTTGCGCCACGCCCTGCGGCAGGATCCCGACGTCATTCTGGTTGGCGAGTTGCGCGATCCCGAGACCGTCAGCGCCGCGGTCACGGCTGCTGAGACGGGCCATCTCGTGCTCGGCACCATTCATACCATCGATGCGCCGAAAGCCATCGATCGCCTGGTCGATGCCTTTCCCGCCAACCAGCAGTCGCAGATCGTGGCCCAGCTCGCCAATGCGCTCGCCGCGGTCGTTTCCCAACGCCTGCTTCCGACCGAGGACGGCAGCCGCCGCGTCCTCGCCACCGAGACACTTATTGCCAATACGGCGGTGACCTCGACCATCCGTGAACGCCGTTGGGAACAACTCGTCGGCCTCATCGAAATCGGCGCGCGAGACGGCATGCACTCCTTCGACGATTCCCTGACCGACCTCTACATGAGCCGCCAGATCAGCAAGGAAGACGCCATGGCCAACGCGCGCGATAAAACCCGCTTTGAAGACATGCTTCGCGATGCCCCAGCCAAGAAGCGGGGGATCTTCGGCTAGTGCGCTCCCTGTTTTACCTTTTATTCGGCGCTCTTCTCCTTTCCCAGGTCGAAGCCCAGGACCTTCGCCGTCCTCCCACCGCGGCCGATCGTGCCAAGATCATCGCCGATGGCTGGGCGAAATCCCGCGATTCCCTCGGCGCCGCTCTCTCCGCCAACTATCAGCCCGGTGGCATGGAGCGCCCCGGCAGCACCGGCGTCACGGCCTATCGCGAGTGGATGCTCCTTTGGAAATGGTGCGAGCTTCTTTCCCGCTCTGAAAAAGGCGAGGCGGGCAAGCTCATGGCCCAGCACACCCGTTTTGCCGCCGGGGAAACCCAGCACGGCACGGTCTTCCCGCCCGGGATCGAGCCTCCCGAGGAATTCACCCCGGTCTCGCAGGCGTTGATCGACAAGGTCATGGCCGATCCCAAATCCAGCCAGCAATTCCTCGCCCATCTGGTCGCACCCGAATTCACCTCGCCCACGGACCAGCCGCTCGCCGCCTCTCTCAAGCCCGAGATCCTCGCGGAGTGGCTCAACGACGAAGTCCTATCCCTCCTCCTCTTCCAAAATCTCGATTCCCGCGACTACACCCCCGCCGTGCTCAAATCGCTCGAGGCCATCCGCCAGGCCAATCCCGCCAAGTTCCGGGAATACGCCTCTCTCGCCGTGGCTCTTGCTCTTGTTTACGATCAAAAGTTGCCTCCCTACTGGCCCCACCGGCAGGTGGATCCCAAGCTCGTTCCCTTCCACGACGAGTCCATTGTGGACCGCTTTAATTACTGGGTGCAGAGCAACGAATCACGCGCCCTTCTCCTTGATTTGCGCAAGCTCGGCCCCTCCCAGATCAAGTTCATCGTCGACGCGCCCATCGACGAATCGGAGTTCGATTGGATTCGCAAGAACGTGAAACTCAACCGCACCGACTTTGCCAAGGCCTTCAGTTCGGTGAGCTATAATTTTGGGCGCTATCAGGCGGGCCATTACGTTTGGAAGGAGGAACCCTATACCCTGCTGAATATCCGCCAGCGCGGCGGCATCTGCGTGGATCAAGCCTACTACGCCATGGTCGCCGGCAAGGCCAAGGGGCTGCCGACCTTGTTTTTCACGGGGCAGGGGAGCGATGGCGGCCACGCCTGGTTCGGTTACATGAAGGCCGACGACAAATGGGAACTCGATTGTGGACGCTACCTCAATCAGAACTACGCCATCGGCGAGGCGCTCGATCCCCAAACCTGGCACGTCATCAGCGACCACGATTTGGAATTTCTCGCCCAGCGCTTCCGCGAGAAGCTGGAGTTCGCCGCCTCGCAGGATGATATCCTCATGGCCCAGACTTTCGAGAAGCAGGGCGACGCGGCCAAGGCCCTCAAGGCCTACGATAGTGCCATCTCCGTCTGCCCAAAAAACGTCGACGCCTGGGATGCCAAGGCCGATTTTCTCGACCGCATCAACGCTCCCGCCGAGCAGCGCCGCGTGCACTACGACGCGGCCGCGAAGCAATTCATCACCGACCGCGACATCAAGTCCCGCCAGTTGCAATCCCTCGCCGCCGTTCTGCGGGAGTTGGGCGACGTTCCGGGAGCCATCGCCCTGGAGCGGCAGATCGTCTCGCAGAATAAACACAAGCGCTCCGACCTCAGCGTCAATATGGTGGCTCAGCAGTTGGAAGCGCTCATCGCGGAAAAGAAATACGACGACGCCTTCAAGGCCTACCGGCTGCAGCTCATGGCCCTGGCCAAGACGGGTGGGGGGAATTTCTTCAACGATGTCGTCAATCCCTTCGTTGCTGCGCTCGTCGACGCCGGTGACCCCAAGCGCGCCAAGGATGCGCTGGATCTTGCCTCCAAGGCTCTGCACCCGGAGCCCAATAGCATCCTCGAGCGCGAGTTCAAGGAACTCGAGGCCGGGATCAAGGGCGACCCGAAGAAATAGCTACGCGTCGCCGCGCACTTTTTTCTTTTTGTCCTCGCGCTTCTCCTCCAGCCGCGCGATCTCCGAGGCCAGTTGACGTTGCAGCGAGTCCTGCGTGCCGGGATCTCCCGCCGCCTTGCGGATTTCTCCCTCCAGGAAGACCTTTTTCTCGGCGATCTTCGCCGTGATTTCGGAGTCGATCTCGGCCATCTGCTGTTTCTGTTTCTCGGAGAGACTCTTCGTCGGAGACTCCTTCTCCAGCCGGCTCATGGCCAGTTCAAAAGCGGATTTCATATCCTCCACTCTACAGGAGGATGCGCGATGTTGGCACAGAAAATTTGCCCTTCCGTCGGGAACGCTTCATCTTTCCCGGCGATGGCCACGATACGTTTGATCAGTACCGACTTCGACGGCACCCTTATCGGCTTCAATTCCGACGGGCGCTGCTCCGCCGATTTTGCCACGGCCCTCCGCTCCCATGCTCGCGCCGGCGGCCTTTGGGCTCTGAATACCGGCCGCACCGTGGAGCACGCCGTGGATGGCCTGGAGCGTTTCCAATCGCCCGTGCAGCCCGACTTTCTGCTCACGCTCGAGCGCCATATCTACAAGCGCGACACCTCGGGCGGCTGGAGCGAGCACGGCGACTGGAACCAGACCTGCCAGGAACGCCACGATGACCTTTATGGGATTTCCCAGCACATCTTCTCCACCGTCCACCAATTGGCCGAGCAGAAGACCGGCATCAGCTTGCTCTACGAAAACGACGCGCCTGCCGGTCTCGTTACCGCCAGCGAGGCCCTCATGGAGGAAGTCGTGCTGGAACTCGACCGCGCCTCCGTTTCGGTGCCTGACTTCGGCTATCAGCGCAACTCGATCTACCTCCGCTTTTGCCACCGCGCCTATCACAAGGGCTCCGCTCTCGGGGAACTCTCCCGGCTGGAGGGTCTCGCCCCACACGAGGTCTTTGCCGCCGGGGATCATTTCAACGATCTCTCCATGCTCGATGGCCGCTCCGCCGCCATGGTCGCCTGTCCCGACAACGCCATCGAACCGGTCAAGGAAGCGGTTCGCCGCGCCGGTGGCTACGTGGCCCGCCGCAAGTGGGCCGATGGCATTGCCGAAGCGATGGAACACTTCACTGCTCGCGCCTAGCGATGGCTGCCTTCTCGGAAGCCGCCATCGAGTGGGCGCCGCCGCCCGCCGCTCCGCTGGCCCTGCCCGCCGGTGAGGCCCATATCTGGAGCCTGGCCCCTTCGGCGGATTTCGCCGCCTGTCTCAGCCCCGCCGAGGCGGAGCGCCATCGGGGCATTTCCGATCCCGAGGCCGCCCTGCACTACGCCACCGCCCAGGGGGGGCTGCGCCAGATCCTCGGCCGCTACCTCCAGACCGAGCCATCTACCATTCACCTCCTGCGCCATTTAAGGGGAAAGCCCTATGTCACCGGCGGCCCCGAGTTCAATATCACCCACACCGCCGATCACATCCTTATCGCCTTTGCCGACCGTCCCATCGGCCTCGATGTGGAGATCGCCAGCCGCCGGGTTAGCGCCCGGGAACTGGCTCGCAAGTTTTTCTCCCCCCGGGAAATCGCCCATCTCGAAGCCCAGCCCGACGCCTTGCGCGGTGAGACCTTCCTGCGCTTTTGGGTCGCCAAGGAAGGCACCGTAAAGCTCTCCGGCGATGGGATTTATCACGGCCTCCGGGACGTGGAGGTCTGCCTCGATGCCGCCGGCGGTCCCTCTGGCACCTATCGGGGCCGCCCAGTCTGCCTCACGGAACTCCGCCCCGCGCCCGGTGTGGTCGCTGCTTTGGCCTCTTGGGAGCCTCTCCAAGCAAAATGCTTCCTTCGTCTTTGAAAACTGGTTAACTGCGCAAAAGATGTCGTTTCAAAATTTGGGTTTGTCGGATTCAGTGGTGCATGGGGTTCAGCGGATGGGTTATGTCGATCCGTCGCCAATTCAACTCCGGGCAATCCCCGTCATTCTCGCCGGTCGCGACCTCATCGCCTCGGCCCAGACCGGTACCGGCAAGACTGCCGCCTTCGGTCTTCCCATCCTTTCCAAGCTGGAATCTCCCCAGCAGACTCCGCGGTGTCTCATCCTTGAGCCCACCCGGGAATTGGCCATGCAGGTGGAAACCGCCTTCCGCGATTTCTCCCGCTTCATGCACCTCGAGACGGCCCTCATCTACGGCGGCGTCGGCTACGGTAAGCAGAAGGAAATCCTCGCCAGCGGTTGCGACGTCATCGCCGCCACCCCCGGCCGCCTTCTGGATCATCTTCAGCAGGGTAATATCGATCTCTCCAAGCTGGAAATCCTCGTCCTCGACGAGGTGGACCGCATGTTGGACATGGGTTTTCTCCCCGATGTCCGGCGCATCGTGGAGCAATGCCCCAAGGAGCGCCAAACCCTGCTCTTCTCCGCCACCGTGCCGGAAGAGATCGGCCGCCTGGCCTCCTGGTGCCTGAAGGATCCCGAGAAGATCGAGATCGGCGCCCGCCGTTCGCCCGCCGAGACGATCAAGCACGCCATCTATCCTGTCGCCGCCGCGCAAAAGTTCGACCTCCTCATCGCCCTGCTCGAGCGCACGGAATTTGAAAGCGTCCTCATCTTTTCCCGCACCAAGGAAGGAGCCGACCGCATCGCCCGCCAGCTCAAGCTGCAAAACCACTCCGTCGCCGTGCTGCACTCCAACCGCACCCAGCAGGAACGCGTCGAGGCCCTCGAAGGTTTCAAGGACGGCCGCTACGAAGTCATGGTCGCGACCGATATCGCCGCCCGCGGCATCGACATCGCCGGCGTGAGCCACGTCATCAACTACGACGTGCCCCAGCACCCCGAGGACTACGTCCACCGCATCGGCCGCACCGGCCGCGCCGAGGCCGAGGGCGACGCCTTCACCATCATGACCGCCGAGGAACTTCCTCACGTGAAGGACATCGAGCGCTTCATCTCCCAAAAGATCACCCGCTCCAAGCTGGATAACTTCAAGTACGTCTACTCCGCCATCTTCAACGAAGAAACCGTCGAAGCCGCTCTCAAAGGAGCCAAGGGCGTTCGCACCCACAAAGGCACCTCCTTCGGCCGCCGCAAGAAGCGGTAGTCGTCGGAAATTAGACACTGGGCCAAATTTCTCCAACAAGTCCTGCGCGCTTGCGACATATCCTGCGGATGAAAAACCTGTGTCTTCTTGGAATGGTCGTTCTTGGTTTGACTCTCGCGTCCAGTCGGGCGGCGGACTTGGTTTTTACGGTGGTGGGAACCGCGCATGATAGCCGGTACGGCTACGCGGCGGGCGAGCAGGCCACTTTTGTCTTTGTACTGGATGGCGACTTCACCAGCGTTACGTCGACTTTTTCCAGTACCTTTATGCAGTGGAGCGATCGCTCGAGTTCGCCGCTGTTGGTGAAGTCGATCACCGGAGGCGGGCTCACCGGCACTTTTGATCCGCCCACCTCGCCCAGTGCGTCGTTGACTGCGGAAAAGGATTTCAACGATTTCGCTTTCGATGGGGCCACCCTGGATTTTCCAGGGACTATCGGTCTGTTCACTCCCAATGGTACGGGGCTCAACAGCATCGGTTTTACCTTTGTTGAGTTCGTCAATGGCTGGACCTTCAGCGGCACACCGGAAACTCCGGAGGCATTCCTGGCTGGGCATCTTGGCGCGGTGGATGTGGGCACGGAGAGCTTCATCAGGCTGGCCGTCGTGCCAGGCAGCGGTTTGCTGGATTTCGACGTGACCTCGGCCACGATCAGCTCCGTGCCAGAGCCGTCGACCTGGGCTCTGCTCGGCGTGGCGGCGGTAGGCCTCTGCGGCTGGCGCCGAAGCCGGAGTTAAGCCGTCGCGAATAAGGCCAAATCCAAAAAAGCTGCTGACGCGTTGATCATGCAGGGCAGCGGGTTTTAAAGAGAAAATTTCCCGCCTGGGAAAACATGGACGATGTAGGTTTCGAACCTACGACCCCCGCCGTGTGAAGGCGATGCTCTACCGCTGAGCTAATCGTCCGGTGAGTCGGCTAAATTAACGCCGCCCCGTCAGCATTCAAGGTAAAAAACGGTCGGTTATCTACTCTGTCTGGTCGGCAGCACGATCGGCTCCCGGGTCACTTTTTCGAGCTGCGGGTTGCCTCCGTGGGCGTAGCACTTGGCGATCAGGTCGGCCACCAGGGACTCCATTTCGATGGAGAGCTTTTCCACCCGGCGCTGAAAGTAGCTGAAGGTCGCCAGGCACGGCACGGATACCGCCAGACCGGCGATGGTGCAATTCAGCGCCTCCGAGATGCCCCGCGCCACGATGGTCGGATCGCCGCCGACCGACCCAAAGATATGCACCAGGCCGGTCAGCGTACCCAGCAGCCCAAAGAGCGGTGCGATACCCGTCCCGATCTCCAGCAGCATCAAGCCGCTCTCCATCCGGGTCACCTCATGGCGCGCCCGGGTTTGCACGGCTTCGATCGCTTCCGACCTTGGCCAGCTCAGGTGCTGCACCAATGTGCCGAGAATCCGCGAGAGGGAGGAGGGATGGCGCACAATCAGCGCCTGCAGCCGATCCAGATTTCCTCCGGGTTCAAGAGTTTCGATTTCCTGCGCCAGGTCGGCGGGCACCACGGCACTTTCCCGCAGCGCCAGGATTCGGAGTACGATTACCGTGCCGGCCGCGATGGAAAGCAGGAGCAGGAAGCCCATGAATATGCCTCCCTGCACAAAGAAGTTGGTGGCGTTTTGGATGGCTGAGGCGACGGGAAGTTCCATGGGTCTGAAAATTAGTCCGAAAGTATGGTGAAAGAAAATTCTACTTCAATGCTACCGTTCTTGAGCTGCGGCACAAGGTCCTTGGGGATCGGCGGGATGTCCTCGCTGTCCGAGGCTCCTTGAATGGCGTTCAGGCTGTATTCGAGCGAATTGCCGTTGGACGTATTCCGCAGCACCTTGAGATCCTCGATCTTCCCGTTCGATTTCACCGTGAAACGCACGTCCACCGTGCCGCCCTGGAGCATGTCTCGATGCTCGTTCACCTTGAAGTACCAGCGCGAACCGATCGCATTGGAGATCGCCTTTTGATAGCGCCCCATCGGCGTGGCCACCGCGTTCACGGCGGAGACACCCCGGGTCGTCACGCCTCCTTGGATCCGCGTCACCTGCGTTTGTGGCTGGTATCCCGGACGGGATGGCGGCGTAGGTGGTTGCGGTTGTTGCGGCTGTTGTTGTTGGGGTTTTTGCACCTCCGGCCTCGGCGTGTTTCGTGGCTTCGGCGGCTCCAGCAGGGCGACATCCGAGTAGTTGCGTGGCGGCGGTGTGGCCGATGGAGTCGCCTCAGGCGTCGGTGCAGGTGATGGAGTCGCCTCGGGAGTCGGCACGGGCTCCGGCGTCGGCTGTGGCTCGGGGGTGGGGGGAGTCACTTGCGTGGGCGGCGGCGCGGAGGGACTGGAAGGCTGCGGTGTGGGGCCGGGTGTGTAGTCCTTGTTCTCAAAGGTGAGCGCCGGAATCTTCTCTCCCTCCATGGTCGGCACCGGCAAATTGCCCGTCGCGGCCAGCTTTGACGCCGCATGCGTGTCCTTGTCCGATTCAAAGTCCGCCTTGTCCGGCGGCTTGTCCTTCAACTGGGAATCCGTCGTCTCGATATACGCGGGCCTGGACGCTGGCGGTGGTGTTGGCGTGGGCAATGGCTCGACCATCGTCAGCTCGATCGGCTCCGGCTCGGGCGGCTTGGGTGAATCGAATTCTTTTTTCAACGTCAGCGCCAGCAACAGAATGAGCAGCACATGGAATACGACCGAAACCACCGTCGCCCAAAAAACCTTGCGGCGCTCGTACCGCTCTTCTTCGCGCCGGGTCCTCATGTTCCGGGCAGTGTGCGGGTCACCCGCGCATGATGAAAGAGGTATTGCTGCACATACCCCGCATAGAGGCCAAAGCGCCGCCCGGAAAATTCCTCAAGCTGGAGATTCGTCGACTTGCGCCGCCGCATCGCCTGGAGGATGCGCCCTATCCACACATCCACCGGCACCGCATCCAGCCGCTCATAGGCGAAAAGCAACACACAGTTGGCCACCTTTCGACCCACGCCGGGTAATTGACAGAGCGCCTCCCGAGCTTCCTCGGTGGACTTCCCGGCCAGCGCTGCCAGATCGATCGCGCCCGAAGCCACCGCCCGCGCCGTCCCCAACAGTCCCTTGGCCCGAAATCCCAGCCGGCATTCCCGCAGGTCTTCCTCCGTCACCTGAGCCAGGCGTTCCGGTGTGGGATAGGCGGAAATCAGCGAGCCGGTGATACAAAACCCATACTTTTCGCGAAGGTGCAGCGAGATTTGCCGGATATGCGCCACTTTCTTCATGGGCGAGGTGATAAACGTCGCCAAACACTCCCAGTGCGGCTGGCGCAACACCCTGAGGCCGCGGCAGGCCGCCAAGGCCGCCTGGCTAAAGGCATCCTGCGGAAACGACGCGTAAATTTCCTCCAGCGGGTGATCCAGCGCAAAGTACCGCGCCGCCAGTTCCGCATCGCTCACCCGCAGCGTCGTCCCATGCTGCTCGGCGTACAAAGGTGTCCGGTCCACCAGCACCTGCCAGCCTTCGCCGCTGGGCATGGCGTGAAAGATCTGTCCGCTTTCCAGCGTGCGCTGGAGATCGAATTCAGGAGCGGGGAGATCGGTCAGCTTCGCTCCTCTCATTGAATAAAGTAACTGAGATTCTCGAGCTCGATGGCGAGATTCACGTCGTTGACAGCTACTTGAGGGGGGGTCTGGAGAATGATGGGGGCGAAATTGAGAATGGCCTGGATGCCGCAGGTCACCAGCAGATTGCACACGTCCTGCGCCGCCAGGGCCGGTACGCAGAGAATCGCCATGCGCACGCCGCGGTCGGCGACGAAGTGCGCGATCTGCGTCATCGGGAAAATCGGCACCGTGATCCCCTTGGGCGGCGTCTTCATTGGCTTGATGTCAAAGGCCGCCGCAATCTCAAAGCCCTCCTTGTCAAAGCCCTCGCGATATCGCAGCAGCGCCAGGCCGAGATGCCCTGTGCCCACCAGCACCACTGGTTGCAGCCGGGAGGTGCCAAGCGTCTCCGCCAGCAGCGCCCGCAGTAGCACGACATCGTAGCCCAGCCCGCGCTTGCCCGCATGCCCGCAATACGCAAGGTCCTTGCGAAGCTGGGTGGGCTTTACTCCGGCGAGCTGCGCGAGCGTCTCCGAGGAGATGGTCTTGGCCTCGGTGCGTTCCAGGCACCGGCTGTAGAGCGAGAGACGATAAACCGTTTTGCGGGGCAGCTGGGATTTCACAAATGGGGAGCGATCAGTTCAACACCAGGGCCGGATCTCCGTACAGCGTGGAGAGAGAGGCCGACGTCACGGACACATCAAAGATCTGTCCAATGTGCCGCTCGGAACCCTCAAATATGACCACCTTGTTGGTGCGGGTGCGCCCGCTCAATCGATCTGCCTTATGCTTGCTTGGGCCTTCACACAGGATCTCCACGCGCTGGCCCACGAGTTTGTTCAACGTCGCGCGGAAGTGCTTGTTAATGACGTCCAGCAGGTCCTGGTTGCGGGCCTCCTTCGTCTCTTCGGAAAGTTGCTCGCCCATCTCCGCCGCCGGCGTGTCGCGCCGCGGCGAGTAGCGAAAGATATACGCGTTATCAAAGGCCAGCCCATCCACAAAGGCCCTCGTCGCTTGGTAATCCTCCTCAGTCTCGCCCGGGAAACCCACGATGATATCCGTGGTAATGGCCAGCCCGGGCCGCGCCGCCCGCAGCCGCTCCACAAGTTGCGCGTACTTCTCCGTGGTGTAGCCCCGGCGCATCGCCTTGAGGATGCGGTCCGATCCGCTTTGCAACGGCAGATGCACATGCTCCGCCAGTTTGGGCAGCCGGGCAAAGGCCTCGATGAGATCACTGCGAAATCCGATCGGGTGAGGGGAGGTGAAGCGCAGCCGCTCCAGCCCATCCACCGCACTCACTGCCTCGAGCAATTGCACAAACGGGCTGATCCCGTCGCGTTTCTCAAATTCATGGCGTCCGTACAGATTTACGATCTGCCCCAGCAGCGTCACTTCCTTCACGCCCTTTTCCACCAGCCCGCGCACCTCGGTCACGATATCCGAAATCGTGCGGCTCCGCTCCGAGCCCCGCGTGGAAGGTACAATGCAAAACGCGCAATGCATGTTGCAGCCTTGCATGATCGAGACAAAAGCCGAGGCCTGCGCGCCCTTCACCAAGTGATCGCGAATCGTGGATTGCGAGTCCACTTCCTCCGCCACATCCACGATGGGCAGGCGTTCGTCATCCATCAGCCCATCCATGCGCTGGCGCAGGAGGTCATCCACATAATCAACCACCCGATGAAATTTTTGTGTGCCCGCCACCAGGTCGACCCCCGGCGTGGTCTTGAGCAACTCCTCCCCGCGGCTCTGCGCCATGCAGCCGAGATAGCCCAGCACGAGATGGGGCCGGGCCGCCCGCAGGCGCTTCAGCATGCGCATCTTGCCGATCGCCTTTTGCTCCGCCATGTCGCGCACGCTGCATGTATTCAGCAGGATCACGTCCGCCTCGGTTTCGCTTTCGACCAGTTTGTAGCCACGGGCCACCAGCGAGCGTGCGACCTGTTCGGAGTCGCGCTCGTTCATCTGGCAACCGTAGGTCTTGAGATATACGCCGGGCATTGGTGGGTAAGGAACGTACTGTACCCGTGAAAAATATCCAGCCTGCACAATTTTGGCGATTTCGATGCAAAAAACGACTTGTGTTTCCTACGTGGTCGCGCGGATTGTTACCCCATAGCCATGCCGAACAGCACCCCCGCGAAAAAGGGTTATTCCATGCCCGCCGAATGGGAACCTCACGAGGCCACCTGGATCTCCTGGCCCCACGCCGAGGGCTCCAGCTTCCCCGGCGCCTATCAGCGCGTTCTCCCCACCTTCGTCAAGATGGTCAACGCCCTCGCCGAGTCCGAGATCGTTCGCATCAACGTAAAGGATGCTGCCCAGGAGGCCGCCGTGCGCGCCCAGCTCAATGGCGCCCCGCCCGAGCGTATCGAGTTTTTCCACATTCCCACCAACGAGCCCTGGTGCCGCGATCACGGTCCCATCTTTTTGACCCGCAAGGAATCACCCCGGCTCGCTGCCGTCAATTTCGGCTTCAACGCCTGGGGCTACAAGCTTTCCCCCTTTGAGGAGGACGACGAAGCCGCTCCGCTCATCGCGGGAAAAATCGGGGCGCACCTCTTCGACTGCGGAGATTTTATTTTTGAAGGCGGTTCCATCGATGTGAACGGCAAGGGCACCGTGCTCACCACCGAGTCCTGCCTGCTCAATCCCAACCGCAATCCCGCTCTCTCCAAGGATGAGATCGAGAAAAACCTCAAGGACTACCTCGGGGTCACCCAGGTGCTCTGGCTCGGCGATGGCATTGAGGGCGACGATACCGATGGCCACGTGGACGACATCACGCGTTTCGTAAATGCGGATACCGTCGTCACCGTCACCGAGGAAGACGAGGACGATCCGAATTTCGAGCCTCTCGAGGTCAACTACCATCGGCTCTGCGCCATGAACCTCCAGAATGGCAACCCGCTTCACGTGCTGAAGCTTCCCATGCCCAGCCGCATCGCCCGCGATGGCCAGCGTCTCCCTGCCAGCTACGCCAATTTCTATATCGGCAATTCCGTCGTCCTCATGCCCGCCTATCAGGATACGAACGACGCCTGGGCTGTCTCCGTGCTCAAGGAGGTTTTCCCCACCCGCACCGTGGTTCCGATCGACTGCCGGGAGCTCATATGGGGGTTGGGGGCCTTCCATTGCCTCACCCAACAACAACCGGCAGTATAAGCCCCTCAAAAAGTCTCTGCATAAAGTTCTTGCCATGCAGGGAAGGAACTGTATAGTCACCCTTCCTTTTTATGGCAAAAACAGCATGGTTGGAGCGCGATAAGCGCAAACGCAAAACAGTCGAGAAATACGCCGAACTCCGCGCGGAGTTGAAGGCCAAGAAGGACTATGCCTCCCTTGCTCAGTTGCCCCGCAACGCCAGCCCGACCCGCCTCGTCAACCGCTGCATCGTCAGTGGCCGCCGTCGCGCTTTCATGCGCCGCTTCAAGCTCTCCCGTATCACCTTCCGTGAGCTCGCCACCTCGGGCATGATCCCCGGCGTCACGAAGTCCAGCTGGTAAGCTAAAAGCACTAGTTTCAATTTTCACGCCTCAGCCCGTCGCAAGACCGGCTGAGGCGTTTTGTTTTCCACGTTTGAGGGTCGCCTTGTGCAACTTTCCATCGAGTAGTAGCATTTCCTCATGAATATTCTCGATCGCATCACGTTTGACCCCGAGCAATGTGGCAGCCGCCCCTGCATCCGAGGCATGCGAATTCGGGTGAAGGATGTTCTTGAGATGTTGGCTGGCGGCGCGAGTGAAGCGGAGATTCTTGAAGATTTTCCTTATCTGGAAAGCGACGACATCAAGGCCTGCCTGACCTTCGCCGCAGCTGAGTTGGATCATTCTATTCTCAGAGCGGCCTGAGATTGTGCGGTTTCTCGGATGCCGAAGGCATCCCAGCTTTAGTAGACGGGGGTTGAACCGGCTCGCCGGTGACACCCCCGGAGCCATCTCCCAATACACCATCGACCCCGGAGCGGGTCGCAGCCAATTGTGCATTCATTTTGGCTTGCCTGTCCCAACCCCAAAAAAGATTCCCTGCTACACTTTCCCCATTTCCGCGCTACAGTATCCCCGTGCCGATCTACGAATACGAACTGATTGATGGCGACTGCAAGGTCTGCGGCGGTCGCTTTGAGTTGCGCCGCCCCATCGACCGGGAGCCTTTGACGAAATGCCCCCTCTGCAAGAAGGACGTCCGCAAAGCCATCTCGCAGGTCAACACCCCGAAGATCATGAAGCCCCTCTCGACCTCCGACGCAAAGAGCGCCGGCTTCCAAGTCTACCACAAGCGCGACAAGGGCGTTTACGAAAAACAGTAGCGAGATCGCTTCCTCAGATCAGGTAGCGATGGCTACTTTTTGATTTTCCGAATGGCAGCGAGAAGCAGCCGGCCTTTGGGCAAAGGCAAATCGAGTTTTCCGAAAGGATGAGTGGTCACAGCGCCTCGCAGCTGCTTAACCGTTTCGCGAGCGTCGATTTCGTGCCAGCCCGATTGCAGAAGCACGTTTTTGAGGACGGCAAAGAACCTCGCATTCTCCGAATAGCATTCATACGCGAGATATTTGATGCTATGAGCGACCTCGCCCCGCATTACCTGCCCCAAAGGCCGGTCAGGCACTTTTTGCCACTGCTTCTTTTTGACGATGGTAGCCTCCTCATACATCAGATCGGCATCCTGCGCAGGATCTCTAAGTTTACTTGAGATGAAATGCCGGCTCGACCGTATCGCCACGCGCTTCCTTTTTTGGATGGCCTTACGAGACGTCTTGTCATTCTCGCCATAGCAATTTCGCCGATCACGCGCGAGGGACAGTAGCTTTTTCTGCTGGGGCGTCATTGCAATGACGGCGTTCCTATCGCAATTACGAAAAACAGTAAACCTCGCAACACGCCCGCACCGTGTTGAGATGCACCTCGACCACTTCGTGGATATCCTTGGTGTACCCACCCGCCAGCACCCAGGCCACCGGTAGCGCATGCTCCTTGGCAAAGGTGAAGACCTTGCGATCGCGCACCTTCAAATCAACCTGAGTGAGATTGAGCGGCGAGTACGGATCATGCTTCAGCGGATCGGCCCCCGCTTGAAATAGGAGCAAATCAGGTTGCCCCGCTCCCAGCAGCCACGGCAAATATTCATCCAGCAGGTTGTCCAGTGTCTTGCGATCCTCCGCGCCGGGAATAATGGGTAACGAGAGATGATTTGGCCCGTCCTCGTGATGCCGCACCATCACATCGCGGTACGGCGTATTGCTATCGTAGTCGTTCCCGTAAATCGAAAGCGCACGAATCCAAGGTCGCGAGGCCACCAGGCTGGCCGTCCCATTTCCGTAGTGCAGATCAAGGTCAATGATGGCCGCCGTGGAAATCTCCCCAGCCTCCCGCAGTGCCTCCAGCGCGACGATCAGCCCGTTAAACGTACAGAAACCCTCACCGTGATCCGCGCACGCGTGGTGAAATCCACTCGCCAGCGCCCCCGAGGCCCCCTCGCTCAGCGCCGTATGGGCCGCCGCCAGTACCCCGCCATTCGTCAGCCGCACGCTCGGAAAAAGCTCCGGCGACCAGGGAAAGCGTTGCGACTCTGCCAACTCCCGGGGCTCGCCGGTTTTCACGGCGGCAATATACTCCGGTGTATGCACCCGCCGCAGATCCTCTTCGGTCACCGGCGCAGGTTCCACCACGGCCACGGAAGCAAACGCCGCCGCCTCTTCCGCCACCATGGCAAATTTGCGTATCGGCATGATGTGGTCGCCAAGGGGAGCGGCAAAGCCCGGGTGATGGTACAGGTGCAGCTTCATGTCGTGGAGGTCGGCGGCAGCAGCGCGATTTGTTCTTCGCCCGGCGGATAGCCTTCCAGCAAGGAAAACAAGGGAGCCATATCCTGCGCGCGGAAAGTGGCCGCAAACATCGCATAGAGCGCTCCCACGATCTGCCTCAACTCGGCCGCCGATATCACCCGCTCCGTCTCCCGGCCGATCCGGCGCACGACCAGCACCATCGGAACCGGTTTTGGGCCGCCTTCCGCATCGATCACCCGCGCGGGGCGAAAATCAGGCTGCAGGTAGGAAACTCGCGCCGGATCGACCATCAGGTAACCCGCCCGCTCGTAGGCGGTGAGCCGGGTCACGCGTTGCGGATTGGTTGGGTCGGGCGGATCCATCTCGGCCGCCAGGGTAATCGGGGAATCGCCCGGTCGATCCTTCAAGATGAGCGCCTCTCGCGCCGTCTCCACCGGAATCGCCCTCAGCCACCCCGCCAGCCCTGTCCGGCGCCAGGCGGATGCGACGAGATTGTGCGAGAGATGAACGATCGCCCCCGGGTAATCGGGCGGAATGATCGCCGTATGGTCCCGGACCGCCGCAAATTCACCATGCGAGGTAAAGACCAGCAGGCGGTAGAGCAGGGCATACCCGTTGTGAATCTCCCGCCCGTGCCAACAGAGCCGACGGGACAGCACGGACGCCTCCTCGATTTCTCCAGCCTCGCCAAATTGGGCCCAGAGCGACCCAAAGGCCATGTCAAAGTAAGGATCATCGCCCGACTCTACGCGATGCAACGCAATATCGTCCCAATCTCGCGCCAGGCTCTTGGCATCGCCTTGCGCCAGGTCCGACGGGATCATCCAGGAGTGCAACATCGGGGAGGAGAATTAACTCTTCAAACATACTCCCGATTTCTGCCATTCGCCACTATGCGGTGAAAGTTTCTCGACGCGCTCGGCCAGCGATGAAAAGGTTAACCTCGTTGCATGAGAGTATTTCTTTTCCTCTTCTTCGCGGTTGCCTTCTCAAGTCTCTCGGCCCAGCAGCTCAAGCCTTTCGATCGGCTTTCAAAAAACGATATCACTCTCGATGCCTCGGTTGGCGCGGCCGGCGCGCAATTGAAAAACCCTGGTACCACCTCCGATGCAGTTAGCGTGCTGAAAGACTATTCGAGCGTGAAGGAAGTCATCATCAAGATTCCCGTATCCCGAAGTTTGGAAGGCCTTACCGTCGAGGCATACGGGGTCTACAAAAACTACGATAACAAGAGCGTACGATTTGAAAAAATCGATGTGCGGAAAGTCTCAGGCCAGGAATATCGCTTTGTGCTCACTGCGGACAAGTCCGTCCTGAGGATCAAGTACCAGTACACTTCGGTGGATCAGTATGGCCATGCCTCCGAGGGAACGGTGGACACGGGTCGCTCCGTCAGTCACGGGGAAAAAATCTCCGGCTGGTTCGCTCGGGCTATTTTCCAAAACGAGATTATCGGTATTGCCGGTTCCTCGCCCCAATGGCAGCAGTCCGCCGGCCAGCCCAATCCTGTGCCTGACGGCAAGGAAAACTAATTCGCTCCATGGATGCGCTCTTGTTGGCCGGTGGTGCGTCCAGCCGCATGGGCCGCGATAAAGCGCTGTTGCCCCTCGGCGATGGACGCGTCCTTTGGCAGCGCCAGCTCGATGTTCTCCGCCAGCTCCATCCAATCAGGCTATACATCTCCGGTCCTGCTCGCGAAGGCTTCCCCCCGGAGGCCGTCCTTCTCCCCGATTCCACGCCCGGTCTCGGCCCCTTGTCAGGCCTGGTGGAGGGCCTGAGCGCCTCCGAGGCCCCGCTGCTGCTCGTGCTCGCCATCGATCTGCCTGCCATGAGCGTAGCCTTTCTTTCCTCCCTGGCCGCGGCATGCCGGCCGGGCCTCGGCTGCATTCCCCGTATCGGCCCATGGTTCGAGCCTCTCGCCGCCGTGTATCCCCGGGAATCCTTGCCCTTCGCCGAAACGGCTCTGGCCAGCGAAGACCGGTCCCTGCAATCCCTTGCCCACCAACTGCTCGGTCGCAAAATGATCGCCGTGCACGAAGTCGACCCGGCCACAGAAAACCTCTTTCTCAATTGGAACAGCGGCGACTTGTCTCGCGGGCCCAAGAAGGCTCCGGAACCAGGTTGGAAAGACTTCCCTATGTGCTAAGCGCGTGCCTACCGGGCGGGTGTCTCCCTGGTAATCCTCTACCTCACCCCCGCCGCCAACGCCCGCGCCGCCGCTTCGGCATCCGCCGAGGGCGCGATCGAAATAATCACACTCTTGCTCGTCGGTGTATTGCTCCGCACCGCCGTGCTATTGATCGGCACCAGCACATTGGCCTCGGGAAAATAAGTCGCCGTACATCCACGCGGAATGGAAAACGGCGCCACTAAAAAGTGCCGCGCTACCCGCTCCTCATCCTCATAGTGGCTGGTCAAATCAACGAACTGCCCCTGCTGCAAACCCGCCGCGCTAATGTCCTCTTCATTCATCAACACCACCCGCCTCCCGTTATAAATGCCCCGGTACCGGTCATCCAACCCATAGATCGTCGTGTTGAATTGATCATGCGATCGGATCGTCATCATCACATATCGCCCCGCCGGCAATTCCATTACCTCAATCGGCGACACCGTGAACCGCGCCTTGCCGATATCGTTGTGAAACTCCCCCTTGTCGCGCGCCGCATTGGGCAAATAGAAAACATCCTTCCGGATGCGCGCATTGAAATCCTCAAAGCCCGGGATCACCCGCTCGATATGATCCCGAATCCGATCGTAATTCCCCATCAACCCCGCCCAGTCGACCGAGGATTTCGGACCCAGCGCCGCCCGTGCCAGCCGCGCCACGATCGCCGGCTCGCTTAGCAAAGTATCCGACGGCGGCGGCAGGAACCCGCGTGAGGGATTGATCACCCCCATCGAATCCTCCACCGTCACAAATTGCGGCCCCGACGCTTGCTCATCAACTTCCGACCGCCCCAGGCAGGGCAGAATCAGCGCGATCTCACCCGTGATCAGATGAGACCTATTGAGTTTCGTGGAAATATGCGCCGTGAGGCGGCAGGCCTGGAGCGCCTTGGCCGTGAATTCCGTATCCGGCGTGGCCGAGAGAAAGTTGCCTCCCAGCCCCAGGAAGAACCGGATCTCCCCCCGGTGCATCTGTTTGATCGCCTCCACCGTATCCGCCCCATGTCGCACCGGTGGCGCAAACTGAAACTCCTTTCCCAGCTTCTCCATGAAGGCATCGTTCATCCTTTCCCAGATCCCCATCGTGCGGTCTCCCTGCACATTGGAGTGCCCCCGCACGGGACAAGGCCCCGCTCCAGGCCGCCCGATATGGCCACCGAGGAGGAGGAAGTTCATCACCTCCTGAATGGTCGCCACCGCATTCTTATGCTGGGTCAATCCCATCGCCCAGCAACAGATGATCCGCTTGCTCCGCATCGCGATTTCCGCCGCCTCCCGGATCTGCTCTCGGCTTAGCCCGCTGCTCTTGAGGATGTCCTCCCAACTCGACTCGCGCAGATGCCGCACAAAATCCTCGAATCCACTGGTCGACCGCGCGATGAATTCCCGATCAAAGACCTGCCCCGGCCGCGCGTCCTCCTCCGCCAGCATTTCTTTCATGATGCCCCGCATCGCTGCCATGTCGCCGTTGATTCGCACCGGCAGGAACAAGTCTGTCAGCTTCACCCCCTTGTTCTGCAGCATGCGCACCGGAAACATCAGGGGATTCGCATACTCCTGCGGGTTGGGATTCACCACCCGCATCAGCCCGGTCTCGGGCAGCGGATTCAGCGAGACAATCGTGGCCCCGTTCTTCTTCGCGTGCTCCAGCGAGGTGAGCATGCGCGGATGATTCGTGCCGGGATTTTGCCCGAGAATAAAGATCGCATCGGCCTTCTCAAAATCCTTCAACGTCACGCACCCCTTGCCGATCCCGATCGTCTCATTCAGCGCCTCGCCGCTGGATTCATGGCACATGTTGGAACAATCCGGCAGGTTGTTCGTGCCGAATTGCCGCACGAATAGCTGATAGAGAAAAGCCGCCTCATTGCTGGCCCGCCCGCTCGTATAAAAGGCCGCCGCGTCAGGCGAGGGGAGGGCATTCAACTCCGCCGCCAGCAGGGTGAAGACTTCATCCCACGCGATCGGTTCATAGTGCGTTCCACCCGCCCGCCGCACCATGGGATGCACCAGCCGCCCCTGCTGCTCCAGCCAGTAATCGCTCTGCTGGGCAATCTCGGCGATGGAATGCTCCCGAAAGAAATCGGGGTTTATGTGCTTCTGTGTCGCCTCGCTGCTGAACGCCTTGATCCCATTCTCACAAAACTCCAGCAGATGCCGGTGCTCGTCCGGGCTGGGCCACGCGCAGCTCTGGCAATCAAACCCATTCTTCTGGTTCACCTTCATCCAGGCTTGCAGCCCGCGCACCACCCCCATCTGCTTAAAGGTAAACGCCGCCCCCGAAAGCGCCGCCGGTAACCCCGCCGCGCTATGGTGCGGTTCTTTCAGCGTAGCCGCAACTTCCTCCCGCGGCGGTTGCGCTCCCGGCGTCGGAGCCTTCCCATCGTCATCCGCATGCTCCACCGGCTCGGTCGTCGGCGTGCCGATATCCAGATCCGTCGGCCGTTGCGCGGTCGTATGGTGCCCGGGGTTCGCTCCCGCTTTTCGATGCTGATGTTTGGGATGATCGCGATGCATGAAATTCTAGAAACCTTCGTTTTGCCCGCGAATTCTGGCCGCTCCGCAGTAGATATTAAAGCGCCCTTCCCGCACAAATCCCAGCAGCGTTGCGCCATGATGCTGCGCCAGCTCCACCGCCAGACTCGACGGCGCCCCAATCGCCGCCAAGATCGGCACTCCCGCCAGCAGCGTCTTCTGCATCAGCTCAAAACTGGCTCGCCCGCTCACGAAAAGGAGCTGGTCCTTCAACGCCGCCTCCCTGCCTTCCAGCAATTGCGCGCCGATCACCTTATCCACCGCATTGTGCCGGCCCACGTCTTCCCGATAGTCCCGCAGCGCTCCTTCGATATTGAAAAGCGCCGCCGCATGCAGCCCGCCCGTCCGATCGAAGACCGCCTGCGCCGCCCGCAGCGTCTCCGGCAGTCGATTGATCACGCAGGGTTCAAAAACCGGCGCGTCTTCCTCCAGGCTTATCCCGTCAAAAGTAATCGCGGCCAGCGAACTTCGCCCGCACACCCCGCAACTCGACGTCGTGTAGAAATTGCGCTCCAGGCGTTTCAGGTCCACCGCCAGCCCCGCGACCAGGTCCACCCGCACCACATTTGGTTCCACCGGGGATACTTTCGCGATTTGCCCCGCATTCTTGATAATCTGTTCGCCCAGCAAAAAGCCCGCCGCCAGCTCCAGGTCATGCCCCGGTGTGCGCATTGTCACCGAGATGCTCTTGAAGACCCGTGTTCCGCGCCGTTCGTAGCCCAGCTGGATCTCCAGTGGCTCCTCGATCGCCAGGCTGTCGGTCTCTTCTGCGGCCCCGCTCCCGGTCACTCGCCGCACCCGGCAGGACACCGTGCCTTCAAGCCTGTTCTGCATCACGTCGGGATTCATGGGAGACCAAGTCAACTTCCCACCGCTCTCACCTTTTGGCAATCCCGATACCTTGTGAGAAGTATCCCAACTCCGCGCCGGCGGCGCGCACTTGCTGTTACGCCAGTCCCCTGGCGTCCGGCCGAGCGGGCCGTCTCCCTGGTTTTCTTTTTCAAATGGAGGTGCCGACCTTTTGGACACCACCGGCTTGTGAGGGTGCTCCAAACATGGTATGGAATTATCGCGCTCGTTTTATCTCATGATCCTCCGCCCCAATCTCCGCGTGCTCAAGTTGTACATCTCTCCCGGGCACAATTATTTCGGGCATCACGATGTTCTCCCTGGGGAGCACCCAACGCTGGAAGTCCCCGAGGTGCAACTCGTCGCGGGCCGCGGCATCGAAGGCGATCGCTTTTTCGATTTCAAGGACGACTACAAAGGCCAGGTCACCTTCTTCGACCAGGCCGTTTACGAGCGCCTCTGCGAGGAACTCTCCGTAAAAGATAAACCCCCCGCCGTCTTCCGCCGCAATATCCTCACCTCGGGCCACGATCTCAACGATCTCATCGGCCACGAATTCGAGGTCCAGGGCGTACTCTTCGCCGGCACCGAGGAAAGCCGCCCCTGCGCCTGGATGAACGAAGCCTTCGCCCCCGGAGCCAAAGCCGCCATGCAAGGCCGCGCCGGCCTCCGCGCCAAAGTCCTCACCTCCGGTTCCCTCCGCTCCGAAGCTTAGCGCGATTGAATTTCAATCAGGTTCAGGCAACCTGATCCTGATCCCGAAGGGATCAAAGCCAAAGTAGCCGTGGGTTGAGCCCGAAAGGGCGACACCCACGGATTGTCTCCCAAAAAGACGACCGACCCTGAAGGGGTCGTAGCATTTGACTCATCTCTCTGGCCCTCGCAAGGGCCGCCTACTCCCAACCCAACCCCATCGGCGATGTCTTGATCACCGGAAACACCGTCTGAGACCCCGCCGGCACTCCCGCCACACTCGTCTCAATCACCGTAAAGACCTTGATCGGTGCCTGATCGATCCGCACCGGAAACTTCGCCACATCAAACTCCCCCAGGAACCCCGCGCTGAAGAAACTCAAATCCAGCAGCAGCGCTCCGCCCAGCAAGATGCCCGTCGCCAGCCCAAAAACCACCCCCAGCATCTTTTCCAACGGATCCGACAGCACACTCTGGAATCGCGGCGCATTGAACTGCACCACCATCCCCGACACCGCCAGCGCGATAATGAAAAGG
>FTCB01000776.1_pt1 | contig 41860 bp, 29 predicted proteins | sample 1639431 | NCBI WGS metagenome assembly FTCB01 (sample SAMEA3914864, study PRJEB12502) | metagenome | biome: forest; material: soil | place: USA | collected 2012-03-12 | depth 0.3 m
GAAGCGGGGCGGCGCGAAGCGCTGGGAAAAAAGTTGGATGCCTGGCTGGCGGAGACCAAGGCGCAGTTGCCGACGCCGAATCCGAAAGCCGATCCGGCAAAGGATCGCGGTGGTGCAAAGGAGTGAAGGATAGTCCAAATAGCGTCCCGGCTATACGGCGGTGCCGCTCCATTTTAGTTTTTGGCGCAGCACGTCGAAGTAGGAGACGCCGGGGAGGGAGACGAGTTGGAGGCGGAAAGGGGCTTTGGTGATGCGAATGGTCTCGTCTTCCTGCACCTGCTGCGCGCTTTGGCCGTCGATGGTGAGGAAGGTGCCGCCGGAGCGGACGGGGGCGATTTCGATGGGGTTGTCGTCGGACACGATCACCGCGCGATTGGTGAGAACGTGCGGGCAGATGGGGTTGACGACGAAGACGCCGCTATCGGGCGCGACAATGGGGCCCCCGGCGCTGAGGCTGTAGGCGGTGCTGCCGGTGGGCGTGGCGACGATGAGGCCGTCGGCATTGTACTCGGTGAGCGGATTGTCGCCGATTTTCACGGCGAGGCGCATCAGGCGCGAGAGTTCGCCGCGGCTGGCCACGGCGTCGTTGAGGGCGATCCGCCACAGAATCGGGCGACCCTCGCGGAGGATTTCCACCTGCAGCAGCGTCCGTTCGCTCAAGCTGTATTGGCGCGAAACGATGGCTTCGACGGCGCGGGAGTGTTCCGCGGCGGCGGCGGTGGTGAGAAAGCCGAGCGAGCCGAGATTGATGCCGAAGAGCGGACGCAGCTTGGCGCCGAGGGCATGCAGCACTTGCAGAATGGTGCCATCGCCGCCGAGCACGATGAGCAGCTCGCAGGTCTCGGCCAATTCCTGCTCCGTCAAACCGCCTTCGGCGCCGAGCAGGCGGCAGGAGCGATGATCGAAGTGCAATTGAATGCCCTGTCCGGTAAAGTCACGGACGAGGGATTGGAGAAGGGCGCGCGCCCGCGTTTTCGAGTCGTTCGCGATGAGGCCAATGTGGCGGGTGTGGCTCATAGGGTGGAACCTAGACGGGGTGGGTGGCTTTGGAAAGGGCGGGTTAGTTAGCCCACTTTGGTGGCGCGCAGGCAGGCGAGAAATTCTTTGTTTCCTTCACCGCCGAGGATGGGGGAATCGATGCAGCCGATCCACTGCAAACGCTCGCCATTGGCCGCGGGCGGCAACTGGGCGATAAAATTGCGGATGCGCTCCACGGCGGCCGCGTGCAGCGCGGGATCCTTCACGACTCCGCCCCGGCCGACTTCCTCGCGGCGCAGTTCGAATTGCGGCTTGATGAGCACGACCATCGAGCCGCCGGGGACCAGCAGCTCGCGTGCGGGTGGAATGATGAGCGTGAGCGAGATGAAGGAGACGTCGGTCACGATGAGCGCGATCGGATCCGGAATATCGTCGTGCGTGAGGTGACGGGCATTCAGCTTTTCGCGCACGATCACGCGCGCATCGGAGCGGATGCGCCAGTCGAGCTGGCTGTGCCCCACGTCGATGGCCCAGACCTTGGCCGCGCCATGCTGGAGCAGGCAATCGGTGAAGCCACCGGTGCTCGCGCCGATGTCCAGGCAGGTCAGGCCGGTGGGCGAGATTTCGAAATGCTTAAGCGCGGCCTCGAGTTTGTGTCCGCCGCGGCCGACGTAGCGATCCTGCGCGGCGATGCTGATTTCCGCATCCTCCGGCACATTGGCGCCGGCCTTGTCGGCGATGTGCCCGGCGACGCGCACTTGCCCCGCCATGATGGCACGCTGGGCCTTCTCGCGGCTTTCAAAAAGGCCGCGGGCGATGAGAAGTTGATCGAGGCGAGTGCGCATGGGACTAGCTCCGCAGCCGACGGGCGATCAGCCCGGGATCCTGTCGCAAATCCAGAACGGCATGGATGAACACGCGTTCGCCGTGGATGGCATAGAAGATACCCAAGAAAAAGTGGCGGAGAACCAAACGTCGAAGCGGAGGTGCGATGGAAACGGGTGCGGACTCTGGAAATTCTGCCAGCCGCAAATAAGCGTTCCGCAAGGCCTCGTCACACTCCTCTCCGAGACCATCGCGCTGCTCATTGAGCCGCAACAGTAAATCCAAAATCTCGTCCTGCGCCCGGTTCAGAACGACGACTTGTTTCACGCGGAGGGGATTCGGGCCTTGGCGCGTGCGCGTTTCGCTTCATCGAGTTTGGCAAGATGGTCTTCCATCGTGACGAAGGCGCCGGGGTTCGCCAAAAATTCGGCATAGCGTCTCTCCAAAAACGCTTTGATCGCGGCACTTTGTTCTTTGCCGTAGGCGTCCGCATTGACGTCCGCGTCGAGCTCATCAAGCAAAAGGAGCTTTTGCGCGCGTGAAAGCGCCTGAATCTCCGGGAACGTTTCAAGAATCATAGCTGGAGGATAACATAGGCGAGTATGACGGGCAAGATGCAGAGCCCGTTGAGTCCTAGTGATTAAACAGAAATTCGCGGGAGCTGAGGAGGGCCCAGAGGGTGTCTTCCATGGCGGGGCGGAGGTCGGGGCCGGCGTCGTGGAGGGCTTCGGCGACGGCGTGGCGCTCATGATCGGTGGGCGGACGGGAGAGGGCGGAGAGGCACATTTCCTCAAACCATTTGGCAGGATCGGTTTTGGCGGCGAGGGCCTGGCCGATCACGCTGTTGGGGTCGCGCAGCTTGGCATTGAGCGTGTCGCCGTTGGCGATATGAAGCGCCTGGGCGACGCTCGGTTCGGCGGAGCGTTCGCATTCGCAGGTGAGGTCGCGGAGGGGGCGGCCAAAGGCGCGCGTGAAATAGCTATCCGTGTTCGGATCGGGCAATTGCAATGCACGCCAGCCGGCGGGGAATTGGTCCTGTTTGTCGCCGGCATCGAAAGGATTGCGGGTCTTGAAAATCGTGGGGACGCCGGTGGCTTGCGCGACGGCGTCGTGCAACACCTCGGCCATGAGGCGGCGCGGATAGTAGTGGGAGTAGAAGCGGGTGTCGGCCTTGTTGCCGGGCAGGGCGGCGGTCGAGCGCTGGTAGGTTTCGCTTTGCAGGATTTCGCGCATGAAGGCGCGCAGATCGTAGTGGTGCTCCACGAGCCATTTGGCGGCGGCGGAGAAGAGTGCTTCGTTGCTGGCGGGGTTGGTCTCGCGGATGTCGTCCACGGCTTCCACCAGGCCAACACCGAGGAAATTGGTCCAAACACGATTGGTGATGGCGCGGGAGAAGTAGGGGTTTTCCTTGCTGGTGAGCCAGCGGGCCAGGGCTTCGCGGCGGTCGGGCGCGGAATCGTCGATGGGCGCGCTCACGCCGAGCGGGCGCGGCGGCTGGGGCTTGCCGCGAAGCGGTTGCACGAGATCGCCACTGTCCCCGGCAAAGACGATTTTCTCGGCCTCGGCGGCGCCGTTTTTCATCCGCACCCGGGCGAAGAGATTGGCGTAGGCGAAGTAATCATCATTGGTCCACTTCTCCATCGGGTGATTGTGGCACTTCGCGCAATTGGTGGAGATGCCGAGGAAGGTCACCGACGTTTTTTCCGAGAGGTCGCGCGGGTCGGGCGTGATCACAAAATAGTTGGCGGCGCCATTTTCGAGCGTGCTGCCCTGGGCGGTGAGAATGCGGCGGGCGAATTCATCCCAGGGAGTGTTGGTGGCCACCTGGTCGCGGATCCATTTGTAGTAGGACCACATCGCGGGGAGCGGGAGCTTGCGCTTGGTGACCAGCAGCAGGTCGCTCCATTTGTAGGTCCAGTAGTCGACGAACTCGGGGCGCTGCAGGAGTGATTCGATGAGCTGATCGCGTTTGCCGGCGGAGGAGTCGGCGAGGAAGGCGCGGGTTTCGGCGACGGTCGGCAGCACCCCGATGGTATCGAGAAAAGCGCGGCGGATGAATTCGCCGTCGGTGCAGCGCGGCGAGGGTGGAAGGTTGAGTTCGCGCAGCTTGGTGAGGACCTGGTCATCGATCCAATTACGGCGCGGGGCGGCGGCGTAGGTCGCTTCATCCACGGTGTTGGCGTACGGGATGGTGGCGGTACCGAAGGCCACTTTCTGGAGGTACCACACGGAGACGGCGCTTTCGCCGTTGCCGATGACGGTGGCCAGGCCGTTGTCGTCCACGGTGAGGACGCTCTGGTTGGTCGCGGTGAATTTCGCCCGGGCGGTGACGTCCTGGGTGCTGCCGTCGGAGAAATGCGCGAGAACGGAAAATTGCTGTTTCGTGCCAGGGGCGAGACGGGCGTGGTCAGGTTTGACCGAGAGCGAGACGACGCGGATGTCGGTGGGGCTGGGCCCCGGCGCGCCGCTGGCGACCCAGTCGGCGAGTGTGCTCCATTCGGGCGAATGGACTTTGAAGCGCTCGCCGCCCTTGTGGGGCACGGCGCTGGTGGCTTTGAGGAGAATGAGCGATTTGGCGGGTTCGGCGAGATTCACCCGGCGTCCGAAGGCCCCGCGGGTGAGGGTGAGGTAGTCGCCTTCGTTGTCGTAGCCGCGGAGGGAGAGCTTGAAGCCGCCCTGGCCCGCGGCGGCGCCGTGGCAGGCGCCGGCGGAGCATCCGGCTTTGGCGAGGATGGGCTGGACGTCGTTGCGAAAGGACACGTCCCCGGCGAGGGAGAACGGGGGGAGGGCGGTGATAAGGAGGAGAAGCAGCCAGCGCATTCGACGGAAGGACAATGATTAGCCGGGAGGGAGCTTAGGGCAAGAGTGGGAGGTCAGGACGGGGCCAATGAGTCCAAGGGGGGCAATAGGCGGCAAATTCGCGGTTGCGGGCAGGGGTGAACTTTCAGGGGTAGATGCTGCCTTTTGCTGCCTTTTTTTCGTTTTTTTTTGAAGGGTGGCGGGAAAGAGCGGACAGATACAGACGAACACGGAAGTGGAACTTTCCTCGATCATGTGGGGCCTCTTTTGTGGGGAGGAGTGTACCACTTTGGGGAGGCCTTTGAAAGCTTTATAGCCAGCGGACCCGGGCCAACTAGATGCAACCCTTTCAGGGTTGGCGCTGTTTTCGGACGTTCCCAGGGTAGGCCCTCGACAAGCTCGGGCCAACCCTGGGCTGATTTATGGAATCCCGTTGGGATTCAGAGGCACGAACTCTAAGCCGGAACGATGCAGCTGAGAGACGAAATCGGGCTGTGCTTGGAAGGAGTAAGTTGGCGACCACCAAGCACTTCATCGCAGCGAATCCTACTGCAATTCAGTCGGGCTCGCTCACCGGAAGGTGACTTCGTGCCGCAGTTCCAAGCATTTCTTCTTCCACGTATTTGGCCGCGCTCTTCGCTGCCGCTCACTGCGCTCCAACCGTATTGCTCCGGCTTAGGCGGCGCGGCCGGTGATTTCGTCGCGGCTTTGGGCGGCTTCGAGGAGGAGGGATTGCCAGCTCGTGTTAATGGTGCGCGGGGGGGCTTCGTTTTCGTGGATTTCGGAAACGCGGCCGCCTTTCCAGCTGATGATTTCCTCGAAAGCTTCGTAGCCGATGTTGGTCTCGCCGGTGGAGGTTTTCACCGTGGAATGGATGACCTCGCCGCGTTCGAAATAGACCCGGCCACTGCCAAGGTTGTTGGTGAACTCCAGCACGCCGGTGCTGGTGCTGATGCACTTGAGCTGGATGATGTCCATGGGCGTGAGCCCGCTCAGGGTCGCGCGGAAGTTCGGGGAATCGGACGGGGCGTCGCCCCAGCCCATGAGCTTCTTCACCGCGGCGATGAGCTTGTCGCGCTGGATGGGTTTGGAAAGAACCTGGACGATGCCGAGCTGCTCGGCGCGGCCACGGTTTTCGTCACTGGGGCTGGCAGTGACGATGATCGCGGTGGCCTGCGGGTGGAGCATGGCGGCTTCGCACAGGAAATCGATGCCATCACCATCCGGGAGCCCGATGTCCACGATGAAAAGGTCGATCGGCTTATCGATGATGACCTCGCGAGCATCGGCGATGCTGCCGGCGGTATAGAGCATGTAGGGCTTGGGGAGCGAGCTCAGCGCGTTTCGCACAAAAAACTGCACGGTGCTGATATCTTCGAGAAGTAAAATATTTGCGGGTTGGTCGCTCATCGGCGTGTATCAGTTGCGATAGCAGGCTCTGGGCCAAATGCTGGTAAGGATCTGGCAATGTTGCCCAAAATTTTCAGGCCATCCGCTTCCAGCGAGGGGCTGAGGGCGGGTTTGCTAGAGTCTTTGGCCGGTTTCATGGTGACAGAGGATTCCGGCACCAGGCCTCAGGTGCTCGGCATGCAATCCATCAGAAGCGCCTGCCAACTTGTCCGGATGCTGCGGTCCACGACGGGCGGCTGAGGCACCTCGCGAATGGTGCCCGTCCGCCAGCCAATGATGGATTTAAAGGCTTCCAGCCCAGTATGATGCTCGCCGACACATTGGCATTCGGCGTGGACGATTTCGCCTTCCTCAAACCAGACGAGGCCAAAGCGGTCTTCGTTGCTGAATTCGATGACCCCGGTAGCGCTGCGGAGGCATTTGAGCTGGATGATATCAGCCGGCGAGAGGCCGCCCAAGGTGCCTTCGAAACCGATGGGCTCAGCCCCGGCGGAGGCACTCTGGGGAAGCAATGCCGTGACTGCATCGAGCAAAGCCTTGCGCTGTAGCGGTTTGGGAAGGAAATTGAGGACACCGATAGCCCTGGCCCGGTCACGATAAGCATCGCTCGGGGTGCCGGTGATGATGAGCGCACGGGCCGCCGGGTGGACGGCGGACATGGCGCACAGGAAATCGATGCCATCGCCATCGGGCAGGCCAATGTCGACGATGAAGAGGTCGATTTCGTGCTGATCGGCGAGCTGAGCGGCATCTTCCACCCGCTTGGCGACGAGGAGTTCGAAGGGGAATTCCAGCGAACGAAGCACGTCCCGCACATAGTTTTGCACCGTGCGGGTGTCTTCCAAGAGCAGGATGTTTGGGTTTTCTACGGGCATTTGGGCTGAGGATTTAGGCAGCCTGACTAGCCGGGCCAGCCAAGAATCGTTCCAGTGATGTTAGCAAATCAAACACAGTGCGCAACAATTCTGCGGACTGGGCCGGGAAATTGTCGGGTTGTTTCGCGCGCGCGCTATCTTCCAGACGCTTCGCAGCGGTGAGTGCGGCCGGCGCGTGAAAGACGCCGACGACGCCCTTGATGGCGTGCGCGGCGCGGCGGACGCCGTCGCAATTTTTGGCGGCGACGGCGGCGGAAAGCTGCGTGATGAGATCGGGGAGATCCTCGTCGCGGCTGTCCTGCAAAAGCTGGGAGAGCACCTCGCGGCGCCCGTTGACGCTGGCGAGCAGCTCGGCCACGTCGAAGGGAAATTGGGCCTGAGCCGTGGTCTTGGTGCTCGAGTGCCGGGACGACACCGGAAGCTTCTGCGTATGGGCGATCGGACGGAGGCCCGGGACGGCGCTTTCGATGCAGGCGAGGAGTTCGTGCTCGCGGGCGGGTTTGCCGAGGTAGCCATCCATGCCGGCGGCGATGCATTCTTCGCGGACGCCCTTAAGCACATTGGCGGTCAGGGCGATGATGGGCACGTGCTCGCCGTTCTTCTCCCGCTGGCGGATGGTCGCCGTGGCGGCGATGCCGTCCATGCGGGGCATCTGCAAATCCATGAAGATGACGTCAAACTGGTCGGTGCCGAATTTTTCCACGGCCTCGCAGCCGTCATCCGCGGTCACCACGATGTGGCCCCAACTTTCGAGATGGGTGCGAACGATGCGCTGGTTGGTGGTGTTGTCCTCCGCCACGAGCACGCGCAACTGCCGTCCGTGCGGGGCGGAAGACTCGGATTCCGGGGTGGCGGCGGGGGCATCGGCCGGCTTGGGCTGGAGAGAGGTCTCCATGGTGGCGATGAGCTTGCGCACCCGGATGGGCTTGGAAATCTCCGCCACGGCCGTGGATTGCTGCGGCGTATCGTCGCGCCGCGCCGCGGAATGCAGCAGAATGAGCCGGGCGTCCTCGCCCTGGAATTCCGGGAGCCGGCGGGCCAGTTCCCAGCCGCCGCTCTCCTCGTGCAGGGTATCGGCGATGACGAAATGGAAGGGCTGGCCGCTGCGGCGGCTGGTCTCGATGTGGAGGAGCGCGGTATTGACGTTGTTGACGGCCTCGACCGTCATGCCGACGGCGCCGAGCGAAGTGGTCAGCAGCAAAGCGCTCTTGTCATGCGACTCCAGCACGAGTGCGCGGAGGCCGGAGAGCGCGTTGTTCTCGGGCTTCGAGAAGGTGGCGCCGACGCCGAAGCGCGCGCGGAACTGGAATTCACTGCCGCCGCCGGGATTGTTTTGCACGGAAATCCAGCCGTCCATGAGCTGGACGAGCTGCTTGCAAATCGCAAGGCCGAGGCCGGTGCCGCCGAAGCGCCGGGTGGTGGAGTTGTCGGCCTGGGAGAAGGCGTCGAAGATGGCGTCGCGTTTCTCCGCCGGAATGCCGCAACCGGTGTCGCTGACCGTGAAACGCAGGAGCGTCTCGACTTCGTTGATCTGGGAAATTTCCACGCGGACGATGACTTCGCCTTTGATGGTGAAGCGCAGCGCGTTGCTGATGAGATTGAGGATGACCTGCCGCAGGCGGTAGGGGTCGCCGACCAGCGCATCCGGAACGTCGGGCCGCACGTCGAGGAGCAGCTCGATGCCCTTCGTGTGGTAGCGCTCGGCGTAGGTGAAAGCGGCGGACTCGAGCGTTTCGCGGAGGCTGAAATCGATGACTTCCAGCTCCAGCTTGCCGGCTTCGATTTTGGAGAAATCGAGAATGTCGTTGAGCAACTCCAGGAGGCATTGCGCCGAGGAGTTCACCGTTTCGAGGTAGTCGCGCTGCGAGGCGTTGAGCGGGGTTTTCAGCGCGAGTTCGGTCATGCCGATGATGCCGTTCACCGGGGTGCGGATCTCGTGGCTCATCACGGCGAGGAAGTCGCGCTTGGCGAGGTTGGCCGCGCCGGCCTGCTCGGCGAGCTGCCGCACTTTGGTATTGGCGGCCTCGAGCTCCATGTTCGTCTGGGCGAGGCGCTCATTGCTCAGCACCAGCGCGACGTTACCCTGAATGAGCTTTTGGCGATCCTGCTTGGCGTCCTCGATCATCTGCTGGATCGCGGCGGCAAGCGCGCAGATTTCGTCGCCCCGTTCGTCGACCTCGATGGTGGTGCCGTCCTCACGATTGCTGAGAGCGCGGACGATGCCGCCGAGGCGACGCAGCGAGCCGGAGATATCGAGCAGGATTTGCCGGCCGATGAGGAGAGTGACGAGCAAGCCGAGGGTCTGCACGACCACCGTGGCACAAACGAGCGAAGTGATGACGCCCTTTTCCACGCCGCTCGGATCGGAAGGGCGCAGGCGGTAAAGGAGCGTGAGCGTAGGCAGCAGGCCGGCGGCGACGCAGAGCAGACCGCAAAGCCGCAGCTTTTGCAGAACCTTGAGATCCCGGACGGCACGCAGCAGGAAGGGGCGGGAAACAGTCGAGGGGAGCGGGGTATCCGCGGGTTTCGGCACATCGGCCGAAATCCGGTTTGAATCCGTCGGTTTTGGAAAGGTCGTGTGTTCCAAGAGGCTCGCGAGTTGTCCTACGCGAGGAAGCAATCGCCGCGCCCTGTGGCGTAAGGAATTAAGACAACTTACAAGACGCTGGGGGAGTGCGAGTTGGGTAATGAGCTCAAAACGAGGAGCGCGGTTTTTCTCAGAAGCGATCGGTTGGAAGTTAAGTGGAAGGCCTAGGAACGAGAGCGGAATTTTTGTAGACGGCCGGCAAGGCGCAGGGCGGTTTCAGTTTTTCTGTAGAGCGGTTTTAAAAAGATGTAACCGCAGGGTTCCAAGGCGTGGGAGACCAAAAAACTGAAACGGCGCGCCCCTCTTGAATGGTCACTCTATCTCTTGGATTTGGTGCCCGCAGCGCACGCCTCAATTTGAAGTGAGGTCCTTCGACTCGCTCCGCTCGCTCAGGATGACAATTCAAAAGGGCGCTCCCGCGCCACCTCGATAGGATCGGCTACCACTCCATTTAAACCGCTCTAGCCGATCACCGCGACGTCGCTGCGGAATACGCCCTACTCCCACGCCGATTTTACCGGATACACCGTCACGCTTTTGATCTCCACCGGCCCGCCCTCCGCCTTCATCGAAAGGCCGCTGGTTTTGGGCAGCACGAAGCGGGTCGAGGAGATCTCGCCTCCATTTACAAAGGTTTCGATCGAGGTCCGGTCGATCAGCAATTCCACCTTTTCCACCCGTCCCATCACGGCGGCCGGCGCGTGCCCGGATTCGACCGTTTTTTCCGTCAGTGTCACCGGGACTCCGCGCACATTGATGACGAGCTGAGCCCCGGCGGGAATCTTCACCTCCGCGACGACATGGAAAAGCTGCCCGGCCGGCTCCAGCGGCAGCGTTTGGCCCGGGCGCAGGGTGCGGGCGTTCCACGCCTCGGAGGTGCCGTGGAGCGTCTCGATTTCACGGATGGGCTGCCGAAACACCCGCAGGCCGGACGGCGTGGTGCGGAGCGTCAGTTCGCAGGGAAAACTGATCATTTGATTGAACGGCATGTCGGGAAAATTCGCACCGCGCATCCACGCCGTCTGGATGCGCCGTCCGTCCCCGGTCTCGGTATTGGCCCAGCTCTGCGTCGCGTAAAAATTCGGGCCCACGTCGCAGGCGAAGCGTTTGGTTTCCTCCGTGAACTGCGTCCCGTCGAAGGTGCCGATGGAATAACGCCCATTTCCCTGGATCAGCACCCATTTCCGGCGTGCCGGATCGCCATCCACCGGCAGTTCAAAAAAGTCCGGGCACTCAAAGCTATCCGGGATCGGGTGATGTTCGTCCTGCCACTCCAGGAGGTTTTTGGAAGTGAGAAGGTGATATTGCCCGTCGCCGTACATCATCATCACCCAGTGCTTTCCCGGCGCGTACCAAAATACTTTGGGGTCTCGCTCGGGATGGAGCATCGTGGGGTTCTTCGCATATCGCGTCCAGGTGCGCCCGTGGTCCAGGCTGTAGCAGAGGCATTGCGCGCGGTTGTCGAACCGCGACCAAAAAGCAATCATCGGCGGCCTGGCCGGATCCGGCGAAAGGCCGGAGGTGTTTTGGTAATCGATCACGCAGGTGCCAGACTGGACGCCGCTCCCCAGCGACTCCTCCCAAAAGGCCGGCTCCAGCTCCGTCCAATGCACCAAGTCCTTGCTCACCGCGTGCAGCCAGCACTTGGCCCACCGTTGCGCGAAAAGATGATACTCCCCCTCGTAGTAGAGGAGGCCATTGAGATCATTGATCCAGCCTTCCTCGCGCTGCCCGGGATTCAGGCGATCCATCGTCCACTGCCGGGCGGTGAAGTGAAACTGCGGCCGCAGCGATTCGTGGTAGAGCGGCTCCGTCACCACGGGCCGGCGCTCCGGCGCATCGGTCTGCACCAGCCGATCCACATTCAGGTGGCCCCAATCGCCGGTGGCTTCATCCACGATTTGGATCTGCGCCGTCCGTCCCTGCCACCGGCTGACGTCCCAACTGGCCGGGGTGAGATGGTCGCTCCGCCAGCCCGTGGCGCTGCGCACGATTTTGCCGTCGACGAGCAGATTCATCGCGGTGTGCACCTCGTAATTTCCGCCGGCGATGCGGAAGGCGAGGTACTTTTTGGCGATCGTGAATGGCGGGGAGGTCAGCGTCCCCGTGGGAGCGTCGCCCTCGATCTCGCTGCTGATCACCCACGGACCGGCGGCGTTTTCGATCTCCAGCCTGGGCCATAGGGCTTCTCCCGCGGGGCCTTTTTGGAATGCGGCGCCCGCGGCTTTCCAGTCTCCGAAAGAGCCTTCCTGAAAATGGGAGAGCGGCAGATCCTCGGCCACGGCAGAAGACCCAACAACCAGAAGCACGAGAAAGGCACGGTGCATGGCGCCAAGCACCAGCGCGGCCTCGCAAAATCAAGCGAGGAATATTTTGCTCAAACTCCGTTTAAGAGGAGTCGCTACTTCTTGGCCGGTTTGGCCGGCGGAGCGCTGACCGGGGGAGTCACCGCCTCGGCGGCGGGCTTCGGCGGCGAGCCAGCCGCGGGCGCTGCGCCCGGAGCCGGAGCGGCGTCGGGGGCGGGGGCGGGAGCCTTCGGTGGCGGAGGAAGTTTGATTTCCACCTTCGCCTTGGATTTCAGGTCGGACACCATGTCATTGGCGAGCTTCTGGCGCTTTTCGCGGGAGAGGAACTCGGTGACTTCCTTTTTCACGCTCTCAAAGGGCTGCTTGGCAGCGTCCTTGTGGTCGGTGGCCTTGATGATGTGGTAGCCAAATTTGGAGCGGACGGGCGCCTTGGTCACTTCACCGGTCTTGAGCTTGAAGGCGGCGTCGGAAAATTCCGGCACCATCTGCTGGCGGGTGAAGAAGTCGAGGTCGCCCCCGCGTTCCTTGCCACCCGGCTCCTCGGTGAGTTCGGCGGCGAGTTTGGCGAAGTCTTCCTTCTGCGCGCGGTCCGCAGCGGCCTGGGCTTTCTTGGCGACTTCCTCCACCTTGTCGGGGGTGGCATCGGGAGCGAGGGAGAAGAGGATGTGGCTGGCGCGGAGCATTTCCGGGTTCTCAAACTCGCGGCCATTCTTATCGTAAAAGTCCTTGGCCTCGGCCTCGGTGGCGTCGAGCGCCTTGCCCTTGCTCTGTTCCTCGAACCACCTGCGCTGAGTGAGCGCCTGGCGGATGTTCTTCTTGAGGTCGTCGAGGTTCCGGCCGGCGCCCTGGAGTTTGGCGTTGAACTGCTCGTCAGTGAGCTTGTTGGCTTCCTTGATCTTGGTGATTTCGCCGGTCACGTCCTCGTCGGTCACCTTGATGCCAGCCGTGGCCTTTTTCATGATGTGCTCCATGACCAAGTTATCGAGCACCTGGCGCGTGGCGTCGTCTTTTTCCGCGGGCGACAGCGCTTCCGGCGTGGCGCCTTGAGCCGCGAGGACTTCGCGGATGACGTTGTCGACTTCGCCGCGCTTGATGTCCTCGCCGTCCACGGTGGCGACCACTTCTCCGGCGTTGGCCGCGGGCGCGGGCTTGGGCTTGGCCTCCGGCGCAGCGGCGGGAGCAGCGGCGGCAGCGGCGGGCTTTTTCTTGGGGGTGGTGTCAGCCCCAAAAACGACGGCGGCAGCGGCCAGCGCCAGAGCGACGGCCAACGGACGAGAACGATACAATTTCATGCGAAAAGGGGCGGAAGCTGGCACGGGGCTCATTGGCAAGCGAGGGGAATTTTTGGGAATTCGGCGGGACTTATTCCCAAGCACAGAGGCCCTCGACGTAGGCGGCGGAGCCGTCGCGGAGCCAGCCGTCGAGCTGGGCGGGTTCCTTGAGTTGCTGGCCGCGCTGGCGGGAGACGATGAAATAGCGCGAGTTGATTTCGGGGAGCGCGGTGAGGTCGCTCCAGAGCTTTTCGAACTGGGCCACGGGGAAGACGTCTTCCTGGCCATGGCCCCAGCGCTTTTTCACGTCCTTGAGCGTGATGTAAGTGGGGACCCGCGCGGCGAGGGAACGGATGCCGTCGGCGATGGCGGCTTTGTTGCCGGCGAGCACGTCGTCGCGGGTGAGGCCGAGCGCGCTGAGGTAGCCGTCGATATTCACCCACGTGGTCATGGAGTTGTAGTAGCTGAGCCCGAATTCCTGCTCCTCGCTGGGCATGGCGAGGCCTTCCACGAGGCGGACCTGTCCGCCAACGCGGGCGAGCCCGCCGCCGCGATCCTCGAGGCGGCGGGTGATGAGCTCGAAGGTCAGCGTGGCATTGCTTTCCAAATGGCGGGTGAGGAGGGCGGGGTCGAGGTCGGCACCGGTGGTGTCGATGTTGTGCAGAAAGAGGACGCGGAGCCGCGGGTAATCGCGGAGCAGGGCGGCGAGGGTGCCGTTGCGGAGCATGTTCGGCAGCTCATAGAAATGGCCCACGGGGTGCAGACATTGGGGCGGAAGGTTGTCGCGGTAATCGCCGGCTTCGCCGGTCTCCGCGGCCCAGCGGAGCAGCGCGCCGCGCAGGGAGTCGCGCACCTTTTGCTGGCGCTCATCGAGCACCTGCTGCGGCATTTCCTCCCACGCGAAGCGGAGATCGCGCGCGGTGGGAATGAGCCGCAGACCCACGCTCGCGCCGCGGCTGAGGCGCACGCCACCGGGATAGCCGTAGTCTTTGACGCGGGAGAGAAGGGCGGAGATGGGATCGTGCGTGAGGTAGCCCGTCGTGAAGACATGCGGCACGGTGGCACCCGCGAGCTGCGAGATGCGGCGCGACTTGGCGAGATGCACCTCGAGGAAAGTGCGGTGGCGTCCGCCGAGCTGGCAGAAAGGATGGAGCGACTTCACCACGCCGGCGCCCTGGGTCCACCGGCTGGCGGCACCGGCGGCAAGCGTGACCACGGCCGCCTCGCCGCGGCGGATGGATTCCCAGCCGGCTTTCTCGAGCCAGCGCCGATTGGATTCGCTGGTCTCCAGCACGGGCACGACGTCCTCGGGGCGGACATCTTCGATGACCGTATTGGCCGGGAGGCGGTTTTGCGCGAGGCCGATGCGGCCGGCGCGAAGGGCGGAGCGGATCTGCTCATGCGCCTCGCGGTCGAAGCCATTTTCAGCCAGCAATTCATCGAGCGTGGACTCGCCGGCCTTTTCCTCCTGGCGGCGCGGGAGGAGGGCGTCGAAGAGTTCCTGCACCACGCCGCGCAATTCCGGGCGGGTGCGGCAGGCGGAGGCGAAGCGATCGAGTTCGGTGCGCGTGGCGACGGGGAGTTCTTTCGGATCGCGCCGCAGGAGCTGCGGGGCGAGCAGAAGATAGTAGCCCTTCGGCATCAGCGCGGCGCGGCCGGAAATGAGATCGGCGGCGGTGCCTTCCTCGTTGATGCGGAAGTCGTAGACCACCGGGTCCATGGCGAAGGGAAGCGAGGCGGCGAGCGCGCGCTTTTCCTCGCGCATGATGTCCGCGAGGCGTTGCTGCGCGGCGGCTTTGCGGGCGGGGGCGAAGATGAAGCCCATGCCGCCGCCGCTCATGCCGCCGAGCATCCAGAAGCCCCAGAAATCCTCGCCGAATTCCGCGCTCACGCGCTCGATGAGCCGCTCGGTGTAGTAGTTCGTGGCCCACGGGATGATGGCCTGGATGGGGCCGCGGAAATTGCGCGTGGTGATGGCGCCGACACGCTTGATGTCCACGGCGCGCAAGGCGGCGACGATTTCATCGAGAAAGCCGAGGGCTTCCTTGCGGCCACTCCATTCCGCGGCGGAACGGAGCAGGTATTTCTCGGTCACCATTTCCAAAATGGGGCCGACGTTTTGCGCCATGCCGCCGTGCACCACCACGAGGCTGTCCTGCAAGGCGCGGCGGGCTTCCTCGGAAATTTCGTCGCGAGAGAACACGTGATGGCGCGGGAGCAGACGTCCGCGCGAAATGCCGAACTCGGGATCGCCGTCCTGCGCGGCGACGCCTTCGATGAGCTTGATGCCCGGCCAGACGCCGCCGCTATCCTGCCAGCCGCCGCCGCTGCCGCCGATCCATTCACCGAGGAGCGCGCGGGCGAGGACGAGGCGGCGCTCGGTTTCGCGCAACGGACCGGTGAGCGATTCGGCCTGGCCGGTGGCGCGCATGAGCACGGCGATGAGCGCGGCGAGGAGATTGGTGGAGACGGCGAGGCGGGAGCCTTTCGGGATGTCGTTTACGCAGGAGACGAGTTCCAGGCCGCGGCCGGGGCCGGCCATGCGGGCGAGCAAATCGCCGAGCGATTGCCCGGAGCCCTCGATGCCCGGCGGCACGATGCCGCTGGCGATGACGGCGGCCTTGAGCAGGCCGAGGTAGTCCTTGGCGAAATCGAAGACTTCGGCGAGCGAGGCGATTTCCGCGGAAGCGCCGAGGTCCACGCTGACGAGGCGCAGCACGGGGCGATCGATGACGCGGAACCAGGCGCTCACCGGGGGCTGCGGTTCGGCGTCGCGGCCATGCACGCCGAGGTCCACGCTGATGTTTAGGACGCGCGCGCCCTCGGGAAAATCCATGCCGAGGAAAAAGATGTCGCTCCAAGCCGAGTGCGTGAGGTCCATGCGCACGGGGGTGCGCTCGCGCAAAATCGGGTAGTCGCCATCCGGGCCCGCGGCGAGGAGTTCGGGGCGCAGGCGGAGGGGCTGATCCTGCGGGTGGCCCATGCGGAACATCCATTGGTTTCCGCGCACGGTGCGGACGCTGCGGCGCACTTGATCGGCGAGCGTTTGAAAGCCGAGGCGATGGTAGGCAGCGGCGAGGGCGGAGCACAGGCCGTCGCCGGGGCCGGTCTGGCGTTCGGCGGCGAGAAAGACGTCGATGGCTTCCTCGAAGCGGCGCGAGAGAAGGTGCTCGAAGCCGGTGAAGGGGATCGCGGAGGGCTGTCCGGCGGGCAAGCGCTCGGGCAGGTGATACCGGTAGATGGAGGCGAGGAAAAATAGAGCGCGGACGCGCTCGTAGAGGTTGGCGGATTTGCGCCGAAAGGCGTCGAGTTCGCGGCATTCGGCGAGCAGCGCGGCGGCGTCCAGGGCGGTGCAGATTTCGTCGAGCGCGGAATCGCGCATGGCGGCGTCGGTCGAAATGATGAGTGGCAACAGACGGGAACTCATGGCGAGAAAGGCCAGCGGAAATGGTGGGCAGCGAGTGGTGGTATCATGCGGCCAAGGCGATGTGGACTATCCTGAACTCCGGGGGCGTGGGAATAGCAAAGCTGTCTTTGGAAGGGGCAAAAGCGCCTGGAAGGCGCTTCTACCAGGTGGGAAGAGCAAAGCGGTTTTTTGGGCTTCGTGCAAAGGCTGGCACCCGGGGCTCCCTTGCGCTTCGCTGACGGGCCGTGAACACGCCTGACCGAACCACCGCCGCGGCTTTCCTCCGGTATGCGCATGGCGAGGTGGTGGCGGATAGCGCGGCCCTCCATTGGCAGGGAATCTACGTGCGGCGCTTTCGATTCCCGCGGGTGGTGGACCGGCTTCTGGTGCCGGCCACGGCCGAGCCATTGATTACCTGTGTGATTCGAGGGATGGCGAAATTCGAGGAACGGGAGGTTGGCGCGGCATGGCTGACGCGGCAACTTCAGCGGGGCGATATCTTCGTCACACGGTCACGGACGCCCTACGAGCTGCAATGGGAATCGCCAGCAGGAGAAGAACTTGACTCTATCCTCATTCACCTGGCGGTGGAGCCCTATCTCGCGGCCCTGGACGCAGTCTATCCCGGCCGGACGGGCGAGGTGGAAGTGGTCGATTTCTTTGGGCGCGACGAAATGCTGGAACACCTTTGTCTCGCATGTGTGGAGATGCTTTCGGAAAGGACGACGGGAGAGTCGAAGCGTGTGGCGGCGCTGGTGCAATTGATCTCGATGCACCTGGCGGAGAAGTATATCGATGCCGCGGCGGAAAAGCCGGGGTTCAGCGGCGGCTTGCCGATTCATCAGTTGCGTCGAGTGGAGGATTTTGTGCGCGAGAAGCTCGCGGAGGAGATTTCCGTGGAGACGCTTTCGGGCCTAGCGGAACTCAGTCCGTTCCATTTCTCCCGGGTGTTCAAGCAGTCGACGGGCATGTCGCCGCTGCAGTTTGTGACGCGGGAGCGGATCACGCGGGCGCAGCAGTTGATCCGTGAGACCTCGCGGAGCTTGATTGAGATTGGGCTCGAAGTCGGTTACGGGAGCCCGAGCCATTTCGCCCAGGTGTTTCGCCGGGTGGTGGGCGTGACGCCGAGGGAGTTTCGGAGCGCGCTGTGAGAGCGTGGACCGAAAGTCGGGAACTGAGATGGCGATGCCAGTGAAGTGAGGTCCTTCGATTGCTGCTCGCTGCCGCTCGCACCCTACGGGCTGCCTATGGCAGGCGATCTCGCTCCGCTCGGTTCACTTCGTTCGCTCAGGATGACAATTCAAAAGGCGCTCAGTGAGTTCGATGACGAAGTTTCGGTACACAACAAAGAGGCGGGTTTCTTTTTCCGCAAGATCGCGACAGGGCGCGCAGGATCCCGAGAGAAGTGCGGCGGGCGATTTCGCATACTCCCACCCAGCCTGATGCAATCAGGCGGACGAACATCAAAGATATGAGCACAACCAATCCAACAATGCAGAAGCGCCAACTTGGGCGCAGCGGTCTCGAAGTCTCGGCCCTGGGCCTGGGGTGCATGGGCATGAGTGTCATGTACGGTCCAGCCGGCGAGAAAAAGGAGATGATTTCGGTGATTCGAAAGGCGGTGGAACGAGGGGTCACCTTTTTCGATACCGCCGAAGTCTATGGTCCATTCGCGAATGAGGAACTCGTGGGAGAAGCGCTGGCTCCCGTTCGCGAGCAGGTGGTCATTGCCACCAAGTTTGGATTTCGGATCGAGAACGGAAAGCAGAGCGGGCTGGACAGCCGGCCGGAGCACATCCGGGAGGTGGCGGAAGCTTCCCTCCGGCGGCTCAAGACGGACACGATTGATCTCTTTTACCAACATCGCGGCGACCCCGAGGTGCCCATCGAAGACGTGGCGGGCGCGGTGAAGGAATTGATCCAGGAAGGCAAAGTGAAACACTTCGGTTTGTCGGAAACCGGTGGGCAAACGATTCGCCGGGCGCATGCCGTGCAGCCGGTCGCCGCGCTGCAGAGCGAATACTCGCTGTGGTGGCGCGAGCCGGAGGCCGAGGTGCTGCCCACGCTGGAGGAACTGGGCATCGGGTTTGTTCCGTTCAGCCCGTTGGGGAGAGGTTTTCTGACGGGGAAGATCGACGAAAGCACCCAGTTCGGCGCGTCGGATTTCCGCAATATGCTTCCGCGGTTCTCGCCCGAAGCTCGAAAAACCAACCAAGCGGTGGTGGATCTTCTCCGGCAGATCGCCGAACCGAAGAAGGCGACTCCGGCCCAGATTGCGCTGGCCTGGCTGCTGGCGCAAAAACCGTGGATTGTGCCGATTCCCGGCACCACGAAGCTGCATCGGTTGGAGGAAAATATCGGGGCAGCGTCGATTCAACTCACTCCCGAAGAGCTGCACAACATCGACAGCGCCGCGGGAGCGATCGCGGTGCAAGGGGCGCGCTACCCGGAACATTTGCAAAAGATGGTCGGACGCTGAGCGTCCCACGCACGCGCGCCCGTTTCATTCCAATTATCCATTCAACCATTCAATCCTATGACTCATTCCAAAGCGTATTCCACGAGAGCCTACTCTGCCGCCAGTGCGACTTCACGGCTGGCCTCCACCACCATTCCGCGGCGCGAGCCGACGGAAACCGATGTGCAGATTGAGATTCTGTTCTGCGGCATCTGCCACTCCGACCTGCATTATGTGCGGAACGAGTGGGAAACCTTCCTGCCCACGGTCTATCCGTGCGTGCCGGGGCACGAAATCATCGGCCGGGTGGTGAAGGCCGGTTCCGGAGTTACGAAATACAAGGCAGGCGATGTGGTGGCCGTGGGCTGCCTTGTTGATTCCGACCACACGTGTCCGCAATGCCGGGCGGGCCTAGAGCAATTTTGCCCGGGCGGTGTCTTCACGTACGGTTCGCCGGACAAGCATCTCGGCGGCGTGACCTATGGGGGATACTCCGACAGCATCGTGGTCGATGAGCGCTTCGTGCTGCGCGTTCCCGGCAATCTCGATCTGGCCGGTGCGGCCCCGCTGCTGTGCGCGGGAATCACGACCTACTCGCCGCTGCGGCACTGGGAAGTGGGCCCGGGCAAGAAAGTTGGGATTGTGGGGCTCGGTGGGCTTGGCCACATGGGGGTGAAGTTTGCCCGGGCGTTCGGAGCGCATGTCGTGGTGTTCACGACGTCGCCCGGCAAAAAGGACGATGCCATTCGCCTGGGCGCGCATGAGGTGGTGGTCTCGCGGAATGCGGATGAAATGAAGAAGCATGCCGGCAGCTTCGACTTTATCCTCGATGCGGTTTCGGCCGATCACGACATCAACGCCTACCTCAATCTGCTCACCCGCGACGGGAATATCACGCTGGTTGGCGCGCCGGAGAAGCCGCTCGCCGTCGCGGCGTTTGCGCTCTTGATGGGCCGCCGCAGCCTGTCGGGTTCGCCGATCGGCGGCATCGCGGAGACGCAAGAGATGCTCGATTTCTGCGGGAAGCACAACATCACGGCTGACGTCGAAGTGATCCCGATCCAAAAGATCAACGAAGCCTATGAGCGCCTGCTCAAGGCGGATGTGAAATATCGTTTTTCGATCGATATGGCCTCGTTAAAGGCGGGATGATTCGAGACACTCCGGGGGAAGCGCGACTTCCGTCATGAGGGAACTCGAACAATTGCTCGCTCTATTTCTGGCGGCCGTGATCCTGGCCGCCGCGGCACGCCGCCTGGGAGCACCGTACCCGGTCTTCCTCGCTCTGGGCGGCGCGCTGCTCGCGTTTGTCCCGGGGGCGCCGTCCTTTGCCGTTCCTCCGGATTTGGCGCTGGCGTTGTTCGTGGCGCCGGTGCTGCTCGATGCGGCTTACGATGCTTCGCTCCGAGACCTCCGGGAGAATTGGCTGCCGGTCACGAGCCTGGTGATCTTTGCCGTGGGCTTGACCACGGCGGCGGTGGCGCTGGTCGCCCATGCGCTGGTCCCGGCCATGCCGTGGGCGGCAGCGGTGGCCCTCGGAGCGATTGTCGCTCCTCCCGATGCCGTGGCCGCGACGGCGGTGCTCCGGCCCTTGCGTCCGCCCCAGCGCCTGCTGACCATTCTCGAAGGGGAGAGCCTGCTCAACGACGCCAGCGCGCTGATTATCTATCGGCTGGCAGTGGGGGCCGTGGCGGCCAACGGTTTCTCGATGGCCACGGTGGCGCCGGCCTTTTTCGTTTCCGTGGCCGGAAGCCTGGTGGCCGGTCCCCTGTGCGGATGGCTGACCTTGCGGTTTCTGGAGCGCGTGCAGCACATGCCCACGGCGATCATTCTGCAGTTCGTCATCGTTTTCGGGGTGTGGATCGCCGCGGACCGGATGGGCCTCTCCGGTGTGCTGACGATGGTCTGCTATGCGATGACGCTGGCGCGCGGCGCGCCCGGACGAACCTCGGCGCGGTTGCGCATCCCAACCTATGCGGTGTGGGAGACGGTGGTGTTCGCGCTCAACATTCTCGCCTTCATTTTTATCGGCCTGCAGATCCGCCCGATCTTCGAGAGCCTCGAACCCGCCGAGCGCGGGCGGTATCTTGCGGTGGCCGGTGCGGTTCTAGCGACTGTGATCGTGGTCCGGATGGCCTGGCACATGTCTTTTAATGCGGGCATCCGGCGCTGGCACCGCCGCTTCGGATTTAATCCGCCACGGCCCACGCTGCGCCCCACCGTGGGAAGCGGCCTGGTCATTTCGTGGGCAGGGATGCGCGGCATGGTGACGCTTGCGGCAGCGATGGCGCTGCCGATGCATTTTCCCCGCCGGAATCTCATCGTGCTGACGGCCTTTGCCGTCGTGCTCGGGACTTTGGTGATTCAAGGACTGACGCTGAAACCCCTTCTGCGGCGGCTCGAATTACACGACGGCGATCCGGTGGGCCGCGAATTGAGGGCGGCACGGGAAGAGGCGCTGCGGGCGGGGCTGGCGAGCCTGGGGCAGGAGCCATCTCCAGACGTGAAAGCCATCCGAGAGATGCTCACCACGCGCTTTGCTGGAAAACGAGCCGGCACTTCCGAAGAAGAGGGCGCGCATCTCAAGCGCAGCGAAATCCGCCGCGCGGCCCTGAACGCCGCGCGGCAGGCGGTCATTGCGATGCGCGATCAGGGCGAAATTGGAGACGATGCCTTTCACCAAATGGAAGAGGAGCTGGACTGGATCGAGATGGCGGATGGGGGTGGGTGGGGGTGAGGGCTTCATGGCGTCGGCCATACCACGGCGCGTCGTGCCGCGCCTTGCCACAAAGCGGCGTCATGCCGCCGCAGTCCAGATCGAGCCCTGCGGAGTGGCTAGATCTCCATTTAAACCGCTCTAAAGGGCGGTGACGCGGAGGCGGAAGAAGCGGGACTGGTTTTGGGCCTCGGTGATTTCGACGGCGCCGGCGTAGTCGGTCACGGTGAATCCGTCGATGGCGGACCAGCCGGCGCCGGGAGTCCAGGTGGCCACGGTGGTCCAGGTGGCGACGCCATTTCCGGAATTGGCCTGGACTTCGATGGAGACGTCGGTGGCGGAGAGATTGCGGGCGAAGGTGAAGTGATGGGTGCCGTCGCCGAATTGCAAAGTGGGCAAGCCTTCCTTGGTGGAGAGCTGGGGAGAGGTGTTGATGGCGTATTCGACGATGTTGGCCAGGCCATCGTGGTCGGGATCGTCCTCGCGGAGGGTGCCGGGTTTTCCGGCGCGGACGCCAAAGGCGCCCAACTGCCAGGCGGGGTAGCCTGGGTTGACGGGCAGGGTGTAGGAGACCTCCAGCACCGGGCGCTGTTCGACGGTGCCGAATTCGGAGGAGTTGGTGATCCACAGATCGCTGCCGGTGCCGAGCAAGGCCCAGCCGCGGTTGGCCGCGCCGGCCAGCCATGCTTCGACGTCGGAAGTCACATCGAAAATCATGGGCGCGTTGCCGAGCGTGGGAGGGAGAGAGAAGGTCGGAGCGGCGACGGCTTCGAGGTCATCGGCCGAAACGCCATTTTGCAGGGAATTCCAACTGGCCCCCGCATCCCACGGGACCAGCATGCGGTGGACTTCCACGGCATTGAAGCTGGGGTTACTGGTCCAGAGGATCAGTTTTGCGGAAAGAACGGTGGCGTTGGCGGGAATCTGGCCGGGGCTGGAACCAACGAGATCGTTAAAACGGAGGAGTGTTTGGAGGCTCGTCGAGGAAACGTAGAGCGCGGTGAGAGCGGAACCATCCGCCGCGGGTGATGAGGCATTGAGGATGGTATCGACGCATTCACTGTAGCCATCGAGTCCGCGCTGGAAGCGGGTCGTGAGCACGGGCGGATCCTTGGGCAGCACGCCGTGGATGCGCCGGACGAGGGCGGCACGGGCCGGAGGGGTGGAGTGGTAAGACTCGCTGAGAGTGCGCAGGAGATGGTGCAGCGTCCACGTGGAGGAATTGATCGTGCCGGGTGTCAGGCCCGCGCCGAACATCACCGTGGGGATCAAATTGGGTCCGAGGAAATCGTCCTCGTCGAAAGTCACCACGAGCAGGCTGTTGTGCGTTCGCGCCCAGCGGGCGTAGGCACCGAGGTTGGCGCGGAGCCAGTCATCGGCCATGCGGATGGTGCCATCGTGCATGTCATTCTGCTGATTGGGGACCACGAAAGAGACCGCGGGCAGAAGCGAAAAGTCCGTGGGAAAATCGGAGAAGCGAAGATTCGTTTCCGCGGGCAATTGGTGGAGCGGAATGGATGGCGCGCCGAGTGGCGCCTGCCAATTCACCCACGGATTGTGTTTGCGGACGTAGAGCACGCGAAAGACGCCATTGGTGTTGTCGAAGGTGGCATTGGTGGTGGTGTCGCCGATGGCGGGGAGATCCTCGCAATAGCCGGCGAAACTGATGCCTCCGGTGAGCAGCGCGGCTCCGAGATTGGGAGTGCCGAAGGGCTGATTGGGCGCCACGCCGTCGTCGAGCACGCCCTGATTGTCACCGGAGAAAAGGTGCAGGTAGTTGGGTTCGCTGGGGTGGGTGATCGCGTAGAACTGCGTGAAGTTGACCCCGCCGTCTGCCAATTCGTTGATGTAGGGAGCATCGACCCGATTTCCCATGATGCGCGTTTGCGATTCGTTTTCCTCAATGACGATCACCACGTGATCATAGCGATAAGGCGGAGCGGCGCCGGCGGTCCAGGAGCTGGCCGTTGCGAGCAGGAGAAACGGGCGCAAAAACTTCATGCGGAGGTGGTTTCCAGGGTGAGCGTTGCCTTTATGCCGCCTGGTGGCGCTGAGGCAAATCATCGCTGTCGCGAACTGTTTACACAGAATTCACTTTCGTCCAAAGCCCAATTTCCTCCCTGCCACAAAAGTTCATAGCTGCCAGCGGGCATGAGTCTTACAGTCACGAGAATATGCGGCGCGGCGGTGGGGATGCGCGTTTTTTTAGAAGGTAAACGCTGCATGAGCGAAAATTGCGTTGGCAGCGGCGAGATTCGTCTTCAATTCGCAGGCAGATGCCCAACCTACAGCCCATGCCTGCTCCCCACAGCAGGCACGTTACTGACGTCTTGATTGATTCCCTCGAGGAAGCCGTGCTGGCGACGAAGCCGGACGGCTCCATCACTCGATGGAATGCCGGAGCCGCGCGATTATTTGGATATCCGGAGGAGTCGATGGCGTTGCTGAATCTCTCCGACCTGCAAGGCGAGAGCAGCGAGCGCAACCTCGCGGAGGCGGCGCGCCGGATCTTTTTTGGGGACGACCGCTGGCAGGGAGAGGTGCACTTTCTGCGCAAGGACGGGAGTGCCGGGACGTGCGAAGCGATTGCGACGCGGCTGGGGGATGGCGCGGCGCTGCTGAGTCTGCGGGACACCACGGCGCGGCTGCGGACCTTTGAGCGCGTGGCCGAGGAGCGCCAATTGCTGCGGACGTTGATCGACGCGATCCCGGATTTCATTTTTCTGAAGGATCGCGAGGGGCGCTATCTTTTCCGCAATCGGAGCGAACGCGATGGGTGGGGTTTTGCCGATCACGAGTTCATCGGACGGACGTCGTTGGAAACGCCCATGGCGCGGGAAGTGGCCGAGCGTTACTACGCGGACGATATGTCGGTGGTCCAAACCGGCGAGGCGATCATCAACCGGCAGGAGCCGTATCTCCTCAATGACGGGCGCGCGGGCTGGCTGCTCACGAGCAAGTATCCGACGCGCGACAGCTATGGCCGGGTAACGGGGCTGGTGGGCATCGCGCGCGACATCACGGAGTACAAACGCGCGGGCGAGGAGCTTTCCACGATGCGCGCGCGGCTCGGGGCGCATCTCGACCACATGCTGCTGGCCATCGTGGAACTGGATGCCGACTTGCGCGTGGTGCGCTGGGCGGGGCGGTCGGCGCAACTGTTTGGCTGGCCGGAGAACGAAGCGATGGGGCGGTCCATTGATGATTTCAACCTCGTGCATCCCGACGACGCCAGCCCGGTATGCCAGATGTTCCAGCGGCTGCAATCGGGCGAAGACAAAAGCTGTGTGCTCGAAACTCGCAACCTGGATCGCGAGGGGCGCGTGCACCATTGCCGATGGTACAACTCGGTGGTGAAAGGAGCGGATGGCGCGGTGATTTCGTATCTGTGCCTGGCGCAGGAAGTCACCACGCAGGTGGAGGCGGTGGAGAAACTGCGCGGTTCGGAGCGGCTGCTGCAGACGCTGATCGAGGCGACGAACACGGGCTACGCGCTGCTCGACGGGGGCGGGTGCATCCTCATGGTGAACGGAAAGGATGCGGGGGCGTTTGGCTTGAATCGCGCCGAGGAATTTGCGGAGCGGCACTTTTCGGAATTCATCATCGAGGCGCAGCGGGAGCGATTTTCCGGGGACCTGAAGCGGCTGCTGGAGAGCGGCTACATGCACCATGTGGAAGTGGACATCCACGGGGGCGGCAACCGCATCACGCCCTTTGAATTGAACGCGAAAGTGGAGCACTCGGAAGCGGGGCCGCGCATCCACCTGTTTTATCGCGATATTTCCATGCGGCGGCGGGTGGTGGAAGAGCATCGCGCGCTGGAGCACAAGCTCCTGGAGACGCAAAAGCTGGAGAGCCTCGGTGTACTGGCGGGAGGCATCGCGCACGACTTCAATAACCTGCTCACCGGCATCCTGGGCAATGCGAGCCTGGCGGCGAGCGTGGCGGGCGTGGATTCGCCCGTGCAGAGCTACCTTGAACAGATTGAAAAGGCGTCGCTGCGCGCGGCGGATTTGTGCAAGCAGATGCTGGCCTACTCCGGCAAGGGACGCTTTGTGGTGCGCGAGACGGATCTGAACGGGCTCGTGAACGAGACCACGGATTTGCTCCGCGTTTCCATCAGCAAACGCGCACTGCTGCGCTTCCAACTGGCGGAGCGCCTGCCAGCGGTGAATGCGGACAGCACGCAATTGCGGCAGGTGATCATGAACCTGGTGATCAATGCGAGCGACGCGCTGGGAGAGGCCGATGGCGTGATCGCGATTGCCACCGGGACGCAGCGGCTGAGCCTGGCCGAATTGACAGCGGCCCGCGCTCCCGCCGAAGCCGTGCCGGGCGACTACATCTGGTGTGAAGTGAGCGACACGGGATGCGGCATGCCGCCGGAAGTGCTCGCGCGGATTTTCGATCCGTTTTTCACCACGAAGTTTACCGGACGCGGCCTCGGGCTGGCGGCGGTGCTGGGGATTGTGCGGAGCCATCGAGGCGCACTGATGGTGAACAGCTGTCCGGGACAGGGGACGACCTTCCGGGTGTATCTGCCCTCCACGCATCGGCCCGTGCGCGAGCTGGCCGGCCCGATGCCGACGATGGCGGGCTGGCGCGGCGAGGGCAGCGTGCTGCTGGTGGACGATGAAGAGACGGTGCGCATCACGACGGGACGCATGCTGGAGGGGATGGGGTTCACCGTTCTGAGCGCTTCGGACGGATTGGAAGCGCTGCAGGTTTTTGCCGACAATCCCGAGATCCGTTTTGTGCTGCTGGATCTCTCGATGCCGCGCCTGGACGGCGTGGAGACCTTCCGCGAGATCCGGAAAATGCGGCCCGAAGCGCGCGTGCTCCTGATGAGCGGCTTTACCAAAATCGAAGCGATGAAGCGCTTCGGGATGGAGGGGCTGTGCGGGTTTATCCAGAAGCCGTTCACGATGCGGCAGCTCGTGGAAAAGGCGAAGGCGATCCTGGCGTAGAGGGACTCTTTTCATAGGGCCTAGGGGCCCATGGGTCCGGTGAGACGGATGCTGGCATCTTGCAGCGATTTTTTTGCCTGTCGATTACCGCTCGCGAAATGGGAATTCGTGAGTCAAAGTGGGGCACATGAATCGAATTTCTGCCCTCGCACTCACTGTTCTCGGGTCGCTTGCGCTGTTGCCGGTGGCTCAGGCGGAGCCGGAACAATTGCTGGAGACTGGCTCTTTTGAATGGCCGCCGGTGGCGGCGCGCAAGACCAAGGCGGAGGGGGCGGACATGACGAAATCGGCCATGAATGTGGAGTGGGTGAAATTTCAGGATAAACCCGACCCGGATGGCGGGCAGCTCTTGCTGGGGCTGACCAACGGCATCGCGCATACGGGGCGGCAATGCCTGTTCGTGGAATTCAACAAACTTACCAAAACCGGGGTGACCACGGAGCTCTCCAGCGACATGCTGCCAATCCTGCCGAGCCATCCGTATCGCGTGGGCATCTGGGGGCGCATCGACAAGGAGCGCCCGATCACGCTCGCGCAGCGGACACCCTATTTGAAACTGCGCGTGGACTGGTTCAAAGAGGATCGTGAAGAACAGACGGGCGAAGTGGTGTGGAAAGCGCAGCCCATTCCGGGGTCGAAGAACCGCAAACCGCTCTTTGTGGCCCACCAATGGAATGAATTTTTTGCGACCGTGAAATCGCCGGAGGACGCGGCCTTCATCAAGATCACGTGGTCGTGGGAAACGCCACCGCAGGAGGGGGAGACGGATGGGGTGATTTATTTTGATGATGCGACGATCCTCGGGGAGTCGGGGCCGAAGGAGGATCCACTCGCGGAGATCGAGAAAGAAGAGCAGGAGAAGGCGGCGGCGGAAGCGGCGGGGAAGGGGACCACGCCGGCTCCAGCGCCGGAGGCTCCGAAGCCGCAGGCGAAGTAGCATCAAGGCGGGAAAGAGGATGAGAGGCGCGTAGCTGCGACCGGGAGGTCGCAGTCCGCAAGCTCCCGCTTGCAGCTACGGGAATCAGTTCCGCTCCCGTTACTTCGGCGTGAGCTTGGCTCCGTCCTTCGTGTCTTTGACCACCCAGCCGAGGTCGGCGATGGCGTCGCGGAGGCGGTCGCTTTCGGCCCAGTTTTTGGCGGCGCGGGCAGCCTGGCGTTGCTCGACCAGGGTGGTGACTTCGGCGGGAATGGTCCGCGCGTCGGGCTCGATGGCGAGCACGTGATTGATGCGGGCCCAGGCGGCGAGCAGGTTTTTCGCCGCGGCGGGGCCGAGGGTGCCTTCGTCCATGGCGCGATTGCTGAGCCGGATGAGATCGAAGAGCTGGCCCATGGCGCCGGAGATGTTCAGGTCGTCATCGAGGCACGCGAAGAATTTTTCCACGCGCTCGGTGAGTTCTGCGCCCGGGGCGGCACCGGCGCCGGTTTCGGGGCGCGCGGCAATTTCGGACAGTCGGGCCACCCATTCGTCGATGCGCTGGAGCGCGCTGCGCGCGCCGGCCAGACCTTCGAAGGTGAAATTGAGCGGCAGGCGGTAGTTCACGGTGAGCAGCGCGTAGCGCACTTCGCGGCCCGTCCAGCCTTTCTCCAGCAAGTCGCGCAGGGTGTAAAAATTCCCCGCGCTCTTGGACATCTTCTCGCCCTCCACCATGAGGTGGGCGCAGTGGAGCCACGTGCGCACGAACGTCTTGCCGGTGCAGCATTCCGTCTGCGCGATCTCGGCTTCGTGGTGCGGGAAAATATTGTCCACACCGCCGCAGTGGATGTCCATTTCATCGCCCAGGAGCGCGGTGGCCATGGCGCTGCACTCGATGTGCCAGCCGGGCCGGCCGGGGCCCCACGGGCTGTCCCAGCGCACGTCGCCGTCGTCGGCGTCCCATGCTTTCCAAAGCGCGAAGTCGCCCACGGATTCCTTTTCGTATTCGTCGCTGCGGATGCGCACGCCGGGGCGCAGTTCGTCGAGATTCAAGTGCGCGAGCTGGCCGTAGGTGGGGAACTTGCTGATGCGGAAATACACCGATTTGTCGTCGGCCTGGTAGGCGATGCCTTTCGATTCCAGCGTGCGGATCATCTCGACCATCCGCGGCACGTGATCCGTGGCGGCGGGAAAATGCTGGGCGCGTTTGATGCGCAGGGAGTCGAGGTCCTGGAAGAACGCGTCCTTGTACTTCTGGGTGAACTCCGCCAGGCGCACGCCCATGAGGCGGCAGCCGCGGATGGTTTTATCGTCCACATCGGTCAGGTTCATCACGCGCAGGACTTCGTAGCCGCGGGCCTCGAGATGGCGCTGGAGCAGGTCCTCGAAGATGTAGGCGCGAAAGTTTCCGATGTGGGCGTAGTTATAAACCGTGGGGCCGCACGTGTACAGCTTCACCTGGCGCCCCGCGGGGTCGAGCGGGCGAAAATCTTCGAGTTGTCGGCTCAGCGTATTGAGAAAGCGCACAGGCATCCGCGGGGGTTTGCCAAGGGAATCGCACCGTGCCAAGCGGAAGCGTGCTGGAAAAAATGTGAACGGAGGCGGCTGGTGTTCGTCTAAAGTTTTTGCCACGCTTCCCCGCCACCCATGCGTTTGTTCCATTTCATCGCTTTCTGGCTGCTCGCCACCCTGCCAGTCTCCGCGGCTCTCGACGTGCGAAATCCACGCTGGGGCTTTGGAGGGAAGGTCGCGCTCGGGACGTTCAACCTCCTCTCGGTGGAGGTGCGGAACCCGGGCAATGACATCGCCAACGCGGTGCTGACGCTGACGACGGAAGGGGGCGTATCCGCGGCGGCTTATCATCAGCCGGTGACGCTGTCGCCCGGACAAGCGCGGTGGGTGCAGTTCAACGTCTACGTCGGCAACTACAAACCGGACTTCGAGCTTTCGTGGGGCGACCGGCAGGTGCTGCCGATTGAAGATCTGCGGGGAGAAAAGAACTACGCGCCGCCGGCCGTGGTGGTGCTCGCCGATCCCGACACGGTGCGCGCATCGCGTCTCCCGGTATTTCCCGAGGAGATGTTTCCCGCCACGGTCTCGGCCACGGATGGGCTGCACGCGGTGCTGCTCGATCACCAGCCGCGCTTCCGGGTGGCCTCGCAAGCGGAGGCGTTTTTGGATTGGGTGCGGCTGGGCGGCATCGTGCACGTGGTGCCGGGGCCGGGCGGCACCATGCCTACTTTTGACGGGAAACTGGCGATGCTCAACGTGACCGGCCCGGCAGAGCGGGTGGGCTCGGGCTGGGTGGTGCGGCATCAAGTTTCGGTGGCAGAAGCTTCGCCGAAGACACTCGAAGCCGCTGGTTTTCCGTTGCCGGCGGAGCCCGCCAACAATCCCCGGCCCGATCCCGATCAGCAATCCTATCGCTATAACTCCGACGCCAATTCGGACTCCTCGTTTTTCGAGACGCTGGCGATGGTAACGCGCCCCAAGATTGCGTGGTGGCTGATCTATCTGCTGACGGCCGTTTACGTGATCGTGATTGGACCGGTGTTTTTCCTGCTGCGCAAACGGGACTACCGGATGCTGCTGCTTGGATTTCTCGGCACCGTCACGCTGTTCGCGTGGATTTTCACGGTGATTGGCCGGCGTGGCTATGGTGAGAGCCAGGTGTGCCACTCGCTCGCCGTGGCGCGGGTGATCGGCGGTGGACGCTACGACGTGACGCACTGGTCGCATGCTTTTGCGACGAGCGGAAACACGTATCATTTTTCCTATCCCGGCGCTTCGCAGCTCTATGCGGCGGTGGGGCAGTCGGGTGAAAAAGTGCGCGGGAGCATCAACCTGGGGGGTGAGGCTTCTTTCGATGCGGACATTCCGCTTTTTTCGTTCCGGAATTTTCTGCATCGCGGCGTGATGACCGGCGACGATGTGACGGCGACGGTGATCTCCATTCCCAAGGCCGATCCTTCCCGCCAGTACGACCAATGGCGCGATGGATTCAAAATGACGCTGGCGGGAGAGGTGCCGGGAGAGGTGATTTCCGCGGCGGTGCAGGTGGGGCGCTACTGCCTGCCGGCGCAGATTTCCGGGCGCGAGGTGAAAATTCGCAGCTACAGCTCGGGCTCGGGGCTCGACGTGCTGCGGCCGCCCGGCTCGGATGACTACGGGCGCTACAACTTCCGCTATTATCGCTACGGGGGCGGCCCGGAGGCGGCGCTGAACGTGCTGCGGGCCGACGGCGCGGATCTCGCCCAGCGGGCCTTTGGCGATCCCGCGAATAGCTCGCGGGGCCTGGGGCGCCCGCCGGGGAAGGACACGTTCCGGCTTTATATTTACGCGGCGGCGCCGCGCGCGTTTCGCATGGCCGGGACGGAGTTTGCCGCCGGCAGAAACTTCGTCCTTTACGTCCAGGATTTTGCCATGTCCGCCGGCAAGTCCGCGCCTTAGATTCCCATGGAAGACAAACCTGCCATCGACATTCGTGGCCTGCGCCACGCCTACAAAAATCATGTGGCCGTATCCAACGTGAGCTTCACCGTGGCCCGGCAGAGCATCCACGGGTTCGTGGGTCCCAACGGCGCCGGCAAGACCACGACGCTGAAAGTGCTCGCCACGCTGCTGCGGCCGCAGATGGGCAGCGTGGGCGTGTTTGGGCACGACATCGTGCGCGACCGTCATTTTGTGCGGCGGAAGATCGGCTACATGCCGGACCACTTTTCGATGTACCGGCAGATGACGGTATTTGAATACCTCGACTTTTTCGGCGCGGCGTACGGCCTCGCGCAGCGCGAGCGCGACAAGATCATCGGCGACGTGCTGGCGCTCACCGACATGGCGGGACGCAAGGACGATTTCATCCAGGGCCTGTCGCGTGGCATGCAGCAGCGGGTGTCCCTGGCGCGGGTGCTGGTGCACGATCCGGAATTGCTGTTGCTCGATGAGCCGGCCAGCGGGCTGGATCCGCGCGCGCGAATCGAGCTCATGGAAATTCTTCAGGAACTGCGGCGGCTGGGGAAAACGATTTTCATTTCCAGCCACATCTTGAGCGAGCTGGCCGAGCTGTGCGATGGCGTGACGATTCTCGATCGCGGCGAGGTCAAATACACGGGCTCCATGCGCGGGCTCATTGCCAACGACGGGGCGGAAGCGGGCTACGTCTTCACGCTGGCGGCGGATCATCCGGGCTTTGCGAATGCGCTATCCGCGGTGCCCGGCGTGAAAAAGGTGGTGCCGTCGGAGGAAGGCGAACCGAAGTACACCGTGCTCTTCAACCGCGAGCAGGCGGCGCCGAATGCGCTGCTGGCCGCGGCCCTGCAAAGCGGCGCGCAGATCGTGAGTTTTGCCGAGGACGTGAAGCATCTCAATGAGGCCTTCATGGATCTCACGGAACCGGGGGTTCGTGCCTAGCGTGGCCAGCGCCGCCGCCCGATGATCACCCGCATCCGTCCACTCTTCGCTCTGTTCGCCCGCGCCGTGCGCGACGACGTCCGCTCGAAATTTCCGCCGGTGATGCGGACGCTGGCGGTGCTCTTCGTCCTGCTGATCATCTGGGGAAACCAGCGGCGCTTCGATATTCCCGATGCGGGCCAGATCGTCTTGATGATGATCGCCCTGGTGAATCTTGCCGTGGGGACGCTTTTCGGCCTGGGCTCGTTCAGCTCGGCCATCACCGAGGAAAAGGAAGAGCAGACGATGGGACTGCTGCTGATGACCCGGCTCAATCCGCTGGCGATCCTGCTGGGCAAAAGCACGGCGCGGCTGTCGGGCGGGTTGCTGTTCATCATCGTGCAGATCCCGTTCATGGTGCTCTGCGTGGCGCTCGGCGGCGTGGAACTGGAACAGATCCTGAAGGTCTACGCCATCCTCGCGGCGTATCTCGTGTTTTTGTGCAATCTGTGTCTGCTGTGGTCGGTGTTCTGCCGGCGGGCGTCGTCGGCGGTGAGCATCTCGCTGGCGTGCAGCGTGGCGTTGTATCTCATCCCAATTTTTGCCGCCAACCGTCCGCGGTACTACGACCGTGTTTCATCGTGGCAGCCGCTGTATGAGTATCTGCAAGGGGTGAATCCCTTCTTTCACACGGTGCAGGTGATTGGCGGACGAATGGGTTTTTTCCCGACAGGCAATTCGATTCCCTTCCACCTGATCGCGGCCGCGGTGCTGTTTGGCATTTCCTGGCTGATGTTCGACCGCTTTTGCTCCGGCAACGAGGAAGTGCTGCCTCGCCGTCGAAAGAACGGCGGCACGGCGCCGCGCCGGCGGGTGGCGCGGACGTGGGAGCCGGCGCTGGCGTGGAAGGACTTCAATTTTCTCACCGGAGGCTGGCGTGGGATGGGGATCCGCTCCGTGGCTTATTCCGTCATCACGGGGGCGATTATTTTTTGGGTGTGGCACGAGCAGCGGGCGCGTGAATGGGAAGTCGCGGGGGCGATCGCCAAATGGTGCGGGCTCGTTTTCTTTACCGCGGAATTGGGCGCGCTGGCCTCGCGCATTTTTGGCCTGGAGCGCCAGCATCACACGCTGGACGGGCTTCTCGGGCTGCCAATCCCGACGGCGAAAATTGCCTGGCAGAAGGTCTTCGGATGCGTGCCGGCGTTTATCCCTTCGGTTGCTTTGTGGTGGGCGGGAGCGGCGTTCGAAACGAAGATGAAATATCTCCGGGGCTATCGCTTCCGGGGCTACGATGACCTGGAGGTGGCGCTGCTCGTCCTGTGCGTGGCGGAATACGTTTTCTTCCCCGTGCTGGTGGCGGCTTTCTCCCTGCGCATGCGGCGCGGGGGGCTGCTGTCAGCCTTTGGCATCATGCTGTTTGGGAACATTCTGATTTTCGTATTGCCGGGCCTGCTGGGTTTTTACTCTCGCGGGGCGAAGGGCTGGTTTCATTTCGTAACGGCGGTGCTGGTGGTCATGACCCTGGTGTTTGCGGCGCGCATTCCCAGCCGGCTGGAGGCGTGCGCCGCGGAAAACTGAAAGGATCATGCGCGCCCTCTTCGCCCTGTTCGTCCGCTCGATTCGCCAGGACACGCGTGCGAAGCTGCCGCCCATTTTGCGCACCGCGCTGGTGTTGATCATTCTGCTGATCGTCTTCGTGAAGCAGCGAGAATTTGGTTACACCAGCGACCAGGGGCTGGAGTTGTTGATGAGCGTGATGCTGCTGAATCTCGGTTTTCTCGGGGTCGCGGCGGTGAGCATTTTTCCTTCCGCCATTGCGGAAGAGAAGGAGGACGAGACGCTGTCGCTCCTGCGGATGACGAATCTCAGCCCGGTCTCCATTCTCGTGGGGAAGTGTGCGCCGCAATTCATCGGGGGCTTTCTGCTGCTGGCGGCGCAGATTCCGTTCACGCTCATCGCGCAGGCACTGGGAGGGATTTCCATCGATCAAGTGTGGCAGTCCTACGCCATCGTGGGAGCCACGCTGTTTTTTCTCTGCTGTCTGGCGCTGCTCGCGTCCGTGGTCTGCCGCACGATTGTGCGGGCGGGCTTCCTCACGGGGGGCATTGGCGCTTTGCTCTACGTGGGAGGGCCGCTGCTTATCGCGCCGATTCTGCACGACGTGAATGTGCGCAGTTTCATTCCCAGCACGCTGGGGGAGCATGTGGCCAAAGCGGTGCTCAATTTTCATCCGGTGTGGAATTTCGTGGAATTGCTGGAGCCTTTTCGCGGGGGCGGATTTCACGTGGAGTGCGTCTGGCTGAATCTGGGTGCGGGGGTATTTTGCTTCCTTCTCGCGTGGGCGTTCTTCGAGCGCTTTTGCATGCAGGCCGGGGAAGTGGTGCCCCGCGCGGCGGTGGTCAAAACGAAGGGCCCGAGCCAGCGACGGGTTTCGCGCGCATGGAACTGGGCGCTGGTGTGGAAGGACCTGCATTTCACCGTGGGCGGATGGCGCGGGCTGCGAAATCGCCTGCTTTGGGCGGTGCTGCTTTTCGGGCTCGCGTATGGCTATACGCGATGGATCGATCCTCCGCGCCACTATCAATACTCGCCATCCTCGGGTGTGCGCGTTGGCGGCGTCGATGAGACGCGCTTGTGGCGGTCGATCAGTTTTCGCGCGATTCTCTACGGGATTTTCTGCGCGGGTTTGGACGTGCTGCTGATTGCGGGCCGCATTTTTGGAAATGAGCGGCGGGGGTTGACGCTGGCCAGCCTGGTGAGCCTGCCGTGGTCCACGCGGCGTATTTTCTGGCAGAAGGTCCTGGGCTGCCTGCCGGCGATGATTCCATGGGTCCTGTTGATTTTCGCGGGAATGGCGGCCAGCGGCGATCGGATCTTTAAAGACATCATGGATGGCGTTCGGGATTTCAGTTTGGAACGCAACTCCGATGACGTCTCGCACGCCCTCTATGTCCTGGCGCAGGGGCTGTGCCTGTTGTTCCTCACGGTGCTGCTTTCGCTGCGGATCCGGCGCGGGGCACTCCCGGCGGCGATCGTGCTGATGGTGGTCTGGAATGTTCTCTTTTTCCTGTGTCTGGATTCGGTCAGCCACTCCAATGAAGTGCCGATGATCTTCGCCGGCATTTTCTTTACCTCGCTCGGGGCCGTCCTCATTTACCTATCCATCCATCGCCGGATGGAGGTGGCGGCGACGGAAGACTAAGCTCGATTCCATGCCCGGACTTTTCGCCTTCTTTAAACGGACGCTACGCGAGCACTCGCGGAGCGGGGCGCTGGTGCTGACGCGCACGGCCCTGGCGATGACGCTGCTCATCTGCCTTGCGCTCTTTTCGCTGTGGGCGAATCAGATGGGCGCGGCGGGGTTGGAATTTTTTCACACGGTCATCGTGGTGAATGCGCTGTTCATCACCGCAGGCGGCTGCACGTATTTCGCTTGCGCCATCGCGGAGGAAAAAGAGGACGGCACGCTGCAACTCCTGCGCATCAGCCGCGTGAGCAGTCTCGCTGTGCTTCTTGGCAAGGGAGGGTCGCGCATGCTCGATGGCTTTCTGCTGCTCGCAGTCCAGGTTCCGTTCACGCTCATCGGAATCACCCTCGGGGGGATCACCTGGATGCAGGTGGCCGCGGCGTACGTCACGCTCACGGCCTATCTCTCGCTCGTATGCGCGATGGGACTCCTCGCTGGGGTGCTGGCCCGGCGAACGGGGGAAGCGGTGCTGCTGGCGGCTTTTGCGGTGGGCCTGCTCCTTTTTGGAGGACGCTTTGCGGGGGCGCTAAAACTGCATTTTCCGGATACCGTCTTTGGGCGTCTGTCCACCATCACCACGACGAATTTCGACGGCCCTATTTTTGACCATTGGTGTGGTGCATGCATGCTGGCGGGCGGCGCGCTATTCCTGGTGGCGTGGCTGCTTTTCGACCGCTTCTGCTCGGAATCCGGTGCGCCGCGCCTCACGGCCGCGGGCCGGGATTCTCGGGAGCGCGCGGCCATCGGTCGCGCTCCGGTTCTCGATCTCATCCAATGGAAAGACTGGTGGTTCCTGCATCGCCAGCCCGGGGCTTCGCGCCGGCGCCGCCTGGTCTACGGCATCATGGCGTTGTTCCTCGGGTTGGACCTGATCCTTCCGTGGAGGGCGAATTCGATGGCGCACATTCTCGCCTTCTGGGGGTTCCGAATGGTGGGAGGAGCGCTCCTGGCGATCTATGTGGAATGGCTGGTAGCCACGGCGCGCGCTTTCAGTGTGGAGCAACAGGAGCACACGCTATCTCCGTTGATGATCCTTCCCGGACAGACCGCCGGCACCCTGCTCGCTGCGAAGATGAAGATTATCCCTTCACTGCTCCGTGAAGCGCTCCTCTTTGTCTGGATCGGGCTCGGGCTGATCTTCGTGGGCACGTTCATCCGGTCGGCGGATGCGATTGGTTTTCTGATGTCAGCGCCCGTGGTGGTCGCCGTGCTGGTCCCGCTGTTTTGGTCGCAAGGCGTATGTCTGCAGCGGTTGGTGCTGCATTTTTCGTTGCGCGTCCGCATCGGAGCGATGCCGCTAGCCATGGGGGTGTGGCTGCTCGGCAATCTCGCCATCTGGCTGCTGCTGGTCCTTTTTGGGAACGTGCTTTTTCTCTTCAGCTCGCTGGTCGGACTTTTCGCGCTCATCGTGCCATCGGCGATTGCCGCGGGGATTTTGCGGGAGAAGAATCTCGCGCTGATTGAGGCGGCGGCGGAGCAGGATTGAGCAAGCGAGGTTGAGCCGTTTGGCCTCTTCCGTTCAAGAGGAGGGAATGGAGGCAACCCTTTCAGGGTTGTGGTCCCGTGTTATGGCCGCCGGTTCCAGGGTAGGCCCTCGACAAGTTCGGGCCAACCCTTCGCTGATATAGGGAATCCCTTCGGGATTCACTGAACCGGAAGCCACTTTTGGCAATTGCTATAAACCGATGTGAGGTTGAAAACCTCGCCTACGGGGTCACCGGCTCGGCGTTCCAAATCTTGATGTCGTCGAAGAAGCCGTCCTTGCCGGCGCAGCCGAATTCGACTTTCGACTTCGTAGGATGCGCGATGCCGGGGGATTTGAGAAAGGCGACGGCCTTGCCATCGAGCGTCGCGCGCATGGAGTCGCCGACGGTTTCCAGCACCAGGTTGTGCCACTGGCTCACGTCGATCGGCACCGGAAAGGTGGCGCTGTGGCCGGCGAGGAGCTTGTTGCGCTCTTCTTTCTTCGTGGGGTCCTTGCTCATCTCGTAGATGTCGTTGCGCATGGAGCCTTCTTTTTCGTCGCGCAGCGTCACGTCCTTCGGCGTGACGACCACGCGGCAGATGTGGCCGTAGTGCGAGCCGGTGAATTTGCGGTCGTCGAATTCCGCCGAGAGCGCGGTGGCGCCGGCGAACTTGAATTTGAATTCGATGACGCTGTCCTTCGTCGGTGTCTCCGTGCCGATGACCGCGGCGTGGCCGACCACGGCAGGTTTCCCATCGGCGGCGGGAGCATTCACGCGGGTTTGCGTGCCTTTCATCGCGCCGCTTTCCAGCGTGTAGGTCGGCACGACCGGGCCCCAGGCCTTGCCGAGCTCGGCGCGCTCGAAGTCGTCGGAAAGGAGCAGTTCTTTTTTGCTGGCGATGGGCGTGGCCGGGATGGCGGGCAGATCGGCGGCGAAGGCCGCGGCTGAGACGAGGAAGAGCGGAGCGAAAAGGAGGCGCGAGTTCATGAAAAATGGAGCGAGGTTGGAGGGGTGAGAGTAAGGTGCCGGTGCTTGGGGGAACAAGCTCGGTGTCCGTGAGAGCATGGATGGGAAATCAGGCGCTCCTTCGCAAATTCCTCACGCGGAGCGAGGTGCCGGTGGCCCTTTGCAGAGTGTCTATAGAGTGCTACCATCGCGGATCGTGCGAATTCGTCCCATCATCGTCCCCGCATTTCTGCTTGCCGTTTTGGCGGGGTCGGCGTTTGCCCAGGCGGTGGTGGAGGGGCGCGTCGAGCTGCCGAAAGCGAAGTCGGGGCCGGTGGTGGCAAAGCGCTATGAGGTGGTCACCAAAGCGGGGGTGAGCGCGATGAATCCGCCGCTGGCGGTGGTCTGGCTCGAGGGAAATTTTCCCGCGCCCGCGGCGCCGCAGCGCACGCAAGTCGTGCAGAAGGAACTCGCTTTCATCCCGTCGCTGCTGGCGATCCGGACGGGGACGGTGGTCGAGTTTCCGAACGAGGACGACACGTATCACAACGTGTTTTCTTTTTCCGCGGCGAAGCGGTTTGACCTCGGGCGCTATCGTCCGGAGGACAAGCCGGTGCCGGCGCAGACCTTCGACAAACCGGGGTTGGTGACGCTGCGATGTGACATTCACGAGCATATGCGCGGGCTGATCCTCGTGCTCGATACGCCCTATTTCGCGAAGACGCAGCCGGACGGATCGTTCAAGCTCTCCGGGTTGCCGGCGGGGCATTATCTTTTGAAGGCGTGGCTCGACAGCAAGACGACGCTGGAGCATCCGGTGGATTTGAAAGCAGGCGCCACGGTGCGCATCAATTTCCCGTGAGCGGCGCCACTCCCAAGCCGGGCGGCTTTCGCACGAGGCTGCTGGTGACCGTGATGCTCGTGGTGGCCGCGGCGACGGGCGTAGCGCTCTGGCTCGCGCAGCGCAAGGCGGAGACGGAAGAGCAGCAGCGCATCCAGCAACAATTTCGCAATACCTTTGCGATGCAGCTGGCGGAGCGAAAGACGCATCTCGATGCGCTGGCGGAGCTGTGCCGGGCGCTCGCGCGCAAGCCGCGCATCGTGGCGGCACTCGAGGAAGAGCCGGTCTCGGTGCCGGATCTGTACGACAACACGCGCATCGAATTGGAACTGCGGGGCGTGCTTGGCGGCGTAGGGAATCAGGCGACGGGCGTCGCGCGACTCTTTCGTTTTTTGGACAGGAAAGGCGCGCTCATTCCGCCGCCGCGCGAGAAAGTTGGAGCATGGGAGTCACGGCTCGCGCTGCACGAGATTCCGGAAAAGCAGGAAGCCGGGTATGTGGCGGCGCCGGACGGCACGCTGTTGGAGGCGGTGGTGACGCCAATGGTGGACAATGAAACGGGCGAAGCGCTGGGAGCGATGGTGCTCGGCTTTGCGCCGTCAGCGAGCCGCGGTGGGATTTGGTCCGAGGGGCATCTGTATTTGCCGGGGCTGGAAGGACCGGCGCTCGCGGAAGCCGCGGCGGGTGCGGCGGCGGGAACGAAAGAAGGAAGCGCGGCGGTGACGATTGGCGGGGTGCCGCATCTGCTGTTTTGCCAGCTGGTGAATCCGGGTTCGCAATTTCCACCAGCGTGGCAGGTGGGCTTGTATTCGCTCACGGAATCGCTGGCGCGGCAGCGGGCCCTGCGCTGGCAAATTATGGCGGGGGGCGCGCTGCTGCTGCTGGCGGCCTATGTGGCGGTGCATATCCTCGTGGCGCGGCTCTCGTCGCCCGTGGAGCGGCTGGCGGAGGTCTCGGAAGGGCACCGCGTGGGGCGCGAGCGCGCAGAGGCCGCGCTCGACGTTACCAACGAGGATTTGCGCGCGCGGAATTCGGAGCTGGCGGCGGCTTTGGAAAAATTGCGCGCGGCGCAAAACCAGATCATCCAGCAGGAACGGCTGCGCGCACTGGGGCAGATGGCGAGCGGCGTGGCGCATGATTTCAACAACGCGCTCGTCCCCATCTTGGGCTTCAGCGATCTGCTGTTGAAAAGTCCGGGCACACTGAGTGATGCGGCGAAGACGCGGCAGTATTTGCAAAACATCCAGACGGCGGCGAGCGATGCCGCCAGCGTCGTGGCGCGGCTGCGGGAATTTTACCGCAGCCATGCGGGGGAGGAGGAGCACACTTCGGTGGATCTTGGAAAATTGGTGGAACAGGTCGCGAGCCTCACACGACCGCGCTGGCGCGATCAGGCGCAGGCCAACGGGGCGACCATCGACATGCGCACCGATGTGCAAAAAGTGCCGCTGATTTCCGGCGAAGAAGCGGCGCTGCGCGAGGTGCTCACTAATTTGATTTTCAATGCAGTGGATGCGATGCCGCGCGGAGGCACGCTCACCCTGCGCACCAGGCGCAGCGGCGAAGGCGCGTTGGTGGAGGTGGCCGATACGGGCACCGGGATGTCCGAGGAAGTGCGCCAGCGCTGCCTGGAGCCGTTTTTTTCCACGAAAGGCGAACGCGGAACGGGACTGGGGTTGTCGATGGTCTTCGGCATCGTGCAACGGCATGGCGGCACGCTCGATATCCAGAGCGAGGAGGGCCGTGGGACCACGTTTCGCCTGACGTTTTTGCCGCAGCGCAACGATGCGGAAGTGGCGAAGGCGGCGCCGCAGATTCCGCGCGGGCTTCGGGTGCTGGTCGTCGAGGATGAGGAAGCCGTGCGGCGGACGCTGGCCGCAACGCTGGAGCATGACGGTCATCGCGTGGTGCTGGCGGAACACGGCGTGGCCGGGCTGCGCCACTTCATGGCGGAGACTTTTGATTTGGTGGTCACGGATCGCGCGATGCCGGGCATGAGCGGCGAGCAAATGGCGGCCACGATGAAACAAGTGCGTCCGAAGACGCCGGTGATTCTGCTCACCGGTTTCGGGCAGTTTTTGGAAAAGGAAAAATTTCCCGAGGTGGACGTGCTCGCCAGCAAACCGGTGAACATCGCCACGCTGCGCGAAGCCATTTCCTCCGCCCTTCGTCTCGCATGAAACGCGCGCTCCCCACTTTTGTTTCGCTGCTCTCCGCATCCCTGCTCCACGCGGAAGATCCGTTGGACCGGCTCGATGAATTGCTCACCACGAGCATCCACGATGGCAATGTCCGTCTGCGGCTCAGCGGCACGGTGGATCTCGAGGGTTACCACGTGCAGCAACCTGCCCCGGGGCTGATCTACACGCAGAAGGAGTGGCTCGTGAATCCGCGGCTGACGTGCTATTTCGATGCGCAGCTCGGCCCGTATGTCTACGCCTTTGCCCAGGCACGCGTGGACCGCGGATTCGATCCATCCGACAAGGATGCCGAGTCGCGGATGGATGAATATGCCCTGCGCTTTTCGCCGTGGAATGACGGACGATTCAGCATCCAGATCGGAAAATTCAGCACGGTGATTGGTAACTGGGTGTCGCGGCACGGGTCGTGGGACAATGCGTTCATCACCGCGCCATCGCCGTATGAAAACCTGACGGGCATCTGGGATTACTTTGCCACGGATGCCCCGGACACGCTGCTGGGCTGGGCGCATGTGGATAACTATGCGCTCGGGGTCCGCGAGCAGGACGACAAGGATCAGCGCCTGCCGATCATCTGGGGACCAGCGTACACCACGGGGATTTCGATTGCGGGCCGCATCGGGCATTTCGAATACGCCGCGGAACTCAAGAATGCGGCGCCGGCTTCGCGCCCGGATTCATGGGACGCGAGCGTGGTGGGCTTTGGGCATCCGGGCTTTGCCGCGCACGTCGCCTACCGGCCGAACCTCGCATGGACCTTTGGCCTTTCCGCATCGAGCGCGCCGTACCTTCGCCCCGAGGCTGTGGTCTCCCTGCCACCGGGGCGGGACATCGGAGACTACCGCGAACTCATTCTAGCGCAGGACATTTCCTACTCGCATGGGCACCTGCAGGTATGGGCGGAAGTTTTTGAAACGCGCTTTGAAGTGCCGCACGTGGGGCACGCTGACACGCTCGCCTACTACCTCGAGGCGAAGTATAAACTCACGCCGGAGTTTTTCGGCGCGGTGCGCTGGAACCAGCAGGTCTACGGCGACATTCCGCACGACGGGATTTTTTCGCCGTGGGGACAGGACCTGTGGCGGGTGGATATCGCGATCGGTTACCGGCTCACGGCGCATACGCAGATCAAATTGCAATACAGCCTGGAGCGTCGGGAGGATGCGGAACGCGAGTACGGGAATCTGCTCGCGGGGCAGTTTACGCTGCGGTTTTAAAGACGCGTGCGGGGCAGGGAGCCCTGGCAACTACGCGCTC
>FTCB01000519.1_pt1 | contig 40228 bp, 33 predicted proteins | sample 1639431 | NCBI WGS metagenome assembly FTCB01 (sample SAMEA3914864, study PRJEB12502) | metagenome | biome: forest; material: soil | place: USA | collected 2012-03-12 | depth 0.3 m
GCGCTCAAGGGAGTTAAAGTGGAAACCATCGATGCCAAGGGTCTTGTCGTCGCTCCCGGCCTCATCGACATGCATGTGCACTTTCGGGAGCCGGGGCAGTCCCACAAGGAGACGATTGGGAGCGGATCGCGCGCGGCGGCGGCAGGCGGCTTCACCACCGTGGTCTGCATGCCGAATACGAATCCCTCGGCGGATAGCGCCGGCACGATTGCCCTCATTCGGGAAAAGGCCAAGGCCACCTCGATCGTCAACCTCTTCACCACCGGCGCGATCACCAAGGGTCTCAAAGGCGAGGAACTCGCGCCCTATGGCGCCATGGTGAATGCAGGCATCGTGGCACTGACCGATGACGGCCACTGTATTCAAAATCACGAGGTGATGCGCCGCGCCGTGGAGTATGCCCGCATGTTTGGCCTGACCGTGCTCGACCATTGCCAGGACTACTCGCTGGTCGGCGGCGGCGTCATGCACGAAGGCGAATGGAGCCTGCGTCTCGGGCTGCCCGGTTGGCCCCGTATCGGCGAAGAGATGATTGTCGCGCGCAACATCCTCCTCGCGGATCTCTGCGATTCGCCGATTCATTGCCAGCACATCAGTTCCGGCGGCAGTGTGGGTCTTATCCGCGAGGCCAAGGCGCGGGGAGTCAAAATCTCCGGCGAAGTCTGCCCGCATCACATTGCTCTCACCGATGACCGCCTGCAGGGCTTCGACACCAACTACAAGATGAACCCTCCGCTCCGCACGGAGCGCGATATCGAGAAGATTCTCGGAGGGCTCGCCGACGGCACGCTCGATATCCTGTGCAGTGATCACGCGCCGCACGCTTCTTATGAGAAAGAGGTGGAGCTTGATCAGGCTCCCTTTGGCATCACTGGGTTGGAGACCGAGTTCGGTCTCTTCTGCGACATTCTTTTGCACAAGAAGAAGGTCCTTACGCTGAACCGGCTCATCGAGATGCTCACCATCAAGCCGGCGAAGCTCCTCTCGCTGGATCGCGGAACGCTTTCCATCGGCGCACCGGGCGATGTCACTTTGCTCGACCCGGATCTCGAGTGGACTTTCGATAAGGAGAAATCTGAGTCTCTCTCGAAGAACACGCCTTTTCACGGTACCGAAATGAAAGGCCGTGCGGTAAGGACAATAGTTGCCGGAGAAACCGTCTGGCAGCTAGGTTGATCGGGTGAGCGAATCTCCCTACACCCTGCTGGCCACCGATCCCTCATCCAAGGCCCGGGCCGGCATCCTGAAAACCCGGCGAGGTCTCATTGAGACGCCCATCTTTATGCCGGTGGGCACGCAGGGCACGGTGAAAGGGGTGGCTCCGGCGGAACTGCGTGATTTGGGAGCGCAGATCATTCTCGGCAATACCTATCATTTGCACGTGAGGCCGGGCGAAAAGCTCATCGCGCGGCAGGGCGGGTTGAATAAATTCATGAACTGGGACCGGCCGATCCTGACGGATAGCGGCGGCTTTCAGGTCTTCTCGCTGGCCAAGCTGCGCAAGGTCACCGAGGAGGGAGTTCATTTTCAGAACCACCTCGATGGTTCGCCGACCTTCATTGGCCCCGAGCGTTCGATGGAGATTCAGCGCGATTTGGATTCCGATATCGTAATGGCGTTTGACGAATGCCCGCCCTATCCCTGTCCCGAGGAGGAGGCCTCCCGCAGCCTCGATCTTACTCTCCGGTGGGCGAAGCGCTGCGTGGAATGGTGGCAGACCCAGGACGCCGCCAGCCGTCCGCTTGTTTTCGGCATCGTGCAGGGCTCCTCGTATCCCGCCCTGCGTGAACGCAGTGCCCGTGCTTTGGTCGAAATTGGCTTCGACGGCTACGCCATTGGTGGCGTGAGTGTCGGTGAGCCTGAGCCGGAGATGATGAAGGCCATTGAGGATGCCGAACCGTTTTTGCCGAAAGATCGTGCCCGTTATGCCATGGGACTCGGCACTCCGCCGCAGATGATCGAGATGGTCGCCCGGGGCGTTGATATGTTCGATTGTGTGCTACCGACGCGCCTCGCCCGCAATGGTACGGCCTATACGCGCAAAGGGACGCTCGCGTTGAAGAACGCCGGCTTTGCCGAGGATCCCGGTCCCATCGAGGAAGGCTGTACTTGCCCGGCGTGTCGGGATTTCACCCGTGCGTACCTGCGGCACCTGATCAAGGCCGAGGAGATTCTCGGGCTGCGGTTGGTCACCCTGCACAATTTGCACTTCTACCTCAGCCTCATGCGCGAAGCCCGGCAGGCCATTCTCAATGGCACCTTTGCGGATTTCCGTCAGGCGTTTGTTTCCGGCTATCGCGTTTCGGGGACATAAAAAAAAGGCGCTCCGAAGAGCGCCTTTTCACTAAATCGTAGAAAAACTGGTCCTACCAGGGATCACGACCGCTATCGCGAACGTAATTGTACCGGGTCTCGAAGCCGAGCTCAGGTGGGAACTCCGCATAGCCGGAGTTGATCCAAGGGATGTCGCTGCGGTAAGGCGGGCGATAGGAGCAACGCACGGTGGGGAAAGGGAAGGTAGCGACCTCGTAGAGACCGTAGCCGAGACGGGCAAAGGTGCGACCCACGCCGCGCACGAGGCCATAGCTCCAAGCGGCGGAGTTGCCGTCGTTGTAGTTTTCGGCGAAGATGCTGTCAGGGATTTCCGTGGCGCCAAAAGCGATGTTGGCGATACCCCGACCGAGCTTTCTGGTCGGACCGTAGTCGGAAGCGGGGGGTTGTTGGATATCGGCGAATGCGGTCGTTGCCATCGCAACAGCAGCACAGAGGAACACGGCAGCTTTCATACTTCCTCTGTAAGTGGCTAAAATTCCGAGCCTTTGCAAGAAAAATACCCCTGTAAAGCAGAGACATGCGCTTTCACCGCCGGCCCAAGACCTTCGAGGTTGTAGCCACCCTCTAGAACGGAGACCAAACGACTCTCGCAGTGGGCCGCTGCGGCATCGCAAAGGAGCGAGGTCATCTCCGAAAAATCCTCGTCCGTGAGCCGGAAATCTCCCAGGGGATCGCCTATGCGCGAATCAAAGCCGGCGGAAATGAGAATCAACTCCGGCCGAAAGTCGTTGATTTTGGGAATTACCTGCTCGCGAAAGGCGCCCAGAATCTCTTTACGTCCGGAGTTGGCAGAAAAGGGGAGATTGACCGTATAGCCATCACCGGCTCCCTCGCCGCGCTCGGAGTGGGCTCCGGTGCCAGGATACCAGGGGCTTTGGTGCGTGGAGAAGAACAAGACGGAGCTGTCTTCGTAGAAGATCTCCTGTGTGCCATTGCCGTGATGCACGTCCCAGTCCACGATCGCTACCCTCTCCAGCCCACGATTCTTTTGCGCGTGGCGGGCGGCGATGGCGACGTTGTTGAACAGGCAGAATCCCATGGCGGCGGCTGGCCTCGCGTGGTGGCCCGGCGGTCGGACCGCGCAGAACGCATTGCCCGCCCGGCCATTGAGCACGGCTTCAACCGCATCGATTACTCCACCCGCGGCGCGCAAGGCAACGTCGCCTGAATCCCGGCACACGCTGACGTCTCCGCCGGCCAGCTCCTCGGCGCCCTTCCGAATCAGCTTCAGCGTTGAGTCCAAGTAAGCTGGATCATGGCAGAGGGCGATTTCTTCGGCAGTGGCCGGGCGGGCTTTCAAGGCAATCGCGTCCTTGGTGCCTTCGAGGGCCCTTTTGATTGCCTCATAGCGCTCGGGACATTCCGGGTGCCCCCAGGCGGTCTCGTGGCGGAGCACATAATCGTCGAGGAGGAGGGCGGTCTGGGCCATGCCTTATCTTCCCGCCCTTTTTGATTGGTATAAAGGGCGAATTGTAGTTTTGTCCGCGCCTATGGCTTCTTCCTCCCTCCGTTGGGGCATAATCGGCACCGGTTCCATCGCGAAAAAATTTGCCTCCGAGTTGCCGCATTCCCGTACTGGCTGTCTCGTCGCCGTGGCCAGTCGCTCGCAGGATAAGGCGCAGGCCTTTGCCGGAGACTTCGGAAACGTTCGGGCCCATGGGACTTATGAAGCCTTGTTGGCCGATCCCGAGGTGGAGGCAGTTTATATTTCAACCCCGCATCCGCAGCATGCCGAATGGGCCGTGGCCTGCGCCGAAGCGGGAAAGCACATCCTTTGCGAGAAGCCGCTCACGGTGAACTACGCTGAGGCCATGGTGGTGGCGGAGGCCGCCCGGCGAAATGGCGTCTTTTTGATGGAGGCGTTCATGTACAAATGCCACCCGCGCACCGCACAGATCTGGAAACTGGTGAACGACGGAGCCATCGGCCGGGTGCGTTTGATCCAAAGCGCCTTTTCCTTTCAGGCATCGTTCAATCCGGAGAGCAGGCTTTTCAGCAATGCACTGGGCGGAGGGGGCATCCTGGATGTGGGATGCTATGCGGCCTCGGTGGCCCGAATGGTCGCCGGTGCGGCGGTGGGCGAGCCTTTTCAAAATCCAATCTCCGTGGCCGGCGCGGGCATCCTTTGCGAGACTGGCGTGGATGTCCTGGCCACGGCGGCACTGGTTTTTCCGAGAGGAATTCTCGGCCAGATCAGTTGCGGTGTGACCATGAATCACGGAGCGGATCTGGTCATTCATGGCGACGGCGGCTGGATCAAAGTAGCGTCGTTCTGGAATCCGCCGGGGCCGATTGAGATTCATCGTCTTGCCGCCAAGGAGACGAGTGTGATCGAGAGTGAGGCGGGGGACTTTCCCTATAAGTACGCCCTTGAGGCAGACGCCGTAGCCGACGCGCTGCCGATGTTGGAGTCTCATCTGGTGTCGATTGCCGACACGCTTGGCAACATGCAGGTGCTCGATGCCTGGCGTGCGGCCGCCGGGGTAAAGCACGAGAGCGAGCAGCCGGAGTCCAACAACCAAATGCTACCGCTGACTCGCCGCGTCTTGCGGCCCAATCGGTTTGCGGAAATCCCGAGAGCCGCGCTGCCCGGACTGAGCAAGCCCGTTTCCCGCCTGGTTCTCGGCCTCGACAATCAGCGCACCGCGCCTCATTTGGCGGCGATGGCTGACGATTTTGTGGAGCGCGGAGGCAACGCCTTTGATACCGCATTCATTTATAGCGGCGGATTGCCTGAGAGTCTCTTCGGGTGGTGGCTGGAGCACCGTGGCATCCGCGAGCAGGTCGTCCTCACCGTCAAGGGGGCTCACACTCCGGAATGTAATCCTGCGAGCCTGGCCCGCCAGTTTGCGATCAGCCTCGAGCGTTTGCGCACGGACCATGCCGATATCTATATCATGCATCGGGACAACCCCGAGATTCCGGTGGGAGAATTTGTCGATGTGCTCGACGAGTTGCATCGCGCCGGGAAGATCGGCGTGTATGGCGGCTCCAACTGGAGCATGGAACGTCTGCAAGCCGCCAATGACTATGCGCGGCAGAATGGGAAAAAGCCGTTCCAGGTCGTGAGTAACAATCTCAGCCTCGCCCGGATGGTTGAGCCCGTATGGAGTGGGTGCGTCAGCGCCAAGGGAGCCGAGTGGCGGAAGTGGCTCCTGGCGAATGAGGTCGCTCTACTGGCCTGGTCGAGCCAGGCCCGCGGTTACTTTGTGGACGGGCCTCTCGCCGGTGAACCCGAAACGCTGCGGTGCTGGGATAGCGATGACAACCAGGAACGCCGCCGGCGGGCCGTGAAGCTGGCCGGGGAGAAAGGTGTGACCCCGATCAATATTGCGCTCGCTTTCGTGTTGTCGCAACCCTTTCGCGCCTTTGCGCTTTTCGGCCCACGCACGATCGGAGAGACGCGGACTTCTCTGCCGGGACTGGATTTTGTGCTGTCCCCGGAGGAACTGGCATGGCTTGACTTGGAACAATGAACGACCGCCCGCCGAAGATTGATCTTCACCGCCACCTTGACGGAAATATTCGTGTTTCCACCATTCTTGAATTGGCGGAGTCGCATGGCATCGCATTGCCGGCGTGCGACGTAGACTCACTACGGCCCTACGTCACGGTCATGGAGCCGGTGCCCAGCCTGGTGACGTTTCTGGAAAAATTCCGTTGGTCGGTGGGCGTCCTGGCGGATCCCGCCGCTTGTCGCCGTATTGCCTATGAGAATGTGGAAGACGCCAAGCGCGAGGAACTGGACTATGTGGAGCTTCGCTTCAGTCCCTGGTTTATGGCACAAGCCTTCAGTCTGGATGCACAGGCGGTGGTTGAGGCCACTCTTCAGGGCTTGCATGAGGGCCGGAGGGATTTTGGGGTCAAGGTGGAAGCCATCGGAATCCTCAGCCGCACCTTTGGCGTGGATATCTGCTGGAAGGAATTGGAAGCGCTCCTGGCCTTTAAGAGTCAATTGGTCGCCATCGACCTTGCGGGAGACGAAAACGGCTATCCGGCACCGCTTTTTCAAAAGCACTTTGATGCGGTGCGGGACGCCGGGCTGCGCGTGACCATTCATGCTGGGGAAGCGGCCGGCGCGCAGAGCATTTGGGATTCCATCAAGCTGCTAGGGGCCGAACGCATCGGCCATGGCATTCACGCCATCGATGATCCTGCCTTGATGGATTATCTGGCGGAAAATAAAATCGGCTTGGAATGCTGCCCCACCAGCAATGTCCAGACGAGCACCGTGCCAGACTACGCGAGTCACCCGCTGAAGCACTTCCTGGAGAGGGGGCTGCTGGCCACGATCAACACGGATGACCCTGGGATCAGCGGAATCGATCTGGACTACGAACTAGCCAAGGCGTCGCCAGCGGCGGGACTTAGCGACGATCAGATTCTGCAGGCACAATGGAACGCGGCAGAGATCGCGTTTGCCAAGGTGTAGGGAGGCCCTACTGCGGCGGCTGGAGGATGCGGACGCTGGGCTCGTTTTGGCGCTTCGTCAGGTAAATATTGGCCGGGGTGGTCGATTTGACTTCGGCCCCCTCCAGAATGAATTCCGGATAGAAACTGTCGCTCGCGGGCTCGTAGACCCGCTCACCTGAGAAGTGCCCGATGAGGCGATACTCGTAGTTGTTGTCGTATCCGATCTTGCTGGCGGCGCGGTCGGGATTGAGCATTTTCTGCTCGTTCATCATGACAAGTTTGGCCGTGCGCCAAGGCTGGCCGGGTTCGCGCACCCAGCCCCATACCTTGTAATCCTGTTTATACATGCGGCGACCGATGAAGTAGTTGCCCGGCGCTTCGGCGCGGATTGCCTCGTTCATCGCAGCCCGGGATTCGGCCCCGGTATCCATGGTCTCGCATCCGGTTACGAAGACCGCGCAAAGGGCGGCGGTGAGAATAAGAAACGATTTCAAGAGAGATGGGTTTTTTCGAGGAAGGGGGTGATCCATTCGGCAAGAGAAGCCTCTGATTCGATCTGGACTTCCTCGGTCAGAGGAAAGAGATACCAGTTTTCGTAGTGGGTGGTGGATTCACCAGGCTTGAGCGTAACGAGTGGCCCGAGCGACTCGCATTCCATCATGGCGGAATTCGTGAAGGTCTCGAAATTACAGCCTCCGTCCGGATACTGCGCGCCGGGCTCGAAGTTGAAGGTCTTGATAAACAAGCTGTCGCTCGAGAGATAGGCGATCCATTTCTGGCGGTGGGCCAGGCCAAACTTGATGGGCGGATAGTCGTCGCCATGCCGCAGGAGCCAGTATTTTTGGCCAAAGGTAAGACGAGGGTCTGAGAGGTCGGTGTAAGCCCAGAGAACCACACCACGATTGGGCAGGAGATCGTGCGGATGCTCACCCAGGGGCGGCTGGGGAATGATTTCAAGGCCGCCAGGTTGGAGAGCGGTAAGCCCCCAGGTCGCCATCAAAAACGGCTGCACGCCCTCATTCGTCGCGGTGTGCCGAATGGTTACGCGGGATTCCTCTTCGTCGAGCAGGATGCCCAGGGTCTTGCGGATCTTGTGAGGCCGCTGCTGGATGCTGTCGATGAGTACTTCGCGGGTAAATTCGTCCTGCCGCCAGGTGACCGGTCCATTGTCGAGATGGTAGCTGATGACCTCGTCCTCGGGAGCGATCCAGAGGCGATGCCCGCCCCGAATCCGAAACTCCTCTTCGTTGGAGGTGCCGAGTTGCTCCTCATAGGTCTTCAGCACATTGTCGCCGAGAGGGGTCTTGTAAACCAGAATGCGAGGGCCTACGTCGGTGGTGACCACAAGCTGCACCGCGCTATTTGACAAACGCAGGGTCTTGTTCCATCCGTGGTAGGAGATGATTTCGGGGGTCATTTGGATGTTTGGGAATTAATTTCTTTAAGCACCTGCGGATGTTCACTCAGCCACTTGGAGAGGCGGCGAATGGCATTGAGCGTGTCGGGGCTGACATGGTGTTCCATGCCTTCGACATCTCGATAAACTGTTTCTGCGTCCAAGCCCAGCAGATTGAGAAACTCCGTAAGAGATTCGTGCCGGCGGGTGATGTTGATTGCGAGCGACTCACCGGCCGTCGTCAGGATGAGGCCCCGGTATTTCTCGTATTGGAGCAGTCCCTCCGCATCCAGACGCTGGACCATATTGGTCACGCTGGCCTGCGAGATGCCGAGCCGTTCGGCAATATCCACCACCCGGGCGTAGCCTTTGGTATTGATGAGTTCGAGAATGCGCTCGAGATAGTCCTCGACCGCGGCAGTCCGCGCGAGCGAAGGGGCGGTTGATTTGCCGGGCATGGAAAGCGATTACGCCCAGCGATTAGCCTCTGTCAAGAAGAGTGCGGAGGTCTGCCGGTCAAAGCCCACCGTGCTGACCAGTACGCCGGACTCTTCTGGACGTTGCTGGAGGGTCAAAGCCCCGACGATCACCTGCTGGATTGCGGTGCAAGCGAAGGACTCTCCCAGGGCATATTTGGGGCGAATAGTCTTAATATCAGTCGACAGGTTGCGAATGCCTTGCCTTTCAATTGTATCCAGATTTGTTCCCGACGCAGAGGAGACATGGAGCGAAGGAGCGAGCGTAATGTTTCCCATACTTTTTTCCGAGAGCGGCTCCAATTGGCAGCCCTTGGTATCGTGTGATAGGATGATGGCGGCGGCTCCCTCGGAGAATGGCGCGCCCTCGGTTGCGCCCTCAAGTTTGCGCCAGCGTTGGTAGGCATCGCAGGTTACCCAGTCGAGCTCCTGAGCGGCACAAACGAGGCAAAAATCCGCTTCTCCCGCGGCGAGAAATTCGCACCCTGCTTCCAGGGCCTGAAAGCCTGCGGCGGCATCGCCTACCAGGGTCACGGATTCCCCCTGAAGCCCGAGCCGGGCCGCGATATGACTGGCTGGCGCATTGTAGACCGTTTCCGGAAAGAGCAGCGGACTGCCCATGCCCTCGCCGCGCTCGACGATATCGGCGTAAAAGCGCCTCGTGTAGATAACGCCTCCATCGGAGGAAGCAAAGACCAGCACCGTGCGGTTCAATTGCTCCGCGGTGAGCCCGGCCTGCGCCACGGCATCCGTGGCGGCCGCGAGGGCGAAGTGGGAGATCACGCTCGACCGGCGGAGTCGGGGAAACGCAGCGGCATCCGCAACCATTGCAGCGGGGATCCGGTAAACTGGCCCGATTTCCGTTCCCCGGGGAGTTTGGAAGGATTCTGCTGGAGGCAGAATGCCCTCTTCGACCCGAGTCCAAACATCGTTGAGATCTCGCCCCAGCGGCGTGACCCAACCCATTCCGCGAATGGTTGCCTTCATGATTCGCGTCGCTCCAACATAATCGCGGCGTTGGCCCCGCCAAAGCCAAAGGAATTCGAGAGGGTGCGCCGAGGTTTGGCCAATCGAATTTCGTTGGCCACAATATTTAGCGAAAATTCCGAGGCCCGATAGTTGATATTGGCCGGGAGAAACTCCTCGCGCAAGGCCAGGCAGCAGATCGCGGCCTCGATCGCCCCGGCTGCTCCGAGGGCATGGCCGGTCATTCCCTTGGTGCTGCTGACGGGCACTTTGGGGAAAAGCTCTAGTAAAGCCTTGGCCTCGCTGGCGTCGTTGAGCGGCGTACCCGTTCCATGGGCGTTTATATAGTCGACGCTGGCCGGATCCACGGCTGCGGAGCGTACCGCTCTTCGCATGGCTTCGAGTGGTCCGGAGCCCGAGGGATGCGGTTGGGTCAGATGGTGGGTATCCGTGGCGCTGCCGTAACCGGTGATGCAGAGGCCATCGGCTCCTGCTTCCAGACAGAAAACCGCCGCACCCTCCCCGAGGGCGAGCCCGGTGCGGTCCTGGTCGAAGGGACGGCATTTCTCTGGGGTCGAGGCGCGGAGGCAGTCGAAACCGGAGAAGACCATCTCGGAAAGCGCATCGTAGCCTCCGGCCAGGACACGCTTCGCCGCGCCCGAGCGAATCATCTGGCAGGCCATGCCGAGCGCACTGGTGCCGGAGGAGCAGGCGGTGGAAACAATGCGCACCGGGATCTTGTAGTGGAAAACCTGTAGTGCTTCGCGCACCGGTTGCTGCGGCATGTAGGAGCGAACCTTGCGTGTTTCCCTCCAGGCCGGACTCCCGGCTGAGACCGCCCGGAAGAATTCCTCCCCGAATGGCATGCCTCCGCTGGTCGTGCCCATCACGACAGCATCGGGGACAAATCCCGGGGCGGCCCGCAGGGCTTCGTCCAGGGCGACAAGCACCATCTGCGCGGCCCGCGTCCAACGGCGGGCCCGGGGCGCGATGGCTGCTGCTCGCTCGCCGAGTTCCTCGCTTACCTGCCCGGCGGTCTTGGACTGGCACCCCTTCACTGGGAAGAGCCTTACCGGTGAAATGCCATCGGCTGACAGCCGGAGGCTCTGCGCGGTGGCGGTGTCGCCCAGGCCCAGGGGGCTGACACAACCGAATCCGGCAATCTTAATGGGAGCAAGGGCCTCTGGCATTTCTGGAACTACGTTGGCAGCAGAATGAACGATGCGTGGATTTACGGAATAGAAATTTGCGTGGTCTTGATTCGATTGAAGACGCGGGTCATCAAAGCGACTGCCGCCACCCCCAATCCCAATACGAACCCCATCCACACTCCGGTCGGGCCGATCTTGAGGGTAAAAGCAAAGAAGTAGCAGAAAGGCAGGGCCACGATCCAGTACGCGAGGATACCGATGTACATGGGAAAGCGGGTATCTTCAAAGCCCCGGAGCGTCCCGGAGCTCACCACCTGCAAGCCGTCAAAGACCTGGAAGAAGCCAGCCATCAGCAAAAGATGGGCCGAGAGCGCAATGAGGGCGTGGTCGGTACTGAACCACGACGAGATGGTGGTGCCGCCGAGGATGAAAAGGGCGGCCATGATACAGGAAAAAATCATGACGCTTCCGAGGGCTCCGAGGATGATGGGCTGGCAGCGGCGCAAGTCTTTGGATCCCCGAGCCTGACCCACCCGTACGCTCACTGCGAGACCGAGCCCCAACGGCACCATGAATGAGGTGGCGGCGCAGGTGATGGCAATTTGGTGGGCGGCCAGCGCATCAATGCTCAGCCAACCCATCATGATGGAGCCGAAGGCAAAGCCGGTGACTTCGCAGAGATGCTGGGCGCCGGTCGGGAGACCGATGCGCAGCAGGCCGCGCAGATGGGTAACGAGGCCGGGCGCCAGCCAATGCCTTGGCAGGTTGATGCGCAGGACCTTGGAGGACCAAAGATAGTAGGCGAGGGCCAGTACGGTGATGATTCTCGCCAGCAGCGTGGCCCATCCGGCACCGTCCAGGCCCATGGCCGGGCAGCCAAGATTGCCGTAGATTAAGATCCAATTAAGCCCCACATTGATCAGCACGCCTCCGATGATGATCCAAAAGGGCACCCATGGTCGCGAAAGAGCCTCGCAAAATCCCTTGGCCACCGCGGTGAGAAACAGCGGCACGACGGACCATGCGACCAAGACCAGGAAGGTAACGCAGGAGGTATTCACCTCTGGCTTCTGACCAAGCCACGGCAAAAGGGGGAGTCCCAGGCAGATAATTGTAGCGGCCAGGATGCCCGCCAGCAGGGCCAGCAGCAGACCGGCTCGCAGGGTCTGGCCTGCCACTTCGTGAGCGCCGGCGCCGTGGGCGTGCGAGGTTTTGACGCTGACCGAAGAGAGGAGTCCAAAGCCAAAAACAAAGGGAACCGCCAGCACCGTATTGGCAAAGGCGCAGGCGGCGAGGGGGACAACTCCCACGCGGCCGACCATGATGGTATCGGCCCAGCCCATCAGCATCTGGCCGAGATAGCCGGACACGATGGGAGCCGCCAGCGCGAGGGTACGCCGGTTCTCCGAGAGACTTTGGGACAAAAGGGACATGGAATTTCTCCGCTATGCCGCGCGACGAGACGTCTCCGGCGGGACCATGCCCTCCTGGGTGACGACTATCCGGCGAGGAGAGCTTCGATACTATCCGACTCTTCCTTGGAAAAGGCCAGATTATCCAACGCCTTCATGTTCTCCTCGATCTGGGAGACCTTGCTTGCGCCGATGAGGGCGGAAGTCATGACAGGCAGGCGCAGCACCCAGGCGATGGCCATTTGCGCGAGGGATTGTCCCCGGGCTTGGGCGATCGCATTGAGGCCCTGAATCTGTTTCACCCTGGCTTCGGTGATGGCGTCCTTCTTGAGGAAACCGTGCGATTTCGCGGCGCGGGAATCCTCCGGGATGCCGGCAAGATAGCGGTTGGTGAGCAGCCCCTGAGCCAGCGGGCAAAAGGCGATGCAGCCGGTACCGGTTTCTTCGAGGGCCTTCACGAGGTGCTCGGTTTCGATCCAGCGATTGAACATGTTATAGTTCGGCTGGTGGATAAGGAGGGGCACGCCCATTTCCTTGAGAAGGCGATGCGCCTCGCGGGTCGCCTCCGCCGAGTACGATGAAACCGCGGCGTAGAGCGCCTTGCCGGATTTCACGGCATGCGCCACCGCGCCCATTGTCTCCTCCAGTGGAGTGTTGGGGTCAAAGCGATGGCTGTAAAAGATGTCGACATACTCCAGGCCCATGCGTTTCAGGCTTTGGTCGAGGCTGGCCAGCAGGTTTTTGCGCGAGCCCCATTCGCCGTAAGGACCATCCCACATGCGGTAGCCGGCCTTGGTCGAGATGATCAATTCATCGCGATAGGCGGCGAGGTCGTGCTTGAGCATTTGCCCGAAATTCTCCTCCGCGCTTCCGGGCGGTGGGCCGTAATTGTTGGCCAGGTCAAAGTGGGTGATGCCGAGATCGAACGATCGGAGCACCATGGCGCGGCTGTTTTCGTAAACGTCGACCCCACCGAAATTGTGCCAGAGCCCGAGCGAGATTGGGGGCAGGTGCAAACCGCTTTTCCCGGAACGGCGATAGGGGATGGTCTGGTAGCGATCAGGGGCGGGGACGTAGGGCATGGTCACGGTAAATATCAAGCCGCCTCGCGGTTCGCTACATTTTCTTGCAGGCGACCAATGCGAAACCGAAATGCATTCTCGACTTCATCGACGGCCTTCGCATTCTTACCGGCGTGAAGCGCTGGTCTCTCCCCTTACTCGGTTTGGCTCTGATTCTGTCGGGCTGCAGTTCAGGAGACTATGTGGGCTACAAGTACAAGCCCTACAATTGCCGGGGCGTCCACTACGAGCCGATGGACCCGCGAGATGCGCCGGGTTACGTGGAGGAAGGCGTGGCCTCGCACTACAACGAGACGAAGTTCTTTATCTTTCCGGGCAAGACCGCGATCGGGGAGGATATGTGGTTTTGGACCTCCTGCGGAGCGCACAAAACGCTGCCGTTGCCATGCCGGGTAAAGGTGACGAATCTGAAAAATGGCCGCTCCACTGTGGTGCGGATCAACGACCGGGGCCCGTTCATTGGCAACCGTATTCTCGATGTCACCGAGCCAGTCGCGAAGAAGCTGGGCTTTTACGAGGCAGGCCTCACTCACGTGCGAATCCAGGTACTCAGTGTGGGTGACGGTAAGTATAAGATCAAGAAGGCCCGGGTCGTTCAGCCGCCTCCCATGCCGGTGGAGCCCGCCATACCTGTGGCTCAGCCTTTCAATCCGTATGATTCGGGCGCCAATCAACGGGGCGTGCAGTGAGCTGACATTGGCTTCTTAGTCCTCGCTTTGCTCGAATCGCATTGGTACTTTTCACCCATGACGGACGAGGAACTCGCCATCGGAAAACGGCACGTCGCCAACTGGAAGGTGGCTGGAGAGTTACTTGATCGCTTGAAGTGGGAAGAATTGAGGGCGCTGACCGAGGCGCAGTCGGCCGAGCAGTTTGCCCAACTTTCCACCGATATGGACGCAGGGCGATCACCGGAACGGAGAGACGGCGCCGGCTTGATTGAGCAACAGCGATGGTTTCGCAAGTTTCATGAGTCTCGGCGCAGTTCTTGAGGCGGCCAAGGAGCTTCAAGAGTTTCTTGAACGAGAGCGCGGGCGCTTTTGCTTCATTGGAGGCTTGGCGGTGCAGCGACGTAGAGCGTATTCTCATGCGGCAGGGGGCAAAATTGGACGTCGCTCTTATTCTTGAGGAGCTTGGCCCATTGGCCGAACTCAAGGAAGATCCTGAAATTGTGCCGCGCCTTCAATCTCTCATGCGGAAGCGTTCGATAGGGTAGGGAGATCGAGATTTGGTCCGTAAATTCTTGAGCACTTCTCGTGCTGAAAAACTGAGTTTCGCGCATTGAGTTTTTACGCCTTTTGCTGTTAGAGATTTTGGTGGGCTTCTGAGCCGGGAGCCGCCATGCCTACCAAAGCCCATCCCCCCGCAATTACCCTGGCGACTTTGCGCCGCCTTTTGCTCATCGGGGGCCTGCTGGGGAGTGTGGCCGTCGTGGTGGCGGGGCTCGTCATTTCCTACCGGCAAAGCGAGAGCGATTGCTTCCAGGAGTTGTCGGCGGAGGTGCGCCTTTGGGCGGATGGCACCCGGTATGTCTTTGATGTGGCGCAGGGTACCTTGACGAATCTGGCTCAAACCCTGCCCGGCAAAAGTCCCCAGGATATACGTGAGAGCCTGCGCCAGGCCATCTTCGACCGCCCCATCTTTCGCGAGGCAGGCTGGATTGTCGATGGCCAGTTGGTCGTCACGAGCTATGGAGTCGTGAAGCCGCCCAAGCCGATAGCCGAAGCAGATCTGAAAACCTCGCCCGGTCCAGGTGGGCTGTATTTCATCCCGCCCACCAAAACATATCTCGGAGGCCCTTCGCTCATCATCAACAAGCGGATCGACGACCACACCATTGTGGACGTGCTCATTTCGCCGAATTCGCTCCTCGTGCCGTTGAGTCATGCGACAAAGAGCGCAACCACGGCGGTCTATCTTATGCGGGACGATGGCGTTGTCCTGCTCTCGTCGGAAGGAGCGGAGCGCGTGGGGCCTCCCCCCGGTCCTATTCCCGTCGAAGGGAGATCCCGTCGGATGAAGGGGCTTACGCTTTGCCAAAGAGTCGGAGACACCCAGGTCTATGCGCTGGGCTTCATGCCGCGCCAGGTCGTGCTGGATCATTGGAAAAAACGGGTGCCTTCCTACGGTTTCCTGGCGGTAGTGGCGGCGGGACTCTTCCTCACGGGAGCATGGCAAATGCGCCGAAAGGTTTTTGGCCTCAAGGCTGAGCTGCGCGAGGCGGCTGCGTTGCAGCAGTTTCAACCATTTTTTCAGCCGGTGATCAATGTCGAGACGGGCGCCTGCGAGGGCGCGGAGATCCTTATGCGCTGGATTCATCCGCGGCGGGGTTTGGTGCAACCGGCCCTCTTCGTCCCCGAAGCCGAGGCCGAGGGACTTATTGGGGAGCTTACTCTTTCCATGTTGCGGCGGGAGGCAACTGGGATTCGGGCTCTTTTGCGGAGGTTTCCTCAGCTTCACCTCAAGCTGAATCTCTCCACCTGCATGCTCGATGACGCCGATTTCGTGAAGCATCTGGCCGAAGCGCTGGGTGACGAGAGTCTGCTATTGCGATTTCATTTCGAGCTCACCGAGAGCGTCTCGGCTGACGATGTGGCCCGTCGCCGCCTGCAGGAATTCAAGGCTCTCGGCATCAGCCTCGCAGTGGATGATTTCGGTACCGGCTATTCCAATCTCCGCTACCTCAAGGATCTGCCTTTCGATTATCTCAAGATCGACAAGGCCTTTGTCGACGGCATCTCCAGTGCGACGGAAAGTTCAGGGCTCATCGATTCGATTGTCACAATCGGGAAGAATTGCGATCTGTTGCTCATCGCAGAGGGCGTCGAGAGCGAGGAGCAATTGCTCTATCTCCGCCGCTGCGGGGTGCACAGCGCCCAGGGATTTTACATCTCGCGCCCGATTCCGCTCGAAGACTTCGAGCGGTGGTTGGAAAAAAGGAATACTTAGGCGGTCTGCTCCAGCAACTCCTTGGCGACCTTCAGTTCCTCAGTGCGGCCGATCAACAACAAGTGGTCGCCGATCTCCAGTTCCTCGGTTGGCCCGGGGTTGATGATATTCGCTCCGCGGCGCTCGATGCCGACGATACTGGCCCCGGTTTTGCTGCGCAGTTGAAGTTCCGAAATCATTTTGCCCACGGAACGCATGGTTTCCTTGAGGTCCACGGTTTCGAGCTTGGCTTCCTTGAGCATGGCCGGCATCGGCCTGGCGACGGCGTGGTCGCCGTGCTCGGGCATTTCCAGCGGATCGGCGGGCTGGGCAAAGGGATCGTAGAGCGCAAATTGCGCATTGGCGTAGACCTTGACGGAACCGCGATAGAGAAAGAATCCCGCGATTGCCACGATGGCGAGAAGCAGAATGAGGATTTTGCCGGAGGGAAGGATCGCCGTGCTAAGCACCAAAAGGAAGAGGATGAGCGCAAGGGTTCCTCCGATGGTGACGACGGTGGAGATAATCGACTGGAGCGCGGGAGCTTTGTCTCCAGCCACCGCAGGATTCACGCTCATCTCGGAGATGACCATGGCTCCGACCTCCATCTTTCGCCAGATGGCGAATAGAAGGGGGAAACTGACGACCATGGTGCAGAGCCAGACCACGGCCTTGGCTCCTTCCGCGCCAAAGGGAATAGTCGGCCAGAATTTCAGGAGTCGGGCATGCAGGAACGCCGCGGCAATGAAAAAGCCCGTGACCAGAAGCAGGTTGAGACCGATCTGCCACAGCAACTTGGTAATGATCTTCCGCTCGAGATTGGTGTCGTTCTGCTCGCGCGCGGCTCCTACCCACTGGCTGTAGGCATCCATGGCGGCGAGGAGATTGCGGGGGAGGAAGCGCTCGGCTCCGGCGACGACGGCATCGGAGCTTTTGATGAGATAGGGCGTAAGCAGCGTGGTGAGGGCCGAGACCGCGACGGCGATCGGGTAGATGAACTTGCTGGTGACTCCGTGCTGAAGTCCCAAGCCAGCGATAATAAAGGAGAATTCGCCGATCTGGGCGAGGCTCATGCCGACGTGGGCGGAAGTGCGGATGTTGTTGCCCGCAAGGAAACAGCCCATCGAGCAACTTACCACTTTGCCGAGAACCACGACCGCCGTGATGGCGAGGATGGGACCGGCATATTCGATGAGCACCATCGGGTCGATGACCAGGCCGATGGAGACGAAGAAGACCGCGCTGAACAAATCCCGGATGGGATGCATGAGGACCTCGATCTTCATGATTTGCCGGGATTCGGCGATGATTGCGCCGATGAGGAAGGAACCGAGGGCCACGCTGTAGCCGAGGTAATTGGTGAGCAGCGCGACGCCGAGGCAAAGGCCGACGCAAGTGACCACCAGCATCTCGTTGCTCTTGAATTTGGCGACGTAGTTTAAAAGCTTGGGCACCAAAATGAGGCCCGCCACCAGGAGGCCGACGAGGAAGACGCTGAGTCCCAGGACGGTTTCGGACACCTCCTTGATGGTGAATTGACCCGTGGTGGCATAACCTGAAAGCAGGGCCAGCATGACGATGGCGAGGATGTCTTCGACGATGAGAATGCCGATGATGAGTGAGGCAAAGGCGTCCTTCTTTTTGCCGAGCTCTTCCAGGGCCTTGATGATGATCGTGGTGGACGAGATGGAGAGAATCGCGCCGAGAAAAATACTATCGGTCTTGCTCCAGCCAAACATCCGGCCGAGTTCGTAGCCCGCGAAAACCATGAAGAGAATTTCCGCCAGGGCGGCAATGAAGGCGGTGGCGCCAACTTTCTTGAGCTTGCCGAAGCTGAATTCCAGGCCGAGGGCGAACATGAGGAAGATCATCCCGAGCTGTCCCAACGTCTCGATCGTGTCGTCGTTCACGATGAATTTCCCCGGCGTATGCGGGCCGACGATCACGCCCGCGAGGATGTAACCCAGGACCACCGGTTGCTTGAATTGGCGAAAGATCAGGGTAGCGATGGCCGCCACCAGCAGAACAATCGCCAAGTCTTGGAAGAAACCTAAATCGTGCATTCATCACCGTTTTGGGTGAGCCGCACGAAAAAGTCCACCCGAAGCCGAAAGTTTTTGGCGGAGTTCTACGAAGGGCAGGCCAGAAGGAAGCGAATCACCGCGCGATGAATGCTTGGAGAGACCATGGGCCACGCGTGTGCAGGGACATCGGAGCGGATGGTTTGCTGGGCCTTTTTCCAGCGGCCGGAGGATCCCGGCACCACGATCAAATCGCCGGGGCACCAGGTGGCGAGGGTGGGAATGTGCCAAGGCGCGGCATCCAGGCGTTTCATGAAGGTACTCCCCGGCCGCATTTCGACGAGGGCGGGAAGGGGGAGCAGGTAGGCAACGATCGTTCCGTAGTTTGGGGAATGGAGCAGCGCGACCTTATCGGGATGAAATTCGGGAGTTTGACGCAGGGCCTCTCGAATGACGATGCCGCCCATGCTATAACCCACGAGATTGCGAGGGGCATTGGGCTTGCGTAATTCTTCGGCGAGACGTGCACCGAGCTGCTCGATCGAGGTTCGTCCGCTGTTGTCGTAGTGCCAGATTTGGCAGGGGCCGACCTGATGATCGATCTGGCTGCGGAAATCCTCCCACCGAGAGTTCCAGCCCCAAAAACCGTCCAGGATGAGCGTCTTGGGTTTGAGATGGGTTGGCGGGGAGGTTTCCACGGGTGTGATCATTTTGTCCTTTCCCTGGGCTCCGAGGCCAGCGGCAAAAACGAGCGGGCAAAGGAGATTCAGGAATTTTCGCGAAATCATCGAAGTGACGTTCTGGTTGAGATTGTCGAAAAAGACTTATGGTGCCAATCGATGGGCGGACCGCCACGAGCATCCCAGCAATCGGCAAAGAATCAAAAGATTCAGGCAGCAGGCACCGGCCGCGAGAATCAGGCCAGGAATAATGGAATGCTCGAAGAGACCGGGCAGAAAAAAGACGATGGGCAAAATGAGAAAGGTCCAGGGTAGGCCAAGCACGACAAGAAAGAGGCCGCAAAAGGCATCCTTGGAACTGTGGGCCACCGCAAAGCTGGCGGCGGCTACCACGGCTGCCAGATAGAGGGCAGGGAGCAGCCATTGGGCGATTACTTTAATCATGTATGGGAATTTCGTGGGTCTATTCACGGGCAGAGGTGGCATTGCTTTCGGCGGCGATGCGCTGGCACTCGGCGAGGTCCAGCTTTCCAGAGCCGAGCACGGGTAGTTGCTCGACCGGGATGACCTGCTTGGGCAATGCGAGATTCGGCAATTTGCCGGCCACCCTCTCTCGAATCTCCTCGCGGGTGAGGGGAGCGGTGGTCAGGAGAACGAGCTCCTCACCCTTCTCGGCGGAAGGGCGGCCGACGATGCAATAGCGATGCTCCGCACCGAAGGTCTCGGAGAGGACGGCCTCGACCGCCGTGTGGGAAATCATCTCACCGCCGATCTTGGCGAAGCGGCTGAGGCGGCCTTCGATAAAAAGAAAGCCTTCGTCGTCCATGCGCACGATGTCGCCTGTGATAAACCAGCCCTGGCTGAACTTATCCGCCGCTTCGTGGCCGACATAGCCGGTGATAATATTGGCGCCGCGTATCGCCAGTAGTCCTCGTTTGGCTCCGACCATGTGTTGATGGGTCTCGGGATCGAGGAAGCGCAGGGCGACCCCGGGCAGAAGGCGTCCCACGCTGCCGGCTCGCCAGCCAAGTTGCTCCGTGTCGGCCCCGAGACCGAGGGCGGGATGAGGGAGATTGAGGCTCGCCACCGGAGATGCCTCGGTGAGACCGTAGCCTTCCAACACCTCGCAGCCAAAGCGCTCGCGAAAAGCTGCAGCGGTAGCCGGTGGGAGTTGCTCCGCACCGGTGACGGCAATTCGCAGGGTGCCGAATGCGTCGCGCGGGATGCGCTTGATGTAGCTGCGCAGGAAGGTGGGCGTGGCCAGCAGAATAGTCGGCGAATCGGCCCGCGCCGCCTCGGCCAGTTTGTCGGAATCCAATGGCGATTGCGCGGTGCTCACGGTGCGTCCCGCGAGGAGCGGGCAGAGTAATCCCATGGTCAGGCCAAAGCTGTGGAAAAGCGGCAGGGAGCTGAGGAGGATGTCGTTCTTTTGCAGGAAAGAGGTTTCCTGAACCTGGATGGCATTCCCGAGAATGTTGCGATGGGTGAGGGCCACACCTTTGGGCACCCCGGAACTTCCGCTGGTAAAGAGCAGGATGGCCTCCTCGTCGGAGGCAGCCTTGGGCAGGCGAAGTTCTAGGATGGCCTTGGGGAAGAGCAGGAAGGCGAGAACCCGACGGCGCAGACGGCCAGGGCTGAGCGATTTCAAGGCGCTCTCGACAAGCAGTGTATGGGCTGGCCAGGGAAAGCGGGTCATCTTCCGGGTGACGGCTTCGGCGGTGATGACGGTCTTGATACCGGCCCGATCCAGACAGGAGAGGGCCGCTGCTTCCGCCAGTAGGGGATTTAGATTCACGGGGATTTTGCCCGCCAGGATGAGGCCGAGATTAGCCACGGTTCCTGCAAAGCCTGGAGGCAGGATGAGGCCGACGCGCTTCTCGGGAATGGCTCTCTTCCATTGTGCGGCAAGTTCCCAACTGACGGCGAGTAGCTCGCATCCGCGAAAGCTCTTCTTCTCGGTCGATTGATCCGTCAGGGCCACGCGCCTGTTGCTCAAGGCCCCGACCAGCGCATGGGATAGGCTGGGCAGCGACCGCTGGCGAAATGCGGCCTCGCTGAGCTCCAGGATGATCTCTCGCACGCGTGCGGTGGTCGCTTCCCTGGCCGTTAACGCCGGGGCAAACGAGACGATATTTTTACGCTTCAGCCCTTGTGGCCACTTGGTGAAGTAGCGGCCCCCTTCAAACGAAAAGATCGAGCCCCACAACCCATCCATGTGGGCCACGATGACGGGAGCTTTGGCTCGGCGGGCGATCAATTCAAAGCCGCTTTTAAGTTCCATGAGGCACCCGGTACGGGTCAGTTGACCTTCTGGAAAGATGCAAACCAGCTCGCCCTCACTGACATGCTGGGCCGCCACCACGATGGCCTCCTTGGCCTTCTTTGACGAAACGGGAATGGCACCGAAAATACGCAGAACGCTGCCGAGCACGGGTGTCTCGAAGAACTCATCGTATCCGACAAAGCGGATCGGCCGGGGCGAGGCGAGGGAGAGGATGATGGTGTCGATGTAAGAAACGTGGTTGCAGACCATGAGCGCGCCACCTTTGGTCGGGATATTCTCCGCACCCACTACCTTGACCGAGTAGTGTTGCCGGGCCAGAAAGTAAGCGAGCAGGCGCAGCAGCGCATCGGGCAGCATGCGGACGGATGATACCGCCACGATGAGGAGCCAAAACCCGACCAGAATGAATTGGCCCGAGGTGCCAATATGAAAGACCTCCTTGGCCAGGGCATGCAAGCCCACTGCCACCACGCCGGCAAAACTTGAGAGCATGCTCGCTGCGGCCAGAATGCGGCCCCGCTCTTCCTCGGGAGAGCGGTCAACCATGAACGCTCCGAGCGGCACGAGATAGAGCCCACCGCAGATGCCCAGGAAGAGGAGCCCGGCGAAAAAGGCAGCCCCGGAGAGAAAGGGTAGGGCGAAGAGGGCGCTGCTCATGCCCAGAGCGCCGCAGGGCACGATGCCGAGATTGATGATGCGGCGGCACAGGAAGGCGGCACCCACACTGCCAATGGCAATGCCCGAGCCCATGCAGGCCACCATGAGGCCGGTCGCGCTGGCGGCGCCCACTCCGTCGGGATGCAGACTGCGGCCCAGTTCCGTGAGCGTGAGCATGAGAATGCCGCCCGCCAGATAAAACGAGCTGTCGCCCAGCGACGCGCGCCAGATGCCGCGATTTTGCCGGAGTGTTTTTAGCAGGCTGATGTGACCAAAAATTGCCTGGCCGGAGAATGGCGTACTGGCCCCGGCGGGATGCAGGGGGACATTGCGAAAACTCAAGAGCGCCACCACGCAACTAGCCGCCAGCAACCCAAGCGCGACCAGTGCAGCCGTCCAGGGCATCTTAAGCAAGTTCTCCAACCCATCAATCAACTGCCCGCCGGCAAAGGTGCCCGCGAGGATCGCCACGATGCAGAGCATCTCCATCCAGCCCACCACCTCGCCGACGGAATCTCCCGCCAGATCCTTCACCATGCCCCGCCGGGCCGGGCCCATCAGCGCGGATTGCGCCCCGAGAAAGAAGAACCCCGCCACGGCCAGGAAGATCGCGTGGAAATAGACGGCCGCCATGATGGCGAGCATCACGCCCAACTGCAGCCAGAGGCTTCCGAGAAAGACCTGCCGCTTTGGATAGCGATCCGACAGCCAGCCACTGAGCGGGGCAAATAACAGAAAGGGTGCCACCAGCAGCAGCGCAATGAGACTCACCGCCAGGCTGGCCTGCTCCTGCGCTAGCAGCATCTGCACCAGACCGATGAGGACAAACTTGGTGCAGTTGTCATTGAACGCGACCTGGGACTGCGCAAAGAGCAGGGGACCGACGCCTTTGTGCCTCAGAATGGTTTGCATGGAGGGAGCATGTCCGAAAAATGGATATTTACATAATCGATAAAAAAATGATGAATATCGAATTCATCAATGTTGAACGTCCATCACTTGGAATTGTTTTATTACATCGCGCGTTTTGAGGGAATCGTCGCCGCCTGTCGGCAGATGCCCTATGGCATCCAGCAGCCCGCGATGAGCGCCCAGGTCGGCCGCCTGGAAAAGGATCTCGGGGTGAGGCTGTTCGAGCGGCGGCCTTTCCGGCTGACGGCGCATGGCAAGACTCTGTACGATTTTATCGCCCCCTTCTTTGGCCGGCTTGAAGAGGTCGAGGATACTTTGCGCGGCTCCCATCAGCAAACCCTTCGTCTGGCTGGCCTCACCGAGGTAATGCGCGGCCACGTTCCCATGTTGCTGGCCAGTTTGCGGGAACGTGTTCCCGGCCTGAGATTTACCCTGCACGAGATCGATCAGCGCGGTGCGGAGCAACTCATCGAAAAGGGCGAGGCCGATATCGCAGTGACCGTCCTCGAGTCGCGACTCGCCTCCGGTTTTCGCTCCGTCACTCTTGCGGAGTTTCCCCTCTGCCTGCTCGTTCCGGTGACGGAGCGGCGCAGTGCCGAGGTTCTCCTCAAGGCGGCCGATCAGCCCCTCATCAGCCTGCCCGCGCATGAGCTGCTGCCGCGGCTGTTCCAGGCGGGACTGGCTCGGCGAAAACTCTCCTGGAATACTTCCATGGAAGCCAGTTCGCAGGACTTGGTCAGTATCTATGTCCGCAATGGCCTGGGGATAGGTCTGGCGGTGGTAACTCCGGACCTTCACGAGAGCGAGGATTTGCGCGTCGTTCGGCTCAAGGGCTTCCCTTCGCTCCCCGTTGGGGCCTTCTGGCGCGGGCACCTTTCCGAGATCGGGCAGCTCTTCGTCTCCGAGCTTGAAAAGCGTACTCGTCTCCTCCTGAGCCGAAGGTGAAATTAATTGATAAAATTCGTTGCGGCGAGATCGTAGGTGAACGACGATTCAGAAAATGAATGAGCGTTCATTTAGTTCAAACTCAAAAAAGGTGCTTACAGTGGTGTCCAAAGCAGGAATGCGCTATGGTTTGGCCATTCCCCTTGGAACCGAAGTCGCTTTCCGGGGTTAATTAACCATTTATGACACCGGTTCAACCCAAAGCGCCCCTCCAGCCTGATTTGCCGTCCGAGGGATCGCTTAACCGTCCGGAAGAGCCTCGCGGTGGGGGCTGGGCCAAATGGTTTTGGGCTATCGTCATCGCGGCTCTCGTGGTGGGGGGCGTGCTCGCCTGGAAGGAGCACCAGGCCAATGTCGAAAAGAACCAGGAAAGGGGCGAGGGACGGCACGGTGGAGGCAAGGGTCCCGTGCCGGTGGTCGTTGGTCAGGTTGAAAGCCAGGACGTCCCGATGTATCTCAACGGCCTCGGTACCGTGCAGGCCTATAATAACGTCACCGTCCGGGCTCGGGTGGAGGGTGAACTGCAGGGCATTTATTTCAAGGAAGGGCAGGACGTAAAACAGGGCGACCTTTTGGCCCAGATCGACCCGCGCACCTATCAGGCCGCCGTGGATCAGTCCAAGGCCAAGATGATGCAGGATCAGGCTCAGCTCGCGAATGCGAACTCGATCCTCGCGCGCAACGAGCAGCTCTTGAAAACCGGCGTGCTCGATCGCCAGAGCTTCGATACGCAAAAGTACGCGGCGGATCAACTCACTGCCGCCGTGGCCGCCGACAAGGCCGCCCTCGATTCCGCCCAGACCCAGCTTGATTATACCCACGTCACCGCACCCATTTCTGGGCGAGTCGGTATTCGCCAGATCGATGTGGGCAACATCATTCGCGATACCGACACCAGCAGCATCGTGGTGATCAACCAGATCCAGCCCATCTCGGTGGTTTTCACCCTGCCGCAGCAGGATCTGGGTAGAGCACGTGAGGCGCTTCTTTCCAAGGAGCCGTTAAAGGTTCTCGCCCTGGACCGCGACAACCTCTCAACCCTCGCCGAGGGCCAGCTTGAGGTGTTGGACAACCTCATCGACGCGACCACCGCCACCGTGAAACTCAAGGCGGTTTTCCCGAATACCGACTTCAAGCTTTGGCCCGGCCAATTCGTCAATGTCCGCCTCTTGCTCGGCATCCAAAAGGACGCCCTCACCGTGCCCGCCCCGGCCGTGCAACGTGGCCCAAATGGAACTTACGTATACGTCGTCGTGGACAACAAGGCGCAGATGCAGGACGTGACGATCAGCGCCACGGAGGATAACCGCACGGTAATTACCAAGGGGCTCACTGCTGGCCAGGCCATCGTTACCGATGGCCAATATCGCCTTCAGGAGGGCAGCCGCATTGAAGTGGCCAAGCCTGGCGATCCCAAGGTTTCCGCCAAGACGGACGACGACGCGACGAAGCCGTGAACGTCTCGGAGCCTTTCATCCGGCGGCCCATTGCGACGTCGCTGTTGATGTTCGGGGTCGTGCTGGTTGGCCTCCTCGGCTATCGGTTTTTGCCGGTTTCCGCACTGCCGACCGTCGATTTTCCCACCATCCAGGTTGTCGCCCAATATCCCGGCGCTGATCCGCAGGTGATGACCTCGCTGGTCACCGCTCCGCTGGAGAAGCAATTCGGGCAAATCAGCGGACTTGCCACGATGAACTCGGTAAGTTCCTTTGGCACCTCTGTCATCACCCTGCAATTCGTGCTGGGCCGCAAGATCGATGAGGCCGGGCAGGATGTACAGGCGGCCATCAATGCCGCCGGCGGGCTCTTGCCACCGGACATGCCGAATCCGCCCACCTTTAATAAGGTGAACCCCGCTGATACTCCGATCCTTACGCTGGCCATCACCTCCGACAATCTGCCGCTGGAGAAGATCAACGACTTCGCGGATTCCGTGCTCGCGCAGAAGCTTTCCGAGGTTACGGGCGTGGGCCTGGTGACCATTCAGGGTAATCAGAAGCCCGCCGTGCGTATCCAGATCAATCCTGCGGCTGTCGCGGCGCAGGGCATTAGCCTGGAGGATGTGCGCACGGCCGTTTCAGCCGCCAACGTCAACGCGCCAAAGGGTAGCTTCGACGGCACTCAGCAGGCCTTCACCCTTGGGACCAACGATCAGATTCTCAAGGCCGACGATTTCAAGCCCGTCATCCTCACTTACAAGAATAATGCGCCCATCCGCCTGCAGGATGTCGCGGTGGTGGAGGATGGCGTGGAAAATAGCCGCCTCGCCGCCTGGATCGCCACACCAGAGCGGAGTTATCAGCCCGCCGTTCTCGTCGACATTCAAAGGCAGCCGGGCGCGAATATCATTGAGACGGTCGAGCGCATCAAGGCGCTGCTCCCGCGCCTCACCGGCTCACTCTCGCCGGGCATTCATCTCTCCATATTTTCCGACCGTACGGAGACCATTCGCGCCTCGGTAAATGACGTGCAGTTCACCCTCCTTCTGACCATGGCGCTGGTTGTTTTGGTGCTCCTTATCTTCCTTCGCCGTCTGCGGGCCACGATCATTCCGGGCATTGCCCTGCCGCTGTCCCTCCTCGGAACCTTTGCCGTGATGTATCTCGCGGGCTTCAGTCTGGACAATCTCTCGCTGATGGCCCTCACCATTTCCACCGGTTTCGTGGTGGATGATGCGATCGTGATGGTGGAAAATATCTTCCGCTTCATCGAGGAGGGCGATTCGCCCTTCGAGGCCGCCCTCAAGGGATCGCGTCAGATCGGGTTCACGGTTATTTCGCTGAGTATCTCGCTCATTGCCGTCTTCATTCCGCTCCTCTTCATGTCGGGAATCGTGTGGCGCCTTTTTCGCGAATTTGCCATTACCTTAAGCAGCGCGGTGATCGTCTCGGCCCTGGTTTCGCTCACGCTCACGCCCATGATGTGCGCCAAGATGCTGCGCCGTGAGGACGAGCAAAAAGAGAATGCCTTTCAGCGCGGCACCGAGCATTTTTTTGCGACCATCCTCTCCTGGTACGATGCCACGCTCAAATGGGTCCTTCGTCACCAGACTGGCACTCTGCTCGTCGCGCTCGCCACCCTCATCGCCACATTTGTTCTGTACGCGACCGTGCCCAAGGGGCTGCTTCCGCAGCAGGATACCGGCCTCATTATCGGCGTGACCGATGCCGCTCAGGATATCTCCTTTCCCGCCATGATGGCTCTGCAGCGGGATGTCACCGCAGCCATTGCCAAGGACCCCGATGTCGTGCGCGTCGCCGCCTTTGTGGGCGCGGGTACGGTGAACGCCACGCCAAATACCGGCCGCCTTTATATCGTGCTCAAGTCCCGTGATCACCGCACCGCCAGCGCCGATCAGGTGATCGCCCGTTTGCGTCAGGCTGTGCGCAAGACGCATGGCATCGAGGTCTTTTTTCAGTCCGCTCAGGATCTGCAAATCGACACCCGCGTCAGCCGCACGCAGTACCAGTATATTCTGGAAGATGCCGACAGCCAGGAACTCGCCGACTGGGGGCCCAAGCTTTTGGAGAAACTCAAATCGGTCCCGGGGCTGATCGATGTCGCGAGCGATCAGCAAAACAGCGGCCTGCAATTGCATGTCGAGATCGACCGCACCAAGGCCTCACGCATGAACGTGCCCATCGAGGCCATCGACAACACGCTCTACGATGCCTTTGGCCAACGGCAAATCTCGGTGATCTATACCCAGCTCAATCAATACCGCGTGGTCATGGAGGTGCCCTCCGTCTTTCGCGATGACGAGGGCGACCTGGAAAAAATCTACGTGAAATCGAGCACGGGCAGCCTGGTTCCACTTAGCACCTTTAGCACGGCCAAGCTCCAGAGCACCCCGCTCGTGGTGACCCATCAGGGGCAATTTCCCTCCATGACGGTTTCGTTTAATCTCGCCGATGGCTACTCGCTCGGGCAAGCCGTGAAGGCCATCGAAAAAGCCAGCCAGGAGCTGGGCGTGCCCGACACCATTTCGGCCGAGTTCGCCGGCAGCGTTGCGGAGTTCCGGTCCTCGCTTTCCAGCGAGCCAATGCTCATTCTCGCCGCCATTATCGTCATCTACATCGTGCTCGGCGTGCTCTACGAGAGCTACATTCACCCGCTCACCATTCTCTCCACCCTGCCCAGCGCCGGGGTGGGGGCCTTGCTGGCCTTGCAAATCTGCCGCATGGATTTCTCTCTCGTTGCGCTCATCGGTGTCATTCTCCTCATCGGTATCGTGAAGAAAAACGCCATCATGATGATCGACTTTGCTCTCGAAGTTCAGCGCGAGAAAGGCATGGCTCCGCGTGACGCCATTTACCAGGCCTGCCTGCTTCGTTTCCGTCCCATCATGATGACCACCGCCGCGGCCCTACTCGGCGCCGTGCCGCTGGCGATCCAGACGGGCACCGGTTCGGAACTACGCCGACCGCTCGGCGTGGCCATTGTTGGCGGCTTGCTGCTTTCGCAGATTCTCACGCTCTATACCACGCCAGTCATCTATCTCATGCTGGATCGGCTCGAGCGCTGGATTACCGGCGCCAAGAAAGTCGAGCCCCGTGAGCCCGCGCTCGTCGGCGCCAAGCCATGAACATCTCAGCGCCCTTTGTGCGGCGGCCCATCGGCACATCGCTGCTAGCCTTTGGCCTGCTCCTCTTTGGCGGTACCGCCTATTTCTTCCTGCCCATCGCGCCGCTGCCTCAAGTGGATCTCCCGACCATCGGGGTTAGTGTCGGTTTACCCGGGGTGGATCCCGCGACCGCGGCCAGCTCCATGGCTGCGCCGCTCGAGCGTCGCCTGGGTCAGATCCCCAGCGTTACGGAGATGACCTCGTCGAGTTCGCTCGGGCAGGCGAGTGTGACGGTGCAATTTGATCTCGACCGCGATATCGACGATGCCGCGCGCGACGTGCAGGCCGGTATCAATGCCTCTGTCCGGGATCTCCCCTCCGGTCTGCCCAACCCGCCGACTTATCGCAAATACAACCCGTCCGATTCCCCGGTGATCATCCTCGCGATGACTTCGAAGACCATGCGGCTTTCGGAGGTCTACAACCTCGCCGACCAGATCGTGGCGCAGCGCCTGCTGCAGATCACCGGGGTCAGCCAGGTGGGCATCTATGGCGGAGCCAAGACGGCGGTGCGCGTGCAGGTCAATCCCGCCTCTCTCGCCTCCATGGGCCTCAGCATGGAAGATGTGCGCACCTTCCTGCAGGCGTCCAATCGCCTGCTCCCCAAAGGCAGCCTCGAAAGCAGCGACGGGCGCAACTTCATGATCTCGGCCAATGATCAGCTCTTCGGCGCGGACAAATACCGCGAGTTGATCATCGCTGAGCGCAATGGTGTCCCGGTGAGGCTCGGCGACATCGCCACGGTCATCGACAGTAACGAGAACACGCGGATGGGTGGCTGGTTCAACCGTGACCGCGCCGTGCTTCTCCCGGTGATGAAGCAGTCCGACGCGAACGTCATTGCGGTGGTGGAAAAGGTGAAGCAGATGCTTCCGCTCCTCCGCAGTTGGATGCCGCCAGGCGTCGAGATTAGCGTAATGAGCGACCGCACTCAAACCATCCGGGCTTCGGTGCACGATGTACAGTTCACTCTCATTCTTACCGTCGGTTTGGTCACGCTGGTCATGGGGCTTTTTCTGCGCCGCTTTTGGCCGACCTTCATCGCGACCGTTACCGTGCCGCTGGCGCTCGCCGGCACTTTTGGTGTCATGTGGCTTTATGGTTTCAGCCTCGACAATATCTCGCTGATGGCGCTCACCGTGGCGGTGGGCTTCCTCGTCGACGATGCCATCGTGGTCATCGAGAATATCGTGCGCCATCTGGAGCAAGGCGATGAGCCCATCCGCGCCGCCTTGGAGGGGGCCAGGCAGATTGGCTTTACCGTCGTTTCGATGAGCCTCTCGCTCGTCGCCGTCTTTCTGCCCATTCTCCTCATGGGCGGAATCGTCGGGCGCTTCTTCCACGAATTTGCCGTCACGCTTAGCGCCGCCATTCTCGTCTCTGCGGTCGTCTCACTCACGCTCACGCCTACGCTTTGCGGCAAGTTCCTCAAGCGCCAGACCGATCACTCTCCACCGCGTTGGGACATTTCCGGGATGATGCAGAATTTCTATGCCAAGGGCCTCCGCTGGGTTTTGCGCAATCGCGGCTTCACCCAGCTTGTGACTCTTTCCACCGTGGTGCTTACCGTGTGGCTCTATACCATTGTGCCCAAGGGCTTCTTTCCTCAGCAGGATACCGGCCTGCTCATTGGTACGACCGACGCTGCGCAGGATATCTCCTTCGCGCTCATGCAGGAAAAGCAAAGGGCCATGGTCGAGCTCCTGCTCAAGGATCCTGCGATCGTCACCGTGGGCTCGTTTGTCGGCGGAGGCGGCGGCAGCGGGCAAAACAATGGCCGCATGTTTATCACCCTCAAGCCTAACAATGAACGTCCCCCCGTCGACGAGATCATCAATCGCATTCGGCGGGAGAGCAAGTCGATCCCCGGCATCACCCTCTATCTCTTCCCCGTGCAGGACATCAAGGTGGGCGGCCGCAGTGGCAAGGCCCAGTATCAATACAGCCTGCGCGATGCCGATCTCCAGGAGCTCAATGATTGGGCTCCCAAACTCCTGGAGAAACTCCGCAAGACCCCGGGCCTCGAGGATGTAAACAGCGACCAGCAATTCCAGGGGTTGCAGACCAATGTCGTCATCGATCGGGACGCTGCCGGGCGTCTCGGCATTCAGCCCGAGGTCATCGACTCAACGCTCTACAGTGCCTTTGGCCAGCGACAGGTCTCGGTCATGTATGCGCAGAAAAATCAGTATCGCGTCATCCTCGAGGTCGATCCCGCCTTTCAGCAGGACGCCAACGCGCTTAACAAGATCTTCATCAATGCACCCGGCGGGAAGTCCATCCCGCTGAGTTCCATTGCACACTACGAGCGGGTCAATGTGCCGCTTTCCGTCAATCACCAGGGCCAATTCGCCGCCGTCACCATGTCCTTCAATCTGGCTTCGGGTGTTACCCTCGACGATGCCACCAAGGCCATCGAGCAGGCCGTGAAGGAACTCCATATGCCCGATACCGTTACCGGCGGATTCTCCGGCAACGCCAAGGCGTTCAAGGAATCCTCGGGCAATATGCCCATCCTCATCCTCGCCTCGCTGCTCGCCGTCTACATCGTGCTTGGGATGCTCTACGAGAGCCTCGTTCATCCCATCACCATTCTCTCCACGCTTCCCAGCGCGGGCCTCGGCGCGCTTCTTGCCCTGCTCTTCACCAATATGGAACTCTCCATCGTCGCCACCATCGGTCTCATTCTCCTCATCGGCATCGTGAAGAAAAACGCCATCATGATGGTCGACTTCGCCCTTGAGAGTCAGCGCGATCGTGGCTGTACGCCTGAAGAGGCCATCTACGAGGCCTGCCTCGTCCGTTTCCGGCCCATCATGATGACCACTTTTGCCGCGCTCTTTGGCTCGCTGCCCCTCGCCATCGGCATGGGCGTCGGCTCCGAGTTCCGACGCCCGCTTGGCATCGCCATCGTCGGCGGCCTCATTGTCTCCCAGACGCTCACGCTCTTCACCACTCCGGTTATTTATCTTTTCATGGAAAAGGCCCGGGCCTGGGTCCATCGGCTTCGGCACAAGGATAAGCCGTCCGCTCGGCCCGTCCGCACCTCAGTGGCTTAGCGAACGAATTTGATGCCGCTTCTTGCGGCCTCCTTCTGGCCCGCTAGAATGGGGAACTTCATGAACGGTTCCTGGGATTCAAGATTGGCTGTCGTGCTCCTCGCGCTCCTTCTTTGTTCCCCAGCCCTTGCCACCGATCCCATCCCTCCCGATCCCACGCCTACTCCCAAGGTCAGGCCTCGGGGGCAGAATACCATCTCCTTCAAAATTCCCACCAAGCTCAAGCTCGGGGAATCCAACCGGCAGGCCACTTATGCCCTGGCCGACAAGCCCCTCCAGACCATTACGCTCAAGGTTGACTCAACCTTTTTCAGCGGCGCTGAGTATCGCGTCTTCATCTATCCCGAAGGCGAGCCTCGCCCGCAGGCCGAACTCATCTCGGGCATTTGTCCCGATGTCCAGGCCCTCAGCGGCTGGACTGGCTTCCGCAGCGGAAAAAACTACGGACGATACCCCGGCCAAAAAACCGTCATCGAAGTCGAGATCATCATTTTCCAAACCGACGTCCCGCCGTCCACGGTTTGGGAGCCTTATGGTAAAAAATATAAGGTTCTCTGGACGGGTTCGGTCAAAGAGACGGTTGGCCAGCCCGCGCCTCAGGGCTGAGACCGAATGCCCGCCCGGGCCAAGCAATACAAGATGGCCCCCTCCACCTTTCCCGGTTAGCTTGCTCCCATGCCGTCCAAAGTACGCCTCGATGTCCTCCTCGTGGAGAAAGGCCTCAGCCCGTCTCGCGAGAAGGCCCAGCGTGCCATCATGGCCGGCCTCGTCTCCATCGACGGGCAGCGGGCTTCCAAGGCGGGCCAGACTGTGAAGGACGACGCCCTCATCGAGATCCAAGGCGGTGATAAGTACGTCGGCCGCGGCGGCCTCAAGCTCGAGGGCGCTCTCGAGCATTTTCAGATCGATCCCACCGGCCGGGTCTGTCTCGATCTGGGCGCTTCCACTGGGGGCTTCACCGATTGTCTCCTCCAGCGTGGCGCCGCCAAGGTCTACGCCTTCGATGTCGGTCACGGCCAGCTCGATTGGAAGCTCCGCAATGACCCCCGTGTGGTCGTTCGCGAGGGGGTGAATGCCCGAAATCTCCAGCCCTCGGACCTGGAAGACGTCGCCAGCATCTGTGTCGCGGACGTCAGCTTCATCTCGTTAACATTGATTTTGCCGGCCGCCTTTGCCTTACTCGACCCAGCCGCCGACATGGTACTCCTGATTAAGCCTCAATTTGAACTCGTTCCCAGCAAAGTGGGCAAGGGTGGCGTCGTCCGCGATCCCGCCTTTCATCAGGAGGCCGTGGATAAGATCCACCACTTCGTTGAGTCTGCCGGTCATCGCTGGATGGGCTGCATCCCTTCGCCCATCACTGGCCGGGAAGGCAATATCGAGTTCCTCGCCCATATCAAACCATGATTGGCCTCATCGCCCATTCCGAGAAAGCCGACGCCCGCGCTGCCGTCCGGGCCATGATGTCCACGCTGAAGAAGCGCAAGCTGCCCTTCATTCTCGAAAAGCAAACTGCCTCACTCGTTGGCCTCGCTTCCAACCTGACCGAGCGGGCTCTCGCGAAGAAATCCGAACTGCTGGTCGTTATGGGTGGAGACGGCACCATCCTCCGCATTGTCCACCGCCTCGGTCCCGACATTCGTCCCATCTTCGGCGTCAACATTGGCTCCCTCGGTTTTCTCACTTGCGTCAGCCCCTCCGAGATTGAGCGAGCCGGTGAGAGTCTGAAAAAGAAGGACTACATCCTCAGCCCGCGACGTCTCCTCCAAGCCGAGCTTTGCGAAGCTGGTGGCCACACGACATCATCTTTCGCGCTCAACGATGTTGTCATCAGCCGGGGCGAGCGCTCCCAGCTTGTGAAAGTCCAGCTCCGGATCGATGGAGCGGGCTTCACCGATTACAACGCCGACGGCCTCATTATCTCGACTCCCACTGGTTCCACCGCTTACTCGCTTTCGGCCGGAGGTCCCATTCTCATGCCCGATTCCGGGGCCTGTGTGGTCACTCCCATTTGCCCCCACGTCCTTTCCAATCGGTCCACCGTGGTGAGCGATTCCTCCGTCATCGAAGTCCGGCAGCTCGTTCCCAAAAACGAGGTCTTCATCTCCGTCGATGGGCGCTCGTCCCTGCCCATGCGGGTGGGGGACATCCTCCGCATCACCAAAAGCAACCGCGTTCTTCCCCTCGTCATGCTTCCCGAGCGCCTCTTTCCCGAGGTATTGCGTCAAAAGCTCAAATGGACCGGAAGTAACATATGACGCCTATTTCCGAAGTCCTTAGCCCGGAGAATGTTATCCTGAATCTGGCGGCCCATGACAAGAAGGAGGCCATTGCCGAGAGCATTACCAAGCTCGCCTTTCACCCCAGCGTACACGACTTTGCCGCCCTTCAGCAGGCCATCGAGTCTCGCGACGCGGCCTCTATTTCCGAAAACGGGGTCGGCATCTGCATCGCCCATGGCCGCACCGACTCCGTCTCCTCCCTGGTTCTCACCGCCGCACGCTCTCTGGAGGGACTGGCCACGCCGGAGATAGCCGATCCCGTCCGCCTTGTCTTTGTCGCGGGTATTCCTTCGGCGTTCAGTGCCGAATACCTGCGCATTGTCGGTGTGATTGCCCGCGTTTGCCGCGACAAGCACCACCTCGACCGCCTCCTTTCGGTCAAGACGGCCCAGGAATTCATCGATATCCTCAGCGCCGGGGAGTTGCGACTTTGAAGGGCGTGCGCTTGACACACTCCGCGCAACAATTTTCGTTGTAGCTCACATGCCTTTGCTCGAAGTCAAAGATCTGAAAGTTTGGTTCCCGGTTACCGGGGGACTGCTCCGCCACCGCACCGGCGAGATCAAGGCCGTCGACGGGGTGAGCTTCACCGTCGAGGCCGGGCAGACGGTCGGTTTGGTGGGTGAGAGCGGCAGCGGAAAGACCACGGTGGGCCGCGCTCTCTTAAAGCTCGTGGCGGCCACCTCGGGAGAGGTGACCTTCGATGGCCAGAGCCTGCTGCCCATGAGTGAACGCCAGTTCCGCCCGCTGCGCGGGGAAATGCAGATGATTTTTCAGGACCCTTTTGGCTCGCTCAATCCTCGCATGACCTGTGGCGAGATCATTGGCGAGGCCCTGGAGATCCATTTTCGCAAGATGAATAAGGCCGAGCGCCGTGATCGTGTGGCGGAGCTCCTGTCCCAGGTGGGCTTGAAACCCGAAATGGCCGCCCGGTTTCCGCACGAATTCAGCGGGGGCCAGCGGCAACGCATCGGCATTGCCCGTGCCTTGGCGGTGAAGCCTCGGTTTATCGTCTGTGACGAGCCGGTCAGCGCCCTCGATGTGAGCGTACAGGCCCAGATCGTGAACCTTCTGGAGGATCTTCAGGAGCAATTGGGTATTTCCTACCTTTTCATCGCCCACGATCTCGCCGTGGTGGAGCACATCAGCGACTTCGTCCTGGTCATGCATCACGGCAAGATTGTCGAGGCTGCGCCGGCGGAGCAAATCTACGCCAATCCGCAGCACGAATATACGAAAACGCTACTGGCGGCGGTGCCGCAATTGGCGTAACAGTTTTCCGCTTCCATGCATCCTTGGCTCCGTAAATTCTTTGGCCTGAACTGGGTTGTGTTCCTGCTGATGATGTCGCTCATCGTCTACGGCATCTATGCGATCTACAGCGCGACCTGGATGCGCAACGAACCCTTCTGGACGTCGCAGTGCATCTGGCTCGGTCTCGGCCTGCCGGTCTTTTTTGCCGTGTCCCTGGTCGACTATCGCTGGATCCGCCTTGGGGCTGTGCCGCTCTATGTCGTGAGTATCCTGTCGCTGGTCGCGGTTATCCTGGTTGGCTCCAAGCGCTATGGCGCCAAAAGCTGGCTGGATCTCAAGGTGATGATGTTCCAGCCTTCGCAGCTGGCCATTCTTGCCGCGATCATGACGCTGGCGGTTTACCTCGAGGCCTCGAAGAAGCAAATGCCGATCCTGCGGATCATCGCCTGTGGCGCGATCGTGGGCGCTCCGTGGATCATGATTTTGATCCAGCCCGACCTGGGTTCCTGCATTGTTTGGGTGCCTGTTCTGCTGGCCATGATGTTCATTGGCTACATCCCGAAGCGTTGGTTGATCACGATGCTTGTGGTCGGCCTGGCCCTTATGCCGCTGGTCGTCTATTTCGGCCTCAAGCCTTACCAATACTCCCGCATTACGACCTTCATCAATCCTGACGCCGACCCCTTGGGCGATGGCTGGAACATCAACCAGTCCCTCATTGCCATTGGTTCTGGTGGTTTCAAGGGCAAGGGCTTCAAGGCGCCCAATACCCAGAACGAACTCGGCTTCCTGCCCGCCACGATCGTGCACAACGATTTTATCTTCTCCGTGATGGGAGAGCAGCACGGTTTCGTGGGCGGGGTGGCGCTGATCAGCGTGCTCGGCATGCTCTTCCTCGTCATGTTGTACGTAGCCATGGAGGCGGACGACGATCTGGGGAAACTCCTCGTCGTCGGCATGACGGTATTCCTTTTCGTCCACACCTTCCTCAATATCGGCATGACCATCTCGGTGACGCCGATTACCGGGTTGCCGCTGCCGTTTATCAGCTACGGCGGGTCATTCCTGCTCATCGTGCTTTTCGGCATGGGGATTGTCCAGAGTGTCTGGGTCCATCGGAAGACCATCCGTTAAAGGCTCGGGAAGGTTTTTAAAAAAAGAAGTTTGGGAAATAGGGGTTTTTGCGTCTGCAAGCATATGCGGCTTGATAAAGACGAGACATTATGGGGAATTCATTACCGATACAGGCCGTAGTTTACCGAAATTTTAAGAGAAGTCAATGACTGGTGAAGAGGTGTCCGCGAAACTACGCCTTAACCCGCTCGATCTGGGCGCCGATCGAGTTGAGCTTGTCGTCGATGCTCTCGTAGCCGCGGTCGATGTGGTAGACCCGGCTGATCTCGGTGGTGCCTTCCGCATGGAGCCCGGCGAGGAGCAGGGCGGCGGAAGCGCGCAGATCGCTGGCCATGACGGGAGCGCCACTCAGTCGCTCCACGCCATTGATGATGGCGGTGGAACCCTGGAGCTCGATATTGGCGCCCATGCGCTTGAGTTCTGCCACGTGCATGAAGCGCTGGGGGAAGACATTGTCGGTGACCACGCTGATGCCCTCGGTAACGGCAAGGAGCGCGCACATCTGCGCCTGCATGTCCGTCGGGAAGCCAGGGTGGGGGGCCGTTTCAAAATTCAGGGCATGGCGCTTTCCGTTGGATCGCAGGGTCACGTAGTCCTTGCCGGAGGAAACCTGGTAGCCACCCTGGGTCAAAAGCTCGATCAGTGAAGTGAGGTGCGCGGGTTCGGTACGGGTGATGGTGACGTCCTGCCCGGCAATGGCCGCCGCGATAAGGAAAGTGCCTGCCTCGATGCGGTCGGGAATCACGTCGTGCTCGGCGCCATGCAGTTCTTTCACGCCTTCGACGATGATGCGGCGAGTGCCGGCGCCCTCGATCTTCGCGCCCATCTTGATCAGGAAATTCGCCAAATCTTCCACTTCGGGTTCTTCGGCCGCGCCGTCGATCACGGTGGTGCCGTCCGCGAGGACGGCGGCCATCAGGACGTTGTCGGTGCCCAGCACGGTGGAACCAAATTTGCCACGCAGGTTGATGGTGGCTCCCTTGAGATCAGGCGCGAGCACTTTGACATTGCCGCTCACCACGCGCACCGCTGCTCCGAGGGCCTCAAATCCCCTCAAGTGCAGATCGATGGGCCGATCGCCAATGACGCAGCCGCCAGGCAGGGAGACGGTGGCTTCCTTTTCGCGTCCCAAAAGCGGGCCGAGAATGCAAACCGAGGCGCGCATCTTGCGTACAATCTCGTACGGTGCTTCGGTGGCGATCTTTTCCGCCTTTACGGAAACGGTTCCACTCGCGCGTTCGACGGAACATCCGAGCTCGCTCAGGATGGTGAGCATGAAGTGGATATCGCTCAGATCGGGAACCCGGGAAATCACGCATTCGTCCTTGGTCAGGAGCGTCGCGGCCAGAATGGGCAGGGCTGAGTTTTTCGACCCACTGATGCGAATTGATCCTTTGAGGGGGGCTCCGCCGTGCACAATTATTTTATCCATAGGTTTCCGGGTCTTCTAAAATCGCTCTCTGGATTAGTTCCTAGCCACGCGGATGTCCCGCGAAATATTCGCCCTCCTCAGGCGGACGCTAACACGAAGCGCTCTCTATTCTCGTAGTCGCGGTGGGTTTGGATGTTGGAAAACTGATTTTCCGCAAAAAGAGCAGCAACTCGCTCGGCCTGATCATGCCCGATTTCGAGGGCAATGAGCGCGCCTGGCGCGGCGTGCGACCGGGCCTTACGGATCAATCTTTCAACGAGCACGAGGCCGTCAGGCCCACCGTCGAGCGCAGAGACAGGGTCGTGTTGCACCTCGCGCTGGAGTTCTGGAATCTCGCCGGAGGGGATATAGGGGAGGTTGGCTGCGATCAGATGAAAGGGGCCGCCGGTTTCCGGAAAGAGATCGGCTTGCAGAAAGGTGACGCGCTCGGCTACGGCGAGCCGGGCGGCATTTTCACCGGCCAGGGCCAGAGCCTTCTCGGAGAGATCGGTGGCGGTCACCGTCGATCCCGCCATTTCCAGTGCGAGGGTAATGGCGATGACTCCCGAGCCCGTTCCAATGTCGAGAATGAGGGGATCGGCGGGAAGGTTCTTCGCGTTTTCCTTGATCAATTCTATGAGTCTCTCCGTTTCAGGGCGGGGGATGAGGGCTCTCGCATCGCAGAGAAAGGAGCGCCCAAAAAACTCTGATGTGCCGAGCAGATGCTGCAAGGGAATGCCATTGCCGCGCTGGCGAGTCCATTCCCGAAGGGGTGCCCGCTCCTGGTCGGACAGAGGCCGATCAAACTCCAGGTAAAGATCGAGCCGTTTTTTGCCCAAGGCATGAGCCAGGAGATGCTCGGCGTTGAGGCGCGGGCTTTCCACGCCGTGTTTTGCGAGGTAGCCGGAGGCTGCCGTCAATACCTCCAGGACAGTCATGCCTTAGGAAATGCCGGCATCGATCAGCCTTTGCTCCATATCGCTGGCGAGCAGGGCATCCATCATGTTTTGAATGTCGCCCTCCATAAAGCGGTCCAAATTGTAGAGGGTCATTTCGATGCGATGATCGCTGACTCGATTCTGCGGGAAATTGTACGTGCGGATTCGCTCCCCACGTCCGCCGCTGCCGATGAGGCTCTTGCGGTGCGCGGAATATTTTTCCTGCTCTTCCTGGATCTTCTCCTCGAGCAAACGGCTGCGTAAGATCGCTATGGCCCGTGTCTTGTTCTGCTGCTGGCTGCGGCCGTCCTGACAACGAACGATCTTGCCCGTGGGAATGTGCATCACCTGCACCGCGGAATCTGTCGTATTCACGCCCTGTCCACCGGGGCCGCCCGCCCGGCAAACTTCGATGCGGAGGTCTTCCGGCTTGAGTTCAAAATCCACTTCCTCTGCCTCAGGCAGTACGGCGACCGTGGCGGTGGAAGTGTGGAGACGTCCCTGGGCTTCCGTGGCCGGGACGCGCTGCACGCGATGCACGCCGCTCTCGTATCGGAGTTTGCGAAAAACACCCTTGCCGCTGACCTTGAAGATGACCTGGCGAAACCCGCCCAAATCGGAGGCACTGGATTCCATGTCCTCCACCTTCAATCCGCTGGCCTCAGCGTAGTTCAGGTACATCCGATAGAGATCGCCGGCAAAAAGAGCGGCTTCGCTGCCACCAGTGCCTGCGCGGATTTCCACGATGGCATCGGCATCTTCGCCTGGATCAGGCGGGAGCAGGGAAATATGCAGCTCCTTCTCCAGCACCGGCAGGCGTTTTTCCAGCGCGGGAATTTCGGCTGCGGCCATCTCGGCCATCTCTGGATCGTCCCCGTTTACGAGAGCCTTGGTCTCCTGCAGATCGTGGGACGTCTTCTCAAAATCATCCCACAACGCGAGCAACTCCTTCAGCCGGGCGTGCTCGCGGAGGATCTCCCGAGCCTTCTGGGCATCATTAAAGAGAGTCTCGGACGAGATTTCCTTGTCGAGCTCGGCGAAGCGGCGCTTCCGCTTTTCAATTAGGGCAGAGAAGTCCACGGGTAGGTGAAAGAGATTAGACCAGAAAAAGCGAAACGGTGATGGTGCGCGAACGCACAATCACCGTTTCTTGCGGGGGGGGAAATCTAAGCTTTCTTGGTCAGTTTGGTCGCGCGAGGAGCGCTGGACGTACCATACCGGCGCTTGAATTTATCGATGCGGCCTGCGGTATCGACGAATTTCTGCTCTCCGGTGAAAAAGGGATGGCAAGCGGCACAAATGCCGATTTTGATGTTATCGCGCGTGGAGCGCGTACGATACGACGTGCCGCATGCGCAACCGATGACGGTCTCGACGTAGTTGGGATGGATCTCAAGCTTCATTACAATGGAAAACACTGACCTTAACCAGAAAAACGAAACACGCAACCCCGAAAATGGGGGGGCGCTGCTTTGCTGGAAAGAGGTTCTGGGGCGAAAGAGGGACGAAGCCGCCCTTTTTTCACCCGAAGGAGTGGCCTTGAGGACTTTCTCCGAGGTCGAAAATGAGGCGAGGGCATGGGCCGACAGGGTGCGCCAAAGCGGCGCTGGTCCGGTCGTCGCGGTGCAGACTGGCAACGTCGCCGAGTGGCCGGCCCTGATTCTGGGAATCTGGTACGCCGGGAAGATCGCCCTGCCACTTGATCTTGATCTCGCGATCAGGAAGCGAGGGGAGGTGGAGAGCCTTTGCGGGGTCGGAGCCCGGATCGAAAAAGGGTCGGCGGGTTTGCAAATTTCCACGCTGGAAAACCCTCCGGTGGATTGGTCCGAGCCGCGGCCCGAACTCCTGAAGCTCACCTCCGGCACGACC
>FTCB01000992.1_pt1 | contig 37664 bp, 29 predicted proteins | sample 1639431 | NCBI WGS metagenome assembly FTCB01 (sample SAMEA3914864, study PRJEB12502) | metagenome | biome: forest; material: soil | place: USA | collected 2012-03-12 | depth 0.3 m
CGGCGGCAGCATCACTTACACCGTGCACGGCACCGTGAAGTCTTCGGCGCTCGGCACGCTCAGCAACACGGCGACGATTACCGCGCCCGGCACGTTCACGGATCTCAATCCGAATAACAACTCCGCGACCGATACCGACACGCTGACGCCGCAGGCCGACCTCGCCATCGTCAAAACCGGCCCTGCATCCGCCGTTGCCGGCACGGACATCACCTATCACATCGTCGTCACCAATAACGGTCCCAGCGATGCCCAGAGTGTTAGCACGAGCGATATCTTGCCGCCGGGAACCAGTATCGTTTCCTTCAACCAGACCGGTGGCCCGGCCAATCTCGGCACCCTGCCGGCAGGAGGCACCCAAACCTTCGATCTCGTGGTGCACGTCAACCCTGGCATCGCCGCAGGCACGATCCTTTCGAACACGGCCAATATAACGACCAGTACGTTGGATCTGAACGAAGGAAACAATTCCTCTACCGCGATGACGACCGTCGTCACGCAGGCCGATCTCGCGATCACCAAGACCGACGCGCCGGACCCGCTCTTCATCGGTGGCAACCTGACTTACACGATCACGCTGCACAATAACGGAGCGAGCAACGCCCAGAATGTGTCCATCACCGACATGATCCCGGCGGGCTTTACTTTCGTTTCGCTCAGCACCCCTGGCGGCTGGTCCTCCACCACCCCTGCCGTCGGTGCCAATGGCACCATTACCCTTACGAAGACCACGGTGGACTTTGATGAAACGGACGTCTTCACGCTCGTCGTCTCGCCCAATGCGAGCGTCGGCGGCACCACCGTGACGAACACGGCCACGGTTACGTCCACCACCACGGACCTCGTCTCGGAGAACAACACCGCCTCCACCTCCACCTTTGTCGCCGGAGTGGATCTCACGCTGTCGAAGACGGACAGCGTTACCTCTGCCGTCCCCGGCGACCTGCTCACCTACGTCCTCAACTACGGCAATGCCGGCTCGGCTGCCGCGACGAACGTGGTCATCACGGAAACGCTCCCGGTGGGCACTTCATTCGTGGCCGCCGACAACCCCGGCTGGACGCAAGTCGGCGCGACGAATCAATACACCTACACCATCGCGAGCCTCGATCCGCTGGCGACGGGCGCGGTCAATTTCATCGTTCACGTCAATGCCGTCGCCTCCGCGGGCCTGAACAACCTTTTGAACCAAGCCTCGATCACCGACGATGGCACGCACGGCATCGACACCACGCCGGGCGACAACGCGACCAGCGACACCGATACGCTGAACGCCGCGCCGGATCTCGCGGTGACCATCACCGGCAATCCGGGTACCGCCGTCCGCGGCGGCGGCGTCATCTACACCGTCCACTATTCCAACGTCGGCAACCAGGACGCGACCAATCTCGTCATCACCGAAACGCTCCCGGCGAACACCACGTTCGACTCCTTCCACAGCAATCCTGGCTGGTCGCAGGTCGGCGCCAACACGTGGGAACTCCATGTTTCCAGCCTGGCCGGTGGCGGCGGCAGCGGCAACGCGGACTTCGCCGTGAAGGTCAATACGACCATCCCGGCCACTTCCAAGCAGCTCACCACGACGAGTTCCGTCACCGACGACCTCGCGAACGGCACCGACCCGAACACGGCGAACAACTCCGCGACGCTCTCGACCACCATCTACCAGGGCATCTACGTGGTGGCTCCGGGCGTCGCGCTCCCGCGCAAGGGCCCGCCGCCAGTCATTCGCGTGTTTGATATCGCGACCGGCGTGGAGACGGACATCGTCGCCTACGAACCCACCTACAAGGACAGCGTCCGCGTGGCCACCGGCGATATCAACGGCGACGGCTACGACGACATCATCACCTCCACCATCACCGGCACCGGCCGCATCCGCGTGTTCGACGGCAAGACCGGCGCGCGCCTCGAAGGCGCCTTCTCCGAAATCGCCGCCTTCCCCGAGAAAGGTGCCAAGGGCGCCTACGTGGCCTCCGGCGATGTCAACGGCGATGGCCGCGACGACATCATCGTCGGCTCCGGCTACAAAGCCAAAGGCAACGCCATCGTGCGCGTCTTTAGCGGCACGGACGGCTCGGCGATCCTCACCACCACGCCTTTCGGCACCAAGTTCCACGGCGGCATCCGCGTGGCCTCCGGCGACGTGAATGCCGACGGCGTCGCCGACATCGTCGCCGCGCAAGGCTACGGCGGCAACGAGGTGAAAGTGTTCAAGGGCATCAGCGGCGTGGTGCTGCGGGACATCGAAGTCGGCGGCAAACATTACAAGGGTGGCGTCTTTGTGGCCGCCGCCGCGGATCTCAATAACGACGGCCGAGCCGATCTCGTTGTGGGCCGCGATCGCGGAGCCACCGTGATCGAAACTTACAGCGGCGATACCGGCCAGTTGCTCAACACCATCACGCCTTTCGGCACCCACTATAAACTCGGGGTGCGCGTCGCCGCGGCAGACATCAACCTCGACGGTGTCGCTGATATCATCGCCGCCTCCGGTGGCCGCAATAATAGCGCTGTGAAAGTGTTTGATGGCGTGACCAACACGGAGATCCCATCACTCAGCTTCCAGGCGTATCCGGCCTTCCCGACCGGCGCCCTTTTCGTTGCTGGAACCTCGCCCGTCCCCTATATCCATCCCCCACAGCAGCAAGCGTAGTCCAATCTTGCCATGATTAGCCCAACCAATTCCGCTATCGCCGCACTTAGTTTCCTACTCACTCCAGCCCTCTTCGCCGCCGCGGATTCCGCGGAGAAAGCGGCGCCGGCCGCCGAAGAAAAAGGCTCATCCACCACGGAAAGCAAATCTGCGACGGCGGAACCCAAGGCCCAGGACAGCGACGCTCCCACTCCCAAGCCGAAGGTCCGCCACAAAAAGAAACCCGCGCCGGCCCTGCCCTACTGCCCGGTCTGCGATGGCGCCAAGCCGGGCGACGGCAAAACCCCCGTGCCGCCTGCTCCGCCCAAGCGCACCTGGTTTCCCGATGAACCCGCCGGCAGTTTCACGCTCGGCACCATGTTCAGCGACGAGGCCACCGGCGCCTACATCGACGGCATCGTCGGTCTGTGGTCGCCCGAAACGCGCGACGCCTTCCTTTTCCTCAATGGCCGCTTCCATTGGGAGGACAACGAACAGCGCATCGGCAGCATCGGCCTCGGCTTTCGCAAGCTGCTTCCCGGCCACGAGGTAATCCTCGGCGCGAATGCTTACTACGATCATGTGCATAGCGAGCACGGCAACGACATCGACCAACTCGGTCTCGGACTGGAAATGCTCACGCACTGGGTGGACGCGCGCTTCAACTACTACCTGCCTGAGGACGATCGCTTCGAAGTCGGCCACAGTTCCGAGCGCCATACCCGCACGAGCGCTGCGCCCGGCGGCCTGCGCATCGCCACGACCACGGACAATTTCGTCCGGCTGGAAACCGGGCTCGAAGGCTTCAACGCCGAGCTCGGTTTTCTCGTGCCCGGCCTGGATCGATTTGCCGAAGTCCGCGCCTACGTTGGCTTCTATCATTACGACAATCCCTTCGGCTCCGACTTCGACGGCGTGAAAGCGCGCCTCGAAGCCCGCGTGCTCCGCGGTGTGACCGTGGGTGTCGAATGGTGGGACGACAAGCAGCTCATGGGCGGGCATTGGACCGCCGAGGTCGGCGTCAGTGTTCCCTTCTCGTTCTACAATCTCTTTACCGGAAAGAACCCCTTCGAAGGCGCCGGCGATTCCTTCAAGCGCCTCCCGCGCGACTTCGCCTCGCGCCTCGGCGACCCCGTCGAGCGCTCGCACCGCATTCAAACGATGACTTCCGGTGATCTGCCGGATGGCAGCTCCACCACCACGCGCTTCGTCCCGATCTCGCAAGGAAGCGGCCAGCGCGGCGGAGGCAGCAGCAGCGGTGGCGGCCCCGGCTTCCCGATCGAGTAACGGCCCGTATGTCAGGCGCCTCCCAAAACGGGAGCGCCGTTGCTGAATCGAGCGGAGCGAGATAGCCTGCCGCAGGCAGCCCGAAGGGTGAGCGCGGAGGCGCTCAGCAAAGCGCCGATCTCCGAATCGGCCATCCTATAGCGCGAAGCGCCTCACTCCATGTATGGCGATGTAGGGGCGTGCGCGTGTGTTGCGCACATTTGATTTGGCGCTTCGCGCCACGCACGATGCCGACTGGAAGTCGGCGCTCCCAGCAACGGCGCTCCCGTTCGAAAGACCGCCTGACAAATCATTCGTTCGAGATTGAAGCTTTCACCGAAAACTCGAATCCTCGCCCGCAATGACCTCCGCTCCGCAAACCAACCCCGCTGAACGCATCCTTCTCGGCCCCGGCCCCAGCACGGTGTCCGCACGTGTGCTGCGCGCGCTTGGCGCTCCCACGCTCGGCCACCTCGATCCGCAGTATCTCGCCATCATGGACGAGACCTGCGAGTTTCTCCGGCAGGTCTTCCGCACGAAAAATGCCCTCACGTTTCCCGTGAGCGGCACGGGCATGGCCGGCATGGAATGCATCGCCGTAAATCTCATCGAGCCCGGCAACGAAGTCATCGTGTGCCTCAACGGCGTTTTCGGCATGCGCATGAAGGATGTGATGGAGCGCTGCGGCGCCACCGTGCATACCGTGGAGGCCGCGTGGGGCGAAGTTTTCACCAAGGAACAAATCGCCGCGGCGCTCGACGCCCACCCCAAAGCGAAGCTCGTCGGCATCGTGCATGCCGAGACCAGCACCGGCGCGCACCAGCCGCTGGAGGGCCTCTCCGAGCTCTGTCGCGCGAAAGGCGCGCTGCTGGTCGTCGACGCCGTGACCAGTCTCGGCGGCCACGATCTTCGCGTGGATGAATGGGGCATCGATGCCATCTACAGCGGCACGCAAAAATGTCTCTCCTGCCCGCCGGGCCTGGCGCCGGTGAGCTTTGGCGACCGCGCGCTGGCCGTGATGGATGCACGCCAGACGAAGCCGCAGAGCTGGTATCTCGATGTTTCCATGCTCCGTAAATACTACACCGGCGGCGCGGGCGGAGGCGGCCGCGTGTATCATCACACCGCGCCCATCAACATGACCTACGCGCTGCGCGAAGCCCTGGCCATGGTACTGGAGGAAGGGCTCGATGCCCGCATCGAGCGGCACCGGCTCATGCATCTGCGCCTGCGCGCCGGATTGGAAAAGCTCGGCCTGAATTACATTCCCACCCGCTCGCTCTACACGCTGAATTGCATCCACGCTCCCGCCGGAAAAGATGAAGCCGCACTGCGCAAAGCACTGCTCACCGACTACGGCATCGAAATCGGCGCCGGCCTCGGCCCCATGGCTGGGAAAGCTCTGCGCATCGGGCTGATGGGCTTCGGCGCCACCGTGCGCAACGTGGACCTCATTCTCGCCGCCTTGGGCGAGCTGCTGAAGTAGCAGCCGCATCAAGGAGAAGGGGCGCCCTCGCCCCGAGGTTAGTATTCCGTGAGGTAGAAACTGGATACTGGCGCACACGGCGAGCCCCGGGGCGAGGGCGCCCCTGCTCGTTGTCTTACTCCGGCCGCCGCCGCCGAACCGGCAGGCCATACTGCAAAATGATCTCCGCCGCTTCCGGAAACGAGCTCGTCGTAAACTCCGGCGGCAGCCGCAGCCGCTCGACGTAGCCGTGATTGAGAAAAATCGTCCGGCACCTCGCATTGCGCCCACAGTCCACATCGCGCCAGCGATCCCCGACCATCCAGCTCACTTGCAGCGTCACCCCCAGCGCATGCGCCGCCCGCAGCAACATACCCGGCGCCGGCTTTCGAAAGTCGCTCGGCTGTCCCGCGGAGCTGCCCGCGGCATAGCACACTTCCAGGTGATCCAGCGGGATCTGCGCTTGCAGCCGCTCGTGCATGGCTTCCACCGCCGCCTGCGTCAGCAAGCCGCGCCCCACGTCGGGCTGATTGGTCGCGACGATCAGCAAAAAACCCGCCGCTTTCAACCGCGCACACGCTTCCACCACGCCGGGCAGCAGCTCAAACTCCTCCACGCGGCGCGGAGCATGCGGACGTCCTTCCACAATCACGGCCCGATTCAGCACGCCGTCGCGCGCCATGAACACTGCCCGCTTGAACCGCGGATCCATCATGACCCGGTCCCCGGCGCGGCGCTGTATTCGCCCACGGTCTCCCCTTCCCGCATCCGGCTGGCCACGAGAATGTGCTGCGCCGAGCCAAATCGCTTGCGCATCAAGTCCAGCAGCCGCCGGCCGCCGGTGAAGCCAATTTCCCGGTACGGAATCACCGCGGTCGTCAGCAGCGGCGCCCAGTCCGGTTTTTCAATTCCATCGAACCCGGTAATCGAAACATCCTGCGGCACGCGCACCCCGCGTTTTTGCAGCCCGGCGATCAAGTCATACGCCTGGTGATCCGCCGCGCAAACCCACGCGCGCACTCCTTGCGCCATGCGCCGGTGCACGGTCTCGATGCCCTCCTCCACGGAAAAGCCGGATCCGGAATAAACGCCCACCACATTCTGTTGTTCGAAAGTCAGCCCCACGCGCGTGAGCTTTTCGAAGTACGCACTGAAGCGCCGCAACGACCACAGCGCTTCCGGCTCGTACTGCCGCGTGTAAAAACCGATTTGCCGGTGCCCGAGCGCGACCAGCCGGTTGATGATGGTGTCGATGCCCTTGAAATGATCCACATCCACGCAGTTGAGCGAGGCCCCGCCCGGCTGCTCCACGAGCGAGACGACGGGAAACCGCATCTGCAAATCGTCCACCACGTCGCGCGGGAACGGATAGATGAGCATGACGCCGTCCCACGTCCGCCGGCCCAGCCCCTCGAGTTTGCGGTACGACGGCCCTTGCAACGTGGCATCGAGCGGCGCGGTGTAGTGCAGTTCCAGCCGGATGTCGTGTAGTTGCCCAAACTCACTCACCCCCGCGGAAATCTGCACGCCGGGGCTTTGATAATCCGGGCGCAGATATTCTTCCACGTCCGTGCAAATCAGCACCCCCACGGTAAAAACCTTGGGCCGCCGCGGCTTGGTCGGCGCCCGCATCTCCATGTGCTGGTAGCCGAGCTGGGCTGCGAGTTTGAAGACTTTCGCGCGGGTCACCGGATTAATTCCGGGGTGGTTCGTAAAGCATCGGGAAACCGTCGTACGGGAAATTCCCAACTGATCGGCGAGCCGTTGTTGATTCATCACTGGCAAATCGGTTCTGGGATGGCCTTCTTTTCGCTCAAAACGCCGCCCCGTGTCACTCGGATTTTGCGAAAGCACGAGGCATCGGAATGGGAAAAGGACGGAGAGGAAAGCGGCATGGTGGTGCTGCTGTTTCAGTTCATCAGAAAACCGCGCGCCACGCAAACCCGAAGCGGCTCTCCCGGTCCGCTACAGGAGCGCGATGGCCCGGTCGCGCCCCGCACGCGCCTGCACCACCCCATTGCGAAAGTTCTGTTCGGCCCGGGCGCGTTCCTCGGCATTGCCGGCCGTGATGCTGGCATCCAAAAATTTTGCAAAGAGAAGCCTGAGGGTATCGGCGTAGGCCTGACGGATGATATCTTGATCGTTCATGACTGATGGGACTGAGGACCCCTTGCCCTACCGTTTCGCCCAAAGACTGCCAATGGCATTCCCCGGTTTCGTTCCGCTTTTCCCCTTCCAATGCTCTCAAGCCACTATGGAGCTCTATAATTCCCGCAGGAAGAAGGCAACACCGACAACCCAAGGTAGATACACAAAATCTCCACCGCTTGGCGAAACGACGCGTGGTCGTCACTTTATAGACACGTGTTTGTAACATTCGTCACCAATTCTCCGCACCCTTTCCGCCGGACCCCTCGGCGCCATTTTCCACCACCTATCTTCGACCTACATGGGAATCTTTAGTTTCTTTGACCGCGACACCCGCTTTTACGACTTGCTCGAAAAAAGTGCCGCGGAAGCTCTCCAGGGCGCCACGCTGCTCGGCAAGCTCCACGCCGCCCTCGGCAACAATTTCATCGACACCCTGCTCGGCGACGTCGCGCAAAGCCGCCGCAAGCATAAGCGGATCATGAACGACATCGGCGAGATGTTGACGAAGGTTTTCATCACGCCCATCGACCGTGAAGACATCGGCGCGATCTCCGGCTCGCTGTACCGCATCAGCAAGACGATCGAGAAAGTGGCGGAGCGCCTCACCATTTGTCCGCCAGGCGCGAAACTCGGCACCCTCACGCAGGAGGTCGCCAATATCGTCCACGCTTGCACCGTCGTCCAAACCCTCGTCGGCGCCCTGCGCCATGGCGCGAATCTCGACAACATCAAGGACGCCCACGAGCGCGTGCAGGCGCTGGAAGGCGACGCCGACAAACTGCTCCTCGAACACTTGCGCGAGCTTTACCGCACCGATCAGGATGCCCGTCTGCTCGTCTATTGGAAAGACCTCTACGATTTGCTGGAGCGCGTCACGGACCGATGCCGCGACGTGGGCAACGATGTCTTCAATGTCTGCCTGAAGAATTCCTAGCGCGCACATGACGCTCGTCCTCCTCGTCGTCTTCGTCGCGCTCGCGTTTGAATACATCAACGGCTTTCACGACACCGCCAATTCCATCGCCATGGGCGTTTCCACGCGAGCCCTCACGCCCCGCATGGCCCTCGCGCTCGCGGCGCTGATGAATCTCGTCGGCGCGCTGGTCGGCACCGCGGTGGCGAAGACCATCTCGTCCGGCCTCGTCGAAAATCAATTCGTGACCACGGCCACGACTATCACGGCACTGCTCGGCGCGATTGTGTGGAATCTGGTCACCTGGTGGTTCGGCCTCCCCTCGTCCTCGTCGCATGCCCTCGTGGGCGGGCTCGTCGGCGCCACAGTCGCCACGGCCGCCAGCATGATGCCGGATGGCCACCACGCGTGGTCGGCAATTATTTGGTCGCAGGCGAAGCCCGGCGCACCGCTCAAAGATTACGGCGGCCTGCTCTACAAGGTGCTCATCCCCATGGTGGTCAGTCCGCTCATCGGCTTCGTCGGAGGGCTGCTCGTGATGACGCTCTTCTATCGCCTGGTGGCCGGTTGGCGCCCCAGCACCGTGGATCGCACGTTCCGCTTCGGCCAGCTCTTCAGCGGCGGCTACATGGGCTTCAGCCACGGGAGCAACGACGCGCAAAAAACTATGGGGGTCATCGCCCTCGCGCTCGCGGCGGCAACCAAATCCGGTGCGCTCGATCATCTGCCCGATTGGCTGCACTTTCTGCAGCTCCCCAATTACGACAAGGACGCTCCCATTCCCACGTGGATCAAAATTACCTGCGCCATCATCATGGCCGCGGGCACGGCGGCCGGCGGATGGAAGATCATCAAAACGATGGGTCAGAAAATGGTGAAAGTGCTTCCCATTAATGGCTTCGCTGCGGACACCACCGGCGCCTCCGTGCTCATCGCCGCGGCGCATTTCGGCATGCCCGTTTCCACCACGCACGCCATGACCACCAGCATCATGGGCGTCGGCTGCGCGCGGCGCTGGAGTGCGCTGAAACTTAGCGTGGTGAGCCGCATCCTCGTCGCCTGGGTCCTCACGCTGCCCGTCTGCATTTTCCTGGGCTGGTTCGGCATGAAGCTCTGGTTGTGGATGGGCTGGGCCGTGAAATAAGGTTCGCGTCAGCACCAGCTCGCGGCTCGGAAAATAATCGCGCGCGATCCCCCTCCACCCGAAAGGCGCTCTTCCGTCACCGTGCCGTGCGGCCGGGAGGCGCCTCGTTGTGCACCACCCAAAAAGCGCCCAGCTGCCGCACCGCTTCGATGAATTGCAGAAAATCCACGGGCTTCACCACGTAGGCATTCGCACCGAGCTCATAGCTTTTCACCAGGTCCTGCTCCTCGCGCGAAGAGGTCAGCATCACCACCGGGATGTGCTTCATGTGCGGATCGCCCTTGATGGTGCGGAGAACCTCCAGCCCATCCACTTTGGGCATTTTAAGATCGAGAAGGACCACCACCGGGTTGCCCGTGGTGCGGCTGTGGTACGCGCCGCGGGCATAGAGATACTCGAGCGCCTGCTCGCCGTCATTCACCACGACGATGTCGTTGGCGACTTTGTATTGCGAAAGCGCTTCGAGCGTCATTTCGACGTCTTGCGGGCTATCCTCCGCAAGCAGGATGGATTTCATGGGGTTCATTGAATGGGTAAAGCTTCCTGCGGCCCGGCCAGCCTGAGGCTCACGGTAAATTTCGCGCCAGCCCCCGGCGCGCCATCCGCCCACGCGCGGCCGCCGTGGCGCAGGACGATTCGGCGCACCGTGGCCAGCCCCACGCCATTGCCTTCAAATTCCCGCGCGCTATGCAACCGCTGGAAAACGCCGAAGAGCTTGCCCGCATATTTGGGATCAAAACCCGCGCCGTTGTCCTTCACATAAATATGGGCCATGCCGTCCTCGCCCGGCTCCGTGCCGACTTCGATGCGGGTCGCTTCGACTTTGGCCGTGTACTTCACGGCATTCCCCAGCAGGTTGGCAAAGACTTGATGCAAGAGGACGGGGTCGCCTTCCACGTCCGGCAGCGCCGCGACGGCCCACGAAATTTTCCGTTCGCCGCTCTCCTGCGCGAGATTCTGCACCACATTGTGGACCACGCTGCTGAGGCTCACCCGCTGGATTTTCATCTCGGAGCGGCCGATGCGCGAGAAAGCCAGCAGCCCATCGATGAGCACGCCCATCTGCCGGGCGGAGGCCGCGATGGTTCGCAAATAGTGCTTCGGCTTCTCCTCGAGCTTCGCGCCGAGTTGTTGCTCAAGCATCTGCGAAAATCCGCTGATGTGCCGCAACGGCGCGCGCAAATCGTGCGACACCGAGTAGCTGAAGGACTCGAGTTCCTCATTCGCCAGGCGCAGCTTTTGATTCGCCGCCTCCGTCGCCTGCGCGCTCGTGTAAATCTCCGCTTCCATGCGCTCCAGCCGCACCTGCAGGTCTTCGCCGCCTTTCTGTTCGCGCGTCACAAAAGGCGTCACGTCCTCCACGCGGTGAATGATGTACTCGATGGTGTGATCGCCCCCAAACACCGGCGAGTTAATCGGACTCCAATAGCGCAGTTCGTAAGCCCCATCGGGCCGGCGAATGTCGTAACGCTGAATGGCCATGGTGTCCGGCAGTCCGCTTTTCAGGACCCGCTCCAGTGAAGCCCGCAGGTAGGACTCGCCCGTGGCCTCGGGTTCATCGGGATTGTCGGGAAAGACCTCGAAAAGATGACGCCCGAGAATCTGTTCCCGCGTCGTCATCGTGGCCTTGAGAAACTCGTCCGTCACCGCGGCAATCGTGAAATCCGGCTTCAGTACGAGACAGGCCCCCGGCAGCGACTCAAACAGCGCCTGGAATTCGCGCTGAATATTTTCGAGCTGCTTGCGCTCGGTGTAGTCGTAGAGCGTGGTCCGCGTGCCGACGAAATTCCCGTCGGCATCGCGAATCATCGAGGAATTCACCAGCACCGGCAGAATGGTGCCGTCCTTGCGCACCAGGTCGAACCGGACATCGCGGACCCCTCCCTCGAGCTTGAATTGAGCGAAGACCTGCACGTAGCGCTGGCGGCTCTCCGGTGTGAGCAAATCGGCATGCCGCTTTTTGCCGACCAGTTCCTCGCGCTCATAACCAAGCCAGCGCAATTCCGTGTCGTTGATGGAAAGAAAAACGCCGTCCGCGTTTACGGAGTGATATCCGCAGGGCGCGTTGTGATAGAGATCGCTCACCTGCTCCGCGCGGCGCTGCAAAGCCTGCGCATCCATTTCGCGCCCGCGAATCATCCGGTGCAGCAGCATCAGCAAAACGCCGCAGAACGCGAACCCCACCACGAGCACCGCCACTCCGGCCAGCCCGCTCTGGTCCGCCTGCAGCTGGCGCGTCGCCGTGAGCGACAATTCATTGTTCCGCATCTCCTCCAGCGTTCGATGAATGGCGTCGATCGGACTCTGGCTGCCCGGAAAGCCCAGCGCCGCCGCGGCCGCTTCCGGCCCGGCTCCCTGGCGCGCCTGGACTCCGCCGCGGAGCCGCTCGAACACCTCCGGCATGTGCGGCTGGATTTCCGCCAAGCGCTTCTGCTGCACGGCATCATTCGCCGTCAGCCTCTGCAACGCCGCGAGCTCCACTTCGAGGCGCCGGTATTGCCGCTCGTAGCTGGCGGGAAAGTCGGGACCGGCGGTGGTCAGAAAATTCCGAAAATCGATCTGCAGATCTTTCAAGGCCATCTGCACGGAATCAATCTGCCGCGCCACCTCGGTGGCATGCCGGACCAGGACGCTGCTGGAGCGGTAGGACCAGACGGCCCACGCCGCAATACCCACCATCACCAGCAGGCAGACAATTGCCGCTAGAATGCCTCGGTAGATTTGCTTCTCATGAGACAGCGCCATAGGTGACGTGGGAACGGGGTGCCTTGATTTCGCACAAGCGCCGCTCACGGAACAATGACAATCGTGCGAATCCGGACAGTATTGCCCGTTTGCAATGTTCCTCCATGGAATCGGCGCCGGTTGTCATCTTTGGCCGTCTTCCTGACTCGGACGTTACCTCAAAGCCGGGATGCAAAAAACCCTGAACTTGGCATTTGCCAAGAAGGACACTCCTCCCCATATTCCCGCCCCTTTTTTTATGTTCAACTGGATTGGTCTCCTGATTAGTGTGCTGAAGCTGGCGACGGTTTTCGTCTGCATCCTTCTCGTTTTCGTGGTGCTCCTGCAGCGGCCCAAGAACGAGGGGCTTGGTGCGGCCTTCGGCGGCGAAACGGCGAGCAATCTCTTCGGCGCGCAGACCACCAACGTTCTCGCCTCCGTGACCCGCTGGCTCGGCGGCATCTTCCTTTTCCTCTGCTTCGCCATCGCCTGGCTGAGCATGCACGACCGCGACCGCCTCGGCGCCATCGAGGACTACAAGAAGCATCAAGCCGAGCTCAATGCCGCCGAGGCCAACCGGAAGAAAACCGCAGAGGAAGCCGAGAAGGCCAAGGAAGCCACGAAAGGCGCGGCCGCTCCGGAAAAGGACATCGACAAGAAACCCACGGCCGTTACCCCTCCGGCCAACCAGCCTTCGACGGATAAGTCGGAACCGGAGAAAAAGCCGGCTCCAGCTGCACCCGCGAACACGCCGGACAATAAATCGACGCCCACGCCGCCGAAAACCGAGGGACAACCGCCAGCTCCCGCGACTCCAGAGGCCGCGCCCAAACAGGAACCGCCCAAGCCGGCCACACCGGCGGCCGAGCCTCCAAAGCAGCCTGCTCCCTCGACCCAGCCCGCGCCGGCATCCGACGCTTCCAAGCCCGCGGACAAGCCGGCCGAGAAGCCCGCTGATCCGAAGCCGAACCCGTAGTCCTTGTAAGGCGCCTTCCCGACGGGAGTATTTTCTTTGCGTCTTCGGGCCTTTGCGTGAGGCCCTTTCGCTCCCTCCCGCATTACTCCCCGCCGAACCCCGCCAGCTTCGCCTCGAGCGCGCGCTGCCGCTCGCGTTCTTCGCGATACTCCCGCGCCAGTTTGACTTGCGGCTTCACTGGATGCGCGAGTTTCAATTCCGGGGTGGGAAAGCCCAGCCGCTCCAGCGCCAGGATGGCCGCCCCACGAATCGATGCTTCCGGCTCGTCGCTGGCGTAGACCGATTGTCCAAGCACGTTGGCCAGCCGCAGCATGGAACTCGCGGACTTTTGAATGCCTCCGCTCACGATGAGCTTCGGCGCCGTCTTTTCCTGCGTGAGCAGGAGTTCGTAGATGCGGCCAATGCGGTGGTACGTCGCCTCGGTGACGGCCTGTAAAATTTCGAGCGCCGTGGTGCTCTGGCGCAGGCCGTGAATGGCTCCGAGATCGTCCTCGTTCCACATCGGCGCGCGCTCCGCGGTCCAGAAAGGCAGCACCGTCAGCCCATGCTGAGGCCCCGGGTGCGCCGCGAGCGCCGCCTCGATTTCCGGTCCGTCCGTGAGTTTCAACTCGCGCAGGCACCAGGCGCGGAGGTTGCCGGCATTGCTCACCGCGCCGCCCACGAGGTAGCGCCGCGCATCGACGCGATAACAAAAGAGTCCGAAGGGCGCGTGGGCTTCCTGGCCTTCGCGCATCACGCGCAGGGCCGCACTGGTCCCCACATTGATGGCCGCCAGCCCCGGGCGCGTCGCGCCGCTGCCAAGGTTGCTCGCCGCGCCGTCGCCGATCGCCGGAAACCACGGCACGTCCCGCAGCTCCGGGAACTCCGCCGCCAGCGGTCCAGCCACTGGGGTGGCTTCATCGCTCAGCGGACGAAACTTGTCCGCGCTCAATTTCACCAATCGCAGCATCGCCGGCTCCCAAGTCAGCGTACTGGGATTAAAAAGCCCCGTGCCGGTGGCCATCCCCGTGGCGCAATTCGCCGCGCCGGTGAGCTGGAGTTGCAGCCACTCGGCGGGCGACATCCATTGGTGGACGCGCTTGAAAAGCCGTTCCTCCGTGCGCCATAGCCAGGCCAGTTTCGCCGGCCAAAAGCTCGCCCGCAGCATGCAGCCGGTCGCCGCATGCACCTCCTCCTCCTTCCGCTCGCGTCTCAGGCGGGCGGCATCGTCCCGGCAGCGCGAGTCCGCCCACGTAATCACCCGCGTGATCGCCTCCCCTTTCGCATTCGTCCCCACGAGGCTATGCCAGAAACAGGAAACGGAAATCGCCCCGATGGCCCGGTCGCGGAGAAGCGAGTCGGTCCGCCGCCGGGCCAGCGTTTCCGAGAGGCACCCGCGCAAGGCCCCGAGCAGAGCCCCCGGTTCCACCTCCGCCGCCCCATCGGCCCCCGTCAGCAGGGGGTAGGTCTGCTGCGCCGTTGCGCCAGGCTGGCGCTGCGCGGCAACGTCAAAAAGAGCTGTGCGCGTGGATGAGGTGCCGATGTCAATCGCGAGAACAAGCGGTGTGGGCATTCGAGACGGCCTAGATGACGAAAGGACCGTGCCATTTGGAAGTGCGAAGTGCGGAGGTGGGGGAAAATCACCGCTTTTTCTCTGATGCGGCCCGGCCAACCATCTCTGTGGTGCAGGACAAATTGCCTCTCAAAGTTACGTGTTTTTTCTTATAATTACTAGAACGATCTGTGCTTACTTGTTGATGCAGATGAACAAATGCAAGATTCTCGTCGTAGACGACGAACCCGACTTTTCGCGGCTTTTGGCCGTGATTCTGGATCGCGTCGGCGGCTACGAAGTGCGTGAGGAGAATCGTTCGGTCGCCGCCCTCCGTACGGCCAAGGTCTTCCGTCCGGATTTGATCGTCCTCGATCTGCAAATGCCCGAAAAAGATGGCAATGCCGTACGCGAGGAATTTCGCCGCGATCCCGATTTGGCAAAAACTCCCATCGTTTTCGTCACGGGGCTGATCTCGAAGTCGGAATCAGGCTTCCGTGATGGCGTCCGCTGCTTGCCGAAGCCGGTCGACCCGTGGGTTCTTCTGGATACCATCGCCAATCTCTGCACCAGTCCAGCGCCAGCGGCCTCATAGTTTTATAGTATCTATAAGCCTGATTCGCATCAGTGCTTTTTCCAGAGCGCCACCAGGGATACAAACTGCCCCTTGGCTGGCTGGAGGCCGTCAAAGGGGATCACCTCCACGTTCTCGGGCACCTTCGGGAAAAGCTCCTTGAACTTCTTCGCCCCGCAGAGGAGCAACCGCGGTCCCGGCACCGCCAGCCAGCGGGCGGCTTTCTTTTCCTCAATCACATGGAGAAAGCCGGTGATGCGCCGGCGGAAAGTCCAGACGAGACTCGCTTCCTGGTAATCGGTCGTGGTGGCCAGTTCCGTGTCGGGCGTCAGCCCGGTATGCACACGGGACCAAAGCTGCTCGGCGACGGAGTTGCGTGCCACCCACGGGAAAAGCGTCCATGGCAGCACCAGCGCCAGCACCAGCCAGGCTGCGGCCACTTTGCCAAACGTCCCGCTCAACGCGCGCTCGCCTTCCTGCTTCACGGGCCACGCGGCGGCAATCAGCAGCGCCAGCATGGGGAAAGCAGGCAGTGTGTAGTGCGGCAGCTTGGTGCGCACGAGGGTGAATACTCCGAAAACGATCAGCACGAGGACGCCGAGAAACCGCGCTACCGGCTCGCGCCGTCCCTCGCGCCACCACCGCTTCGCCGTCCGTGGCAGCCAGCAACTCCACGGAAACAAGCTCACCCAGACCGTGAGAAAGTACAGCGGCAGCGTGGCGAGATATCCGAGCATGCCACTGACGCCGTGCCCTTCCATCACGCCGACACTGCGATTCACCACATGCTTGCCCAGCCCGATGCGCACAAACTCCCAATCCGTGGCGATGCCCGCGGGAAGGCCCCATGCGGCCACGAGCGCGAGCATGAAGACGATGCCGAGCGCCGGGCTCCACCACGGCCGCAACAAGGCGCGCCTCGCAGCCTCGGGGGCAAATGGCAGCGCCAGGATCGGCAGCCACGCGAGCGGTCCTTTGGCAAAAAATCCCAGCGCGAGAAAAAGCCAGAACGGCAGGCACACCCGGCGCACGCCGCAATGCGCCAGCCACACGCACCAGCAGGCGCCGGTAAAGGCAAACACCACCGGCATATCCGCCACCGAGGCGCGCGCGTGCATGAAAACCTGCGCGCACAGGCTGAAAATGATGCCGGCCCGCCAGCCCGTCGTTTCATTTTTCCAGCGCCGGCCCCACAGCACGAGCATCACCGCCGTGAGGGCCGCGCACACCGCGCTCGGAAAACGCACGGCGAATTCGTTCATGCCGAAGATCTGTGCCGCACCCGCTTGCAGCCAGTAGCTGAGCGGCGGCTTGTCGAACCGGTAACCGCCGTTGAAGTAGGGCACGATCCAGTCGCCCGTCTGCACCATCTCGCGCGTGGCTTCGGCAAACCGCGGTTCATCACGGTCGATGAGCGGCAGCGTGCCGTTGCCGGCGCAGTGCAACAGGCACACCGCGATGGCGAACAGCACGAGACGCAACTTGAAAGAGCGGGACATCACTCGTAGAGATGCCCGATGGCCGCGGGGCGACGCAACTGTGCGCCGCGCCCAGCCGAAATTATTTTGCCAACCAACGAACCATTGTCCGCGCCGTCCCCGAGCCTTGAGCCGATCGCCCCGGCGCCTGAAAAGTCGCGCCGGCTTCTTTTTCTTATCCTCTTTCTGGTTGGCGGTGCCGCGCTGGCGGCGGCCTTCTACTGGGATTCCGCGGCGCTGGCGTACTTCGCCAAGGACAAGTCAGCGTCCGCCGGCGCAGCGGCATCGGCCATCTCCACTTACGGCGACTGGCCGCCGGTCGCCGGGGCGCTGGCGCTGGGCTTTGGCATCGCGATGGCCGCTCGCTCCCGCCGGGTTGGCCGCGTCCTGCTGATCATCCTTCTCGCCTGCTCGCTCGCCGGCGCCTCTGCCAGCGCCCTGCGCTTGCTGACCGGGCGCGCCCGGCCTTCGGCCAAAATCGCCCCCGGCTGGCACGGCCCGCACCTCGGCAGCTTCAAATATTGCTCTTTTCCGTCCGCGCATACCGCCGTGATCGCTGGCGGTGCCGCCGCGCTGGCGCTCCTCGTTCCTTTCGGCGCCCTGCCCGGCATCGCGCTCGTCGGCGTGATGGCCTGGGCCCGGATGCGCACTGGCGCGCATCATCTTTCGGATGTCGTCGCCGGGGCGCTGCTCGGCGCCACGCTCGGCGCATGGGTGGCCACCAAGGCCCCCGCGACCTGGCCGCCGCAAAAGTGGTTTGAAAAACGCCGCGGATAATGGCGCCCGAGTGCGCGCCCTTTTTGTCCACGAAATGCGCGACTTAAGGAGACGCCGAATAAAGTGGAGGCCGCTTGGAGAACGGTGGTGGCGTGGCTGCGCGGAACGCCAGAAAGTGGAACGGCTTTTCAAGCCGTGGCCTTCATCGCGCCCGGACGGGAAAGTGTTATGAGACATTCAGGAGTTTCACCGCCACGGCTTGAAAAGCCGTTCCACGTTCCGACCCTCGCGCGCAGCCACGCTGTCATCGTACCTGGGGTGGCGTTGCGCTTTATTCAGCGTTTTCTCAACTTTCTCACTCAAACTGCACAAATTCCCTCCTGCCCCGAAATCGTTGCCATCTTCCAGCTTTACATTCACCCGGGCGAAAGATGCACTGAAAAGCCGTATGAACATTCTCGCCGATTTCAAAGCGTTGCTGGAAAAAGGAAATGCGTGGGCGTTGGCGGTTGGGGTAGCCGTGGGGATGGCCGTGTTTAGTTTCGTTCACGAGGTCATTTCGGATCTCCTCACGCCGCTGCTCAGCTCCATCACCGATGGCATGAACAGCAAGTATCTCAAGATCGGGAACCTGCTCGAACACATCATCGAATTCGCCGCCGTGCTGGCCGGCATCTACGCCATCTTCTGCATCCTCCTCCCCATGCTCTTCTGCAAGGGCAATGGCGGCAAGGCCCTGGGCGAACCGTCGGCGCCCCCGCCACCGCCGCCAGCGGCCTAAACAACTCCCGCAGTTTTTCCAACAGGCGGCGTCCACACCAGGCGCCGTCTGTTTCGTTTTAGGGAGATGGGCTGCCTCTGCCTCTGCCGCTCACTCTCACTCCTTAAGGGTGAGAGGAAGTGAGAGTGAGCGGCAGAGGCAGAGGCAGGGCGCTCCGCTTTAAATCAGCGTCTCCTTAGCACTATCTGCTTCGTTTTCCGTCTCTCGCGGGCATGCGACATGCAGTAAGGCCCTTTCCATGCTGGCCCTGCTTTGCCATTCCCGGCTTGATTCCGGCGCATTCTTCTGGAAATTCGCACCGTGAAGCTTCGTTTGCTGCTGATGATTCTCGCGGCAACGCTCGCGGCCTGTGACTCCCAGAAAAAGGCGGAACAGGAAGCGGCGCAGCGCCAGTTGGAGGAACGCGTCGCCGCCGCGGAAAAAGAACGCGTGCAGCTCGTCGCCGCCCGCGACGCCGAGGCCGCCAAGCGCGCGGAAGCCGAGCGCAAAGCCGCCGACGTGGAGCGCAACGCGGCGCTCACCGAAGCGGCCCGGCTCGAAAATGAGCGCCAGCGCTTGCAGCAGGATTTGGAAAAGCTCCAGGCCGAGAACGCCAAGCTCGCCGCCAAACAGAAGAAAGAACTCGAGGGTCTGGCCGGGGAAGCTTTGGAAAAGCGGCTCAAGGAACAGCGCATGGAAGTCGAGGCCGCCCGCGCCAAAGCCGAGGAAGAGCAGCGCAAACTCGAAGTTGCCCGCGCCAAGGCCGACGCCGAGCGCGTGGCTGCGGAGCGCGCCACCGCGGAAGCCGTCGCCCGCGAAGAAGCTACCACGCGCGCGCAGGAAATCGCCCGCACCCAGACCACCATGGTCTTTTTCAACGCGCTCGATTCCGCGGGAGAGTGGTTCGATTCAGACCGCTACGGCTTTGTCTGGCGCCCGTATGCGGCGGTGAAAGATTCCGCGTGGCGCCCCTACGCCGATGGCCACTGGATTTACACGGTCTACGGCTGGACTTGGATGAGCAACGAACCCTTCGGCTGGGCGGTCTATCATTATGGCCGCTGGATCCAGATCACCGGCACCGGATGGGTCTGGGTGCCCGGCAGCGACTGGGCGCCGGCCTGGGTGGCGTGGCGCTGGCACCGTCCGCGCGAATACATCGGCTGGGCCCCGCTGCCGCCCGAGGCCCAAAATGCCAAGGGCATTGATGTGAAGGTTGATCAGCAATATGACATCGGCCCCGGCAGCTACGCCTTCATCCCCATGGGCGATTTCGATGCTCCGAGCTATCTCGACAAATTTGTGCCGGGCGAGCGCAACAAGGAGATCCTCCCGCTCACCAGCAACATGACCTACATCGTGCCCAAGGCCGGTGGCGGCATGATTTGCGGCGGGCCGGACATGAGTTTCATCAACAGCGAGATTCGCCGCCTCCGCAACGACCTGGACATCAAACCCGTCGCCCGCGTGGGCATCCAGCTCATGAATTCCCCCGCCCCGTCCGCGGCGCCGGATGTGATGAATGCGGGGGCCGTGATGTATTTCGCGCCGCAGCTGAAAGCGGGTCCGCCGCCCGGCAAGCCGGAGAAACTCAAGGGCCGCATCGAAGTGAAGAACGCGGATCGCGGCTGGAATCCCGCCAACCCGTGGGAGACGAATGAGTGGCGCAAGCGCCTCAAAGCCGATGCCGACGCCATCGACGCCGCGGAACGCGCCGCCGCGAATCGTCCCCCCCCGCGCCCACCGACACCCGCCGCCACTCCCGTTCCCGGGACCACTCCGGCGCCGCAACCAGTCATCGCGCCCCCGCCTCGCCCTCGCCCGGGCGGCTTGCAAGGCAGCCAGTTGCAGCCCTCAGGCGGGTTGTTCCCGCGCAGATAGTAGGCGAGGTTTTCAACCTCGCTCAGAGAGCTTCACCCAAGAATAGCTCTCACAAATCCCGCCCAGCGATCGCCAGATCCGCGAGGTCAAAACCTCGCCTACTTTACGCCGCCTGCCCTGCCGCGCGTCCACTCGCCCACGCCCACTGGAAATTGTATCCGCCCAGCCACCCGGTCATGTCCACGACTTCGCCGATAAAGTACAGCCCGGGCACCTTGCGCGATTCCATCGTCTTCGATGAAAGCTCCGCCGTATCCACTCCGCCCAGTGTCACCTCCGCCTTCGGATAGCCCTCCGTCCCTGCAGGAGAGAGCGCCCAGCCCCGCAACCTCGCCAGCACCGATTCAAACTCCTGCTTCGTGTAATGCACCAGCGGCTTGCGCCACGCATGCCGCGCACACCACGCCTCCGCAAAACGCCGCGGCATGACCTCCGCCAGCACATCCAGCAATTCGCGGCCGCTGGGCCGTGCTCGATGCACCGCCTCCGCCGCGCCCGGCTCCGCCAGCAAATCGACCGACAGCGTCTCCCCTTCCCGCCAGTAGCTGGAAATTTGCAGCACCGCCGGACCGCTCACGCCGCGGTGCGTGAATAGCAGCGCCTCCGCAAAACTCGCACGATCGTTCTGCGCCACCACGGGCAGCGCCACGCCGCTCAGTTCGTGCCACGCCCGGTCCTCGCCCGCGAGGGTCAGCGGCACGAGCCCCGGCCGCGTCTCCGTCACCCGCAACCCGAATTGCCGCGCCAGCCGGTAGCCAAAATCCGTTGCCCCCAATTTCGCGAACGACAGCCCGCCCGTGGCCACGACCAGCGCCTCGCACGTCAACTCGCCGTCGGCGTGCGTAAGGCGAAACGACGTGGTCTTTTCTACACTCAAAATGCGCATTCCGCAGCGGACCTCCACCTGCGCCGCCGCGCACTCCGCGAGCAGCATGTCGATAATCTCCCGCGAGCTTCCATCGCAAAACTGCTGCCCCAGTTTTTTCTCGTGATACGCAATCCCGTGTTTCTCCACGAGTGCGACAAAGTCCCACGGCGTGTAGCGCGCCAGCGCCGATTTGCAGAAGTCCGGCCGCTCCGAGAGATAGTTCGCCGCCGTCGCCCCGAGGTTCGTAAAATTGCACCGCCCGCCCCCGCTGATGCCGATCTTTTTCCCCACGCGCTCATGGTGTTCCAGCAGCGCCACCCGCCGCCCGCGCTGGCCGGCGGTAATGGCACACATCAAGCCCGCGGCCCCGCCGCCAATCACAATCACGTCGTAATGCTGCTGCATCTTTGCCCCAACACAGCGGTCCCTGGCGGGTCCCGGGAAGAAAAAAATCCAGAAACAGGGCCATGAAAAGGGAACCTCAAGGGTTGCTAATTCCAAATTTACACCGATACGTCCCCGCTTTTCATGAATCGCCTTGTCCTTCTCGCGGCCTCCATTGCCACCGCCGCCCACGCCCAGACCGTGCTCGTAAAGCCTTACGTGCAGCCCGGCGACGGCCCCGCGCTCACCGGCAAAGACGTCAAGGTGCTCACGTGGGTGACCGACCAAAAGCCGGGCAACTTCACCGTGGAATTCGGCTGGGCCGGCGAGAAGAACAAGACCGCCACACCCGCACGCACATCCCTGGATTTCCTCAAATACGTCCCCAAGCCGAAGCCCGAGGCGGCGAAACCAAAGACCGATGCCCCCGGCACGCCAACCACGACACCGGCCACGCCCGCCATACCCTCGGCGCCGGCAACCCCAAAGGCTCAGCCCGCGAAATCCGCCGACACGACACCCCAGAAACCCGCTGCGGTCGAGGCCAAGCCCGCGGACGCCTCGGCCAGCACCCTAAAAATTCCCGCTGATTTGGCGACGCCCCGGCCCACGTTTGCCGACGTCGCCCTGACGCTCGACGATCTGAGAGACAAAGTCGTCGAGACCTTCAAGCCCATCCCGGAGCGGGAGCAGCACTATTTCCGCTATCGCGCCGTGCTGCCGGAGCTGCCCTTTGACACGGAGGTTAGCTACCGCGTGCGCCTCGGCGCCACGGTCATCCGCGAAGGCACTTTCAAGACCCGCGCCAGTGCGGGCAAACCAATCCGTTTCATCGCCGTCGGCGACCTCGGCAGCAACCGCCCGGAGCAATTCACCAACGCCTACCAAATGAGCCTGCAGAAGCCCGATTTCCTCGTGGCTCTCGGCGACATCACATATCCCGGCGGGCGCGCGTTGCAGTACATGAACCACTTCTGGCCGTGCTACAACGACGTCGCCAAGCCCGGCCCGAAGACCGGCGCGCCCCTCATGGCCTCGATCCCGTTCTACCCCATCATCGGCAATCACGACGCCGACATGCAGCGGCTGCCGGATTACTCCGACGCCTACAGCGCCTTCTATTGGTTCAGCGTGCCGAAGAATGGTCCCGGCCCCGGCCCGTGGAATACGCCACTCGGCAAAGACGCCGCCCTCGCCGCCGCTTTTAAAAACGCCGCCGGCTCCGAGTATCCCGCCGCGAGCGACTATTCCTTCGACTACGGCCCGGCGCATTTCCTGGTCATCGACTCGAACAGCTACGCGACGAAGGAAATCGACCGCATCGCCGCCTGGATGGAGCAGGACCTCACCAGCAGCAAGCAGCCATGGAAGTTCGTCTGCACCCACCAGCCCTTCTTCCAAGCCTCGAAGGAACACTACACCGAACAGCGCCTGCGGCTTTTCGAACCGATGTTTGAGCGCTGCGGCGTGAACGTCGTCTTCGCCGGCCACGTGCACAATTACCAGCGCAGCCTGCCGCTGAAATTCACGCCCAATCCTCCGAAGCGCGACCCGCGCGGCCGCGTGAACGGCGACTACGTGCTCGACCGCACCTTTGACGGCATCAACGACACCACGCCCGAAGGCATCATCCACATCGTCACCGGCGCCGGCGGCGCCAAGCCCTACAGCACGCCGTTTGAAAAAGCCGCGGAGTTCCTCAAAAAAGAGCACGGCGCGAACTACGTCTCCTTCACCGCCAAATACGTGGCCGACAAAAACTCCTTCTCCGTCGTGGAAATCACCCCCACCACCTTCGACCTGCGCCAAATCACCGCGGACGGCAAGGAAGTCGACCACTTCCGCATCACGAAGCCGTAGCGCGCCTCGTAGAAGCAGCATCCTGCCGCTTTCATAGCCTCGCCGCGCCCCGAAAGCGCCTGGAAGGCCGCTGCTACTTCGCCAGCCGCCCCTTCACCTCCCGGCAATACGCCGGAATATCCGCGGCCCGCAGCAGGTCACTGACGATTACGACCCGCCGCGCCCCCGCCGCGATCACTTGGTCCAGCGTCCGAAGATTCACGCCCCCAATACAAAAAATCGGAATGCTCACGAGCGAGTGAATCCTCGCGACATCCGTCAGCCCGATCGCCGGCCGCCCCGGCTTGGTCCCCGTCGGATACAGTGGGCCAAAACCGATGTAGTCCGCCCCCGACTCCGCCGCGACCATCGCCTGCGCCACGCTGTGCGTGCTCTTGCCGATGAGCGGCGGAGGCACTTCCCCCGCCAGCGCCCGGCCCGCACGCCAGCGCGCATCATCCACCGTCAAATCATCCTGCCCCACATGCGCCCCATCCGCCCCGACGCTTGGCACGAGATGCGGATGATCGTTCAGAATGAACGGCACGCCCGCCTCCGCCGCGATCGGCTGAATGCGCCGGGCCAGGTCTTCGATGGCGTGCTCATCGTAGCTCTTCGCCCGGAGTTGCAGCATATCCACCCCTCCCGCGCACATTTGGCCGGCGACCTGTTCGACCGACTCGGGCGAAACATAACCCAGGTCCAGAATACCGTAGAGACGGGCATCCAGCAGACATTCCTTGGCAGTACGGTGAGCAGGCATCCGCGCAACTTGGGAGGGACAAGGGCCGGGCACAAGTGCGGAACGCCTCCTCATTTAACTGTTTACTCATAAGACTACCGCCTACCCGCACTTCCGTGCCGCCACATCCTCCGCCCCCCGCCCGCCACTTTGCCGCACTCTTCGCTTGGCAACGGCCAACTCACCGCTATTTTCTCGCCCCCTTTTCACAGATTTGCACCGTACACCATGAACGTCGTTTTCGAACAACTGCCCAATTGCCTCGCCAACCTCCGCGTCGAAGTTTCGCCCGATGCGGTGAAGACGACGTGGGAAAAAGTCACCAGCGATTACACCAGCTACGCCAAGCTCCCCGGTTTCCGCCAGGGCAAGGCGCCGCGTGGTGTCGTTGAGAAAAAATTCGGCAAGGAGATCCGCGAGGAAGTCACCAAGCAGGTCCTCAGCGAGGCCTGCCGCTCGGTAATCAAAGAGCGCAACCTGCGCGTGCTCCAGCTCTCCGACGTGGAAGACGTGGAGTGGGGCGACGACAAATCGCTCAAGTTCCGCGCGACGCTCGTGCTGCATCCTGATTTCGAATTGCCCGACTACAAAGGCATCCCGGTGACCGTGCCCAGCGCCGAGGTGTCCGAGTCCGAGATCGATCAGGCGCTCGAGAACCTGCGCGATCAGCAGGCCGATTTCCCGGACGTGGAACCCGCCCGCGCCGCCGCGATGGAAGACTACGTCGTCGTGGACTACGACGGCACCATCGATGGCCAGCCCGTGCACGAAAAATTCCCGAAAGCCGGCAAGCCGCTCACGAGCAACACCGATTTCTGGATCAAGATGACCGAGGAAGCTTTCTTCCCCGGCTTCTGCGCGCAGATCGTGGGACTGAACGTCGGCGAGAGCCGCGAGTTCGACATCGAGGTGCCCGCCGATTTCCCGGTGGAAGGCATGCCCGGCACGAAGATTCACTACAAGGTGACGCTGCGCGGCGTGAAGACCCGCGTGCTGCCCGAGCTGAATGACGCCTTCGCCGACAGCATCGCGAAAGGCAAGAGCCTCGCCGAGCTGCGCATCCTCGCCCGTGAGGAACTCCAGCGCCAGAAGCACACCGCCATCGATACCGCCCGGCGCAACGGCGTGATGTCGGCCCTCATTTCCAAGGTGGAATGCGAACTGCCCGACCAGCTCGTCCGCCAGCAGACGCAGTCCATTCTCAGCGACATCGTCCGCGAAAATCAGACCCGCGGCGTCACGCAGGAAGTCATCAAGGAGCACGAGCGCGAGCTCATCGGCAGCGCCGCGCAGAGCGCCCGCGACCGCATCAAGGGCACCTTCGTCCTCCTCCGCATCGCGGAAAAAGAAGGCCTCAAGGTGACCGATATGGAGCTGCGCCAGCGCATCAACAGCCTTGCGCGCAATTACCAGATGACCTTCGACAAAATGTTGAAGGAGCTGCAAAAGCGCGGCGCCCTCGATCAGCTCAGCGAAGACCTGCTCACGGCCAAGACCCTCGATTTCGTGGCCAAGGAAGCCACGGTGACCACCCAGGCCGCCAGCGAAGCCGCTCCTGCGGAATCCGCTCCGGCCCCGGCGGAAGCTGCATCTGCGCAGTAATCTCCGCTTGCAGCGTCCGCCTCGCCTGCGCTTTCGTAAGAAACCATATGAACCTTTCTCCTTACCAAGTGAATAGCGTCACTCCTCCGCGGGCTTACATCCCCTACGTTTACGAGACCATCGGCGGAAAGGAAATCGGCTACGACGTCTACACGCGCCTCATGCGGGACCGCGTGCTCTTCATCGGCTCGGAAGTGCACGACGAGATGGCCAACGCCATCATCGCCTGCCTGCTCTTCCTCCAGATGGACGACGCGAAGAAGGACATCCACATCTACATCAACAGCCCCGGCGGCTCCATCACCGCGGGCCTGGCGATTTACGATACGATGCAGTTCATCACGTGCGACATTAATACCTACTGCATCGGCATGGCCGCCAGCATGGGGGCCGTCCTCCTTTGCGCCGGCACCAAGGGCAAGCGCTACGCCCTGCCGAACAGCGATATCATGATCCACCAGGCCAGCGGCGGAGCCCGCGGCACGGCGTCCGACGTCGAACGCACCGTCGAGTTCCTTTACAAGCTGAACCGCCGCGTGAAGGGCATTATCGCCCACCACACCGGCCAGCCGATTGAGAAGGTAAACGTCGATTGCGAGCGCGATACCTACCTGACGGCCCTCCAGGCCAAGGAATACGGTCTCGTTGACGAAGTCGTCGCTTCGCGTAAAGATGTGCCTCACTTCGCAGAGCTGACCAAGAAATCCGAGTAAATCGGGAACGGTTCCGGCTTTACGAGGCATATCCAAGATGGCACGCGCCTCCAATCTCACCATGTGTAGCTTCTGCGGGAAGTCCCACGCAGAGGTTCGAAAGCTCATTGCCGGGCCCGGGGTCTACATCTGCGACTCCTGCATCAATGTCTGCAAAGGCATTCTGGATAAGGAGCTTAATGACGAGGCGCGCCGCCATAGCACCACCCTGCGAGTCCCGAAGCCGGCGGAAATCCGGAGGCAGCTCGATAACTACGTCATCGGCCAGGAATCCGCGAAAAAGACGCTGAGCGTCGCGGTTCACAACCACTACAAGCGCATCCTGCACAATAGCTCCACCTCCGGGGCGACCCAACTCGGAATGGACCCGCTGGCGGAGGTGGAAATCGATAAGAGCAACATCCTGCTCGTCGGTCCCACCGGCAGCGGCAAGACGCTGCTCGCCCGCACGCTCGCCCGCATCCTCGACGTCCCTTTTTGCATCGCCGACGCTACCACGCTGACCGAAGCCGGCTACGTCGGCGAGGACGTGGAAAACATCATTCTCCGCCTGCTCCAGGCCAGCGATTACGATGTGAAGCGCGCCGAGATCGGTATCGTCTACATCGACGAAATCGACAAGATCGGTCGCAAGACGGAGAACGTTTCCATCACCCGCGACGTTAGCGGCGAAGGTGTGCAGCAGGCCTTGCTGAAGATTCTCGAAGGCACCACCTGCAATGTGCCGCCCCAAGGCGGGCGCAAGCACCCCCACCAGGAATACATCCAGGTCAGCACGGAAAAGATTCTCTTCATTTGCGGCGGCGCCTTCGTCGGCCTCGACAAAATCATCGAGCGCCGCCGGGGCAAGAAGGTCCTCGGCTTCAGCGCCGGCCGGCCCTCCGGCGACGAACCGGAAGTCGTCGAGGTTCCTACCAGCGAGATTCTCCGCTACTGCGAACCTGAAGACCTCCTGCGTTTCGGCATGATCCCCGAGTTCGTCGGCCGTCTGCCCGTCGTGACCGCGCTCGACCCGCTGAATGAAGACGAACTCGTCTCCATCCTCACCGAGCCGAAGAATGCCCTCGTCAAGCAATACGCCAAGCTCCTCGGCATGGAAGGCGTCGGCCTCACCGTGACCAAGGACGCCCTCCGCGCCTTCGCCGAGCAAGCCGTGAAACGCGGCACCGGCGCCCGCGCCCTGCGCTCCCTTTTCGAGCGCATCATGCGCGACGTGATGTACGACGTCCCCAGCCGCGAAGACATCGCCGAAATCACGGTGAACCGCGCCGTGGTCGAAGGCAAAAAGACCCCGCTCGTCCGCCGCAAGCAGGATAAGGACGCCGCGTAGATTCGCGCTCGACAAGGGAAGGCCCGAGCGAAGGTGCCGCCAGGCTTTGGACTGCGGCGGCTTTGACGCCGCTTTCGGAAGGGATTGCGGGTGGGTAATCGCGCAACTCGTCAGGTAGTGTCGCTGCCCTTACCTCGCCGCCGAAGCCGACACCGTCACCGGCACCCACTCCTTCACCACCTTCATCTCCTTGGTGGAAATAAACCGGATCTTCCCGTCCTCCCCCGCCGCCGCGAGCGTGGCGCCATCCGGGCTGTAGCTGAGGGCGTACGTGCCGCCCTCGGTGGCGATGCTGCCGAGCAGCTTCGTGTCGCTGTGATAATGCTCCTCCAGCTTCTTCTTCTCCTCCGCCGACCGCTGGTCCACCGCCTTGCCCTCGATCTCCACGAACTCCTTCGGCATCTCCGTATTGAAATCGTAGTTGTAAAAATTCACCTGCCCCTTGCCATCGAGCGATGAACTCGCGGCGAAGCTCTTGCCGTCGGGCGCAAAGTCCATGCTGTAGATGCGCCCCTCCATCGCCGGCCATTGCCGGATGCACAGCGCATTGTCCCCAATCTTCCGCTGCACCTTCCGCTCGATGCGGTACGCCTGAGGTACGCCGTCGCTGCCGCCCACGAGAAATTCATCGCGCGTGGGATGCCGCGAGACCGTCTGCAAGCCGCCACGCAGCGCGCCGGGCGTGATGCTGCTGAGATTGTCGATGAACCGCTGCGTGGCCACTTCAGTAAGCTTGCACGCCATGTCGCGCCCCACGCTCACCAGCTTATCGCCCTTCACCGTGAACGCCGTGTCGAGCACCCAGTCTTCATGCGCGTTCTGCTGGAGCACCATTTTTCCCGTCTCCGCCTCCACTGCGCGCACGCTCTTGTCGGGCGAGCCAAAGCTCACCAGCTTGCCGTCCGGCGACCAGCTCACGCCGTAAATCGTGTCGAACCCGTACGGCACACTCTGCAGCAGCTTCTGCTTTTCCACGTCCCAAATCTCCACTTCGCCCATCTGCGCGGGCCGTCCCGCCGCCGCCGCGAGCCGGTGCCCATCCGGCGAAAAGCGCACGCTCTGCACGCGCTCGCACATCCCCACCAGCCGGGCAACCAGCTCGGAGCCATCCGCTTTCCAAAGCAGGATTTCGTGAAATCCCGCGACCGCCAGAAACCGCCCATCCGGCGAGTAGTCGAGCGACGCAATCACCGGCGGTCGCGTGTAGACCGGCAGATGCTCCGCATCGAACCGCTGCCGCGCATTCGGCGGCGTATCGTCCTTCGCGCCCTCCGCCACCCAGCGCGTGATCAACGCGATCTCCTTCTCCGCGAGCGGCGCCTTTTTCTTCGGCATCTCCGCCTCCCCATTCTTCGGCGTGATTTGCTCGATGAGATGCGACTCCGCCGGCTTGCCCGGCACGATCGCCTTTTTGCCCGACTCCTTCGCATCGTCGCCACCTTCGACCAGCCGCGCAAAATCCGTCATCACGTACCCACCCTTCGCTTTCGCCGGTTGATGGCACCCCTGGCATTGCGCCTGGAAAATGGGCCGCACCTTTTTGAAATAGCTCACCGGCGCATTGGGATCCTCCGTCTCCTTCTGCGCCGGCGCAGTCGCAGCCACTGCCGCACAGGCAGTAAACAACAGGGTCATGGAGGCGGGGCGGAAAAACATACGCCTAAGCAATCTCGGAAAACGCCGCAGCTTAGCAAGCAGGTGTGCACAGCTTCCGCTTGCGCTCGCGCATTCCTCCGCCGTACACCGAAAGTGCATGTCGACCCACACCTACCGTTTTTGCGCCGGCCCTTGGAATTGGAGCGAAGGCCGCGACCCCTATGGCCCGGAAACCCGTCCCGCCAAGCCTTTCGACTGGAAGCTCGGCGAGCTGAAGAAACTCGGCTTCGACGCGATGATGTTTCACGACGACGACGCCGTGCCGGACATCGACGGTAAATCGCACGCACAGGTCCTCGCCGAGGCGAAAGAGCTGAAGAAGCGCCTCGACGGCGAAGGCATCGCGGCCGAGATGGTCGCACCGCGCCTGTGGTTCAGCCCGCGCACGGTGGACGGCGCTTACACTTCCAACAGTGCCGCCGATCGCCAGTATGCCATCGACCGCAGCAAGCAGAGCATCGACATCGCGAATGTCCTCGGCACCGACATCCTCGTGCTCTGGCTCGCCCGCGAAGGCACCTATCTCCGGGAGGCCAAGCGCGCCGGACAGGCCTTCGATTGGCTCATCGCCGCCTTCGACACCATGCTGGCGCACGATCCGAAAATCCGCCTCGCCATCGAACCCAAGCCGAATGAGCCGATGGACCACGCCTATCTTCCAACGATCGGCCACACGCTCGCCATCGCCCAGCTCACGCGCGACCAAGCCCGCGTCGGCGCCCTCATCGAAAGCGCCCACTGCATCCTCGCCGGCCTCGATCCCAGCGATGAAATGGAATTCGCCATGCGCTTCGGCAAACTCTGGAGCCTGCACCTGAACGACCAGAACGGCCTGAAATACGACCAGGACAAGCCCTTCGGCTCCACCAATCTCCGCAGCGCCTTCGACCAGGTCCGCGCGCTGGAGCACTGGAAATACGGCTCCAAGGGCGAATACGTCTGCTTCGACGTCCACCCCTTCCGCACGACTTCGCCCGAGCGCTGGAGCGCCGCGCTCGACAACAGCCGCCGCACCTTCCTCCGCCTCGTGGAAAAAGCCCGCAGCTTCGACGAAAAACACGCCGACCACCTCCGCGCCACCCGCGACTACCAGGCGCTCGACCAGATGGTCATCGAGCACCTGCTGGGCAAATAGCCGGTCGCACGAGACGCCAGGACGCGTAAAGTAGCCGCATGGCTCACGAACTTTCGGGCAATAGTCTGGAGTGCGGAATCGAGCGGAGCGAGATCGACTGCTCCGCGTATGCGGAGCGGCCCGAAGGGTTCGCGCGGAGGCGCGAATCAACCGTGGCACCGCTTTGTGGCATGATGCAGCTTGCTGCATGCGGTGGGGTTGGGCGTACGAATTCCGTTTGCGACCACCCATGCGCGGCCAGCTGCGCCCTTCCGCGCAGCAGCAGCGAGCCACCGCACTCCAGACATCTCTCATCCTTCGTCCGCATCTTCGCCATCGCCATCACACTCCTCACCTCCACCCACGCCGCCTCCCTCCCCGAGATCTACCGCGAAGCCAAAACCGCCCTCGAAGCCGGCGACGCCAAAAGAGCGGCCACTCTGCTGGAGCCCGCCTTGGCCGCAGGCGAGGGCGACGAAGCCCAGCGCACGCTCGCGAGCCTCGCGCTCGGCCTCGCCTACCTGCGCACCGACCAAGCGGAACGCGCGGCCCCACTCTTCCAGCAAGCAGCCACTTGCTGGGCCGGCACATCCGCCGCCGCCAACGCCCTCGCCCCGCTCGGTGACGCGCAGCGCAAGACCGGCAAACTCGACGAAGCGCACCAGGCCTACTCGCAAGCGAAAGACGCCAACCCTTCCTCCACCCTGGGCAAGTACGCCCAAGCCCGCCTCGCGGAACTCACCGGCGAAACGCTCGCCGCCGAAAAGCAGTACGCCAAAGCCGCCGACTCCTTCCTCTCCGCCGCCGACGGCCTCCTCGCCCTGGCCAACGACGATCCCGCGTACTTCGCCGATGCCCGCGCGCTCTACACCAAAGTCGCCGAGCGCAAGGAATGGCGTGGCGAACCCACCGCTCGCGCCGTTTTTTCCATGGGCGAAGTGGAGCGCGCGCAGGGCCATCTGCCGGAGGCGCTCGCCTACTACCAGCGCACCTTCGCGAGTTGGGTGCATTATCCGCATTGGTGCGCCCAGGCGTATCTGCGTGCCGCGGAGTGCATGGACAAACTCGGCAAACGCGATTTCGCCATTCGCCACCTGCGCGAAATGCTCGGCAAACAGGAAAAATTCGGAGCGCTCCCCGAGTATCAGGAAGCCAAAAAACAACTGCGCTCCTGGGGGCAAAAGGTGGAATGAACGTTACAAACGAGTTCCCTTATAAAATTCCCTTCTAAATTGCCCGGCGCCTTCGCAATATTCAGCTTTCCCTCTTCTTCTTCTCAAAGAGACCCACCATGAAACGACGCCTCTTGTTCGCCCTCTTCTTCTCGGCCTTCCTGGCTTGCATCGTCGCTCCGGCTTTCGCCGCCGATGCCGACAAACCGAAGGGCCCCGCCGTCGAGACGACGTCCGACAAAAAGGAATCCGTGGACAGCAGCATGTGGGAGGATTTGAAAAAGGGCGGCCCGACCATGATCGTGATCGGCATCTGCTCGGTAGCCACGGTCTACCTCATCGCCGATGGCCTTTTCCGTGTCACCAACCCCAAGCGCAATATTCCTGAGGCCCACATCCAGGCCCTCCAGGGCCTGTTCCGCACCGGCGACTACGTCGGCGCCTACAAATATTGCAAGAGCAACCCCTCCTCGATCACCAACGTGGTGAAAGCCGGGCTGGTCATGGTGGGCGAGGGCAAAAATGCGACGGAAGAATCCGTCCTGGCGGAAGTCTCGAAAGAGAACGCCCGCATGCAGTACTTCATCAGCTACCTTTCCGTCATCGGCGTTTGCACCCCGATGATCGGTCTGCTCGGCACCGTGTTCGGCATGAAGCACGCCTTCCACACGCTCAACGTTTCCGGCGTAGGCGACCCGAGCAAGCTCTCCGGCGCCATCGGCGAAGTGCTCATCTGCACCGCATTCGGCCTGCTCATCGCCATCCCGGCCTTCTTCGCTTTCTACTGGCTGCGCAACCGCTCGGCGAATTTGATTCACCATTTGCAGGAGACCATCAATTCGCTCTTCCGCAAAATGCCCTACGAACATCTCGCTGGCGCCCATCTCGGCGACGAGGAACTCTACGCGGCGACGCCAAATTGGTTGCAGCGCGAGCAACGTCCGGCGGCGGAATTTTCCGAAGAAGAGGCCGCGCAAAAGGCCTAGTCCCTCCACCAACCCTTCCACCATGAACAGGAGGATCTCCTAAATGGCCGGCGGCGGAGGAGGCAGTGACGGCGAGCCGGAGTTTCAGATCGCGCCGATGATCGACGTGCTGCTCGTGCTGCTCATCTTTTTCATGAGCATCACCTCGGCCCAGGTCACGCGCGTGGAAAAAAATCTGGCGCTGCCCATCGCGCCCAATGCGCGAAAAAAAGAGCAGATGCGGAATGAAGCGATCGTGAATATCCGCTGGGACGCCGCCACGGAAAAACCCACCTACAAGCTCGAAGACAAGGAATACCAGGATTTCAAGCTGCTGGCCCCGCCGCTGAAAGCGCTGAAGGACTCCAATGATCGCTTCTCGCAGGAGGGCCCGAAATTCCGCGTGCTCATCCGCGCGGACAAAGAGACGCAGGCGCTGGTCATCAATCGCGTGATGGACGTGGCCGGGCAGGCGGGCATCGAGGAAATCGCCTTCGCGGTCTACAACAAGGAGGGAGACTAACCCCGTGAAGCGCCTCGAAATCAATCCCAACGAAGGGACGATCGGTTTTCAAATCGCGCCGATGATCGACGTCGTGTTCGTCATCATGCTCTTTTTCATGGTCATGGCCGGCGCGGTAAAAGTGGAGCTGGAGCACAACTGCCAGCTTCCCGGCACCGTTGACACCGCCAAGGAAGCTCCCTTTGCGGAAGAGCAAGTCATCGCCATCTCCGCCCGCGGCGAAGTCGCCTTCAACGAAGAGCCCATCGCCAACGCGGACGACCACATCCTGAACAATCTCCGCGCCACGCTCATGCGGGTCAAAGCCAACTGCGATGCCGCCAAGACTCCCGCGGTGGTGACCATCGCCAGCGAAGCCAAAGCCAAGCATGGCCGCACCATGGAAGTGCTCGACGCCTGCGCCCAAGCCGGCATCACACAGGTCAGCTTCAATGTGACCGAGGAGGAGTAGCGCTTGTCGCTGCGGCCGGGAGGCCGGTATCTGTTTAGCCTCTCGAATGGGAGAGGCGCGAAGCGCCCTTAAAATTGTCATCCCGAGCGAGCAGAGCGAGTCGAGGGACCTCACTTCAAATGGAACAGCAACCTTTGGCCGGAAGTTTCGAGGTGGAGTGAGATCTTTCAGCTCGCGGCTCCGCTGCATTCCCTCTCACTTCATCGCGCGATCCAAAATCGCCATCAGCTCCTGCACGCGGTACGGCTTCATCAGCACATCGAGCGCCCCGAGCTGTCGCAGATTCTCCGGTCGGTCACCCGTCACTTCACCCGTGACCGCCACCACCGGAATCCGCGCCGTCCGCGCATCCTCCTTCAACGCGCGGAGGAATTGCTCACCCGGCATGTCCGGCAAATTCAAATCGAGCAGCACCAAATTCGGCCGATGCTCGCGCGCCAGCTCGAGCCCCAGCCGTCCCTGCAACGCCGAGAGCAGCTTGATGTCTTTGCGCGATTCCAGAATGCGCTCGAGCAAATAGAAATTCGAAACGTCGTCCTCCACGTAGAGCAGTGTCCGGCGCAGCGGCGGCGGTGTCGGCGCAGCGGGTGCCGGAGCCGCGGCCGGCGGCGCCACGGCCGGCATCTCCACCCAAAACGTGCTCCCCTCGCCCACCGAACTGCGCACCCCCATGCGTCCATTGAGCGCATTCACCAATCGCTGGCACAGCGCGAGCCCGATGCCGCTGCCTTTGTTCGCGCCCGCATCCCGCGGCCCCAGCCGCTCAAACGGCACGAATAGCCGCGCGATTTGCTCGGGCGCAATGCCGCTGCCGGTATCGCTCACATTCACGCGCCACGAGTCCGTTCGCCCGGGAATAATCTCCACCAGGACGCGCCCGCCCTTGCGGTTGTATTTCACCGAGTTGGACAGCAGGTTCAGCAAGACCTGCTTCATCCGCTCGCGGTCCGTGCGCACGTAGGCGGGCGAGGATTCCGCGAGCTGCACGAGGATCCCATGATTCGCCGCGACCCGCGCGTTCAAGTCCACCGTGGTTCGCAGGAACTCCACCAAATCGAAGGTCTCCATGTGGAACTGCATCCGCCCCGCGTCGAGGCGCGCGATGTCGAGCACCTCGTTGATGAGCGTCAGCAGGTTCTGCCCCGCTTGCGAAATGTGCTGGATGCTCTCAGCCTGCCGCGCGTCGTGGCGCTCCATCTCCAGAATCTGCGTAAACCCCAGGATCGCGTTGAGCGGCGTCCGCAGCTCATGGCTCATGCGCGAAAGGAACTCGCTCTTCGCCTTGTTCGCCGCCTCGGCCTCGGCGCGCGCGCGGTCGACGGACTGCTCGGCGATATTGCGCTCAATGGCCGCGGTGACGACATTGGCCATCGACGTCATGAAGCTCAGCTCATCCGGCGCAAACTCGCGCGGATGGCAAAAGAAGGCATTGAGCACCCCGAGCGGGCGATCCCCCGCCTGGATGCCGACCGAGATGCCGCTCTGCGCATTCGCCATCTTTAAATTGGTCGAAATTTCAAAACGCGTCTCCAGCGCCAAATCCGTCGACACCACCGGGCCGCCGGTCAAAAGCGTGTACCCGCTCATCGATCGCTCCCCGTCCGGGATGAGTTGTGAGGCCAGGGGGTCCGGCCAGCCCACGGCCGCGCCGATCCGAAACCCACCATCTTCCGGTACCACCTCCAGCACCGCCGTGCAATCTGCGCCCAGCCCATCCTTCACCTGCGTCGCGGCCTCCATCATCAATTCATCCAGCGAAAGCCCCGCCAGCGCCCGCTGCCCCAGCCGCGCCACGATTTCCTGCTGTCGCGTGCGCGCCTCGAGCGCCGCCAGCGTGCGCTCAAATTGCGCCGTGCGCTCGGACACCCGCTGTTCCAGCCGCTCGTTCAGCGCGTGAATCGCCCGCTCGCTGCTGCGCTGCGCGGTCACGTCCTTTAAAAAGCCGACCATGCGCCCGATGTGCCCGCGCCGATCGAGAAAGAAAAAACCCTGCGCCTCCACGCGGATTTCCGTCCCGTCACTTCGCACCGCCCGAAACTCGTGCCGAAACGGATCGCGCGATTCCATGATGCGCGCCACCTCGAGATCGAACGCTTCCACGTCGTCCCGATGCACCACGCGCCGCAGCTTGTCCAAGCCGCCCGACAACTCGTGGGCCGGATACCCCAGCAGATACTGCAAATCGCCCGAATAGGTGATCTCTCCCGCCGTGGAGTCCCAGTCGAAGAACACCTGCCCGCTCGCGCGAATCGCCGCGTCGTAGCGATTCGCCCATTCGATGCGCTCCAGCTCCTCATGTTTCCGATCGCTGACATCCCGGCAAATCGTCGTAAAAAACTGTCCGTCCGCCCCGTCGTGCCCGAGAATCACTTGCCGCACCGGCACCTCGCGCCCGCTCGCCGCGAGCAGCGCCGTTTCCCCGCTCCACTTCCCGTGCTTCTGCGCCGCCGGCAAACCCTCCTGCCGAATGAGCTCAAACACCCACGCCGGATGCATCTCCTGCATCAGCCGCCCGCGCGCCACGTCCTCCGCCGACCATCCAAGCAACGAACGGCCCGCCTCGTTCAAATATTGGACCCGCCCCTCGCCATCCAGCATCGCCACCACATCCGTGATCGCCTCGACAATTTTCGAAAATCGCGCGTGGACTTCGGTCGGATGGGCGGTGGGTTGGTCCATGGGTTATTCGGGCAGGGCTTGGCCTTTCGTCTCGGGCGCAAACCATATCAGAATCATCCCGAGGACGTAGACGCAAGCCAAGGTGCTGCCGGCCTGCGGATAACTTCCGCCAAAGAAAGCCATGAGCGCCGGCATCTGCCACGCCCCCAGCGCCGCGAAAATCCGCCCCGCATTATACGCCAGCCCCTGTCCCGTCGCCCGCACGCGCGTCGGAAAAAGCTCGGGCAGATACAGCGGCAGCCAGCCGTAGAAAGAAGCCGTGAAAAGCCCCACCAGGACCGTGACGAAAAGAAACAGCGGACCATAGCCGGCGAGCCCGAGGAAGAGCCACCAGCAGGATCCCAGCGACGCCACGCAGAGCAGAAAATACGTGAGCCGCCGCCCAATCACCCCGCCCACCACCGGCGCCACAAACGAGCCGAGTGTTGCCCCCAGCGCGGAGCATACTTGAATCGTCGCCTTGCGCACCGGGTCCGTGTTTCCCGCCAGCCGGTCCACCCACAGCGGAATCCATTGCACGATGCCCCACGTGGCGATCAATGCGATGCTCGCAAATGCAATGGCCAGCAGCGTGCGCTTGCGCAGCGTGGGGGCAAAAATCTCCCGCACGGGCGCCTGCTTTTGCGTCTTCACGCTCTGCTGCCATTTTTCAGATTCCGGCACGAACAGCCGGATCAGAAAAGTCAGCGCCGCCGGCGCCGCTCCCACCAGCATGACCCACTTCCACGAGTTCACGGTCACTACCCAATGCATCGCGACCAGCGCGATCGCCGCGTAGCCGAGATTCGCCGAAGCCCCAATCGCCCCCGCCAGCAGGGGCCGCCGGTTCTCCGGCCACGACTCCATCACCAGCGCCACGCCCAGCGCCCATTCTCCGCCCATCCCCAGAGCCGCCAGAAACCGCAGCCCCGCAAATTCCGCCGGATTCCGCGCAAAATAGCACAGCCCTGTAAACCCCGAGTAAAACAGGATGCTCCACGCCATCGCCCGCACCCGCCCGATCCGGTCCCCGAGCCACCCAAAGACCAATCCGCCCGCGGCCGCGCCGAGAAGAAACCACGCCATCACCACTCCCGTCCATCCCTTCACGTATCCATCGAGCATAGGCCCCTCCAGCACTCCCGCTTGCATCCCCATCGAACGCAGCGCCGGCCCCGCCACGAGCGGGAAGATTCCCATTTCCAGTCCGTCAAAAAGCCAGCCGAGGAAAGCCGCCAAAAGGGTGAGACCGCGTTTATGGCTGGAAGGCGAGAAAGACATACAACCCCTGAGTGGCAAACCCACCGCGCCGACGCAACTCCCGCGCTCACGATTCAACGCGTACAAAAAGGAAAACTCGCGCCCCGCATCCGCATGTCCCTGCGCCCGCGTCACCGTGACGCTGCCAAAGATCCCGAAAGCCGCCCCCAGC
>FTCB01000863.1_pt1 | contig 37452 bp, 22 predicted proteins | sample 1639431 | NCBI WGS metagenome assembly FTCB01 (sample SAMEA3914864, study PRJEB12502) | metagenome | biome: forest; material: soil | place: USA | collected 2012-03-12 | depth 0.3 m
CGGTCACCGCGTAGCCGATCTGGACCTTGTCATCGATCGTGATTTTCCGGAAATGTGGTTCGGGCGGATCGGCGGCGATCACTGTACAAGCCACTGATAACACGAGAAGAGCGGAAGGCAGCGCTTTCATGGGAAGAAGGGGTCGAGAAATTACGGCAGCCAACGTCCGAATGCCAGCAGATTGACGACCGCTATTTCGGCGTGAAAGTGAGACGCACGGCAAAAGGTCGACGCGCCGAGGCATGGATCGACTCCCGCAGCTGGCGTAAAGAAGCAGAGAAATCTGTTATATCGAGTACAACAAATCCCACACGCCCAATCAACTTCCTACGGATTTGCGCCGGAGGGAATCAATACGCCCCCATCGGCCCGGCCCCGCCACGGCTCACGCCGTCCTTCGGCGGAAAGTAGCTTCCCGACTTGCCGCGCAGGCCTTTGAATTTTTCGTTGGCTGGCAGATACGCGGTCCATACGTCCTGATCGTAGAATCCTGAGATGGCCTCCAGGTAAAACTGGACGTCTGTCAACGGCATCGGTCGGAAATGGTGGACATCTACGCCGACATTCAGGGAATTCAGCTGCAACTTCCAAGAGGAGTGAACGTGGCCGACCAGATTGAACCGATCTTCGCGGGCGAGCGTCGGGTAATGCGTCACGTAAACCGGAATGCCATCCACCTCAAGTTCGATCCCCTGTCCTTCGGGAATGATCGTTTCGAAGTAAGGCGTGAGCTGATCATCGGTGAAAATCTCATCATGATTGCCGCGGACGAGGGTTTTCCGGCCATGAAACTTGCCAATTGCCTCCAACCACATTTCGCGCTGCGGCGAGGATTTAAAAACGATGTCGCCATTGAAAATGACGCGATCCTCGACGCTCACTACTTTGTTATAATTGGCGAGCAACGCCTCGCACATCTCCGCCGGGCCGGCAAATGGGCGCTGGATGAGGTTCATGCGAGTTTCACCCAGGTGAAAATCGGCTGTAATCCAAGTATAGCTCATGGCGCTTCCCTTGTGGAAAGATCAGCTCAAAATGCGGACGGCCTGCTCCAGGGTCTCGTGCAGCGTCGAAAAAGGACCGTTGCCTTTCTCCGGGTTCACTCGCTGAAAGAGCCAGTCGAGATACCGGATGTTATCCGCCTCTTCGGGCCGCCCATAGACGACATTTTTCCGATGGCAGTAGCGGCCAAATTCCACGTTTGTCGTCAGTGCCGGCATGGTCTCCATCTTCCGCGGGATCCAGAAAACGATGCAGCCGGCGTTTTCCAGACCTGCAAACTCCCACTCCGTTTGGTCTACGTAGTCGAATTGAACCGACCAATCGCTTCGCTCCGGGATCAGTACGTAACCAGTGAAGTCGAGTTGGCGGAGCCTATCGATGGCGTCCGGACGCCATGACGGCGTTCCGCTTTCCCGCGGAGTAGGTCCGGCGAGAAAGATCGATTGCCCGCTTTCTTCAGGACGAAAACGCGGCTGGTCGGAATAAAGAATCCTCATGGCAAATAGGCAATACCAGCTACTTCAGGGTCCAGAGAAAGGCCAGCAGATCGGCCGCCTCGGTTTCCGTGAAATTCTGGAGGATCCCTTCCGGCATGACGGCGACCCGCGCCGTGGTCAGCGACGCGATTTCGCCGGTCGGGAGCTTTCGCCCCGCGCCGCCGGCCAGACGCAGCGTGACTGCGTCGTCCGTGCGGCTGCCGATGAAACCCGCGAGCGTCTCACCGCTCTTTGTGACAACTGTGGCCAACTGCCATTGCGGCTCGAGAAATTTGCCCGGCTGCAGAATGCGGTCGACGATTTTCGCGTGATCGTACTTCGTCGCGATGTGCGAAAGATCCGGCGCGAAATCGACCCCGGTCACGCCGGCCCGATGGCAGGCGGCGCAGACGGCGGCAAATTGCGCCTGGCCGCGCGCGGCATTGCCTTCCAGAGCCAGCAACTTCTCCGCCTGGAGATCGGGGCCGAGCGTCTTGCGCCGTTGCGCTTCCGGCGCGAAACGCTCGAAAAGATCGCGCTGCAGCGCGTCCGGCTGCGCGGCGCCTTGGGCGATGGCTAGTTCGCGCGCCGAGTCCTTCAGCGTGCCGTCCATCACCGCCAGAGCCAGACGGAGAGCGCCGCTGCGAGTGGTTAACATAGCGCTGATGGCGCCAGAGTCGCCGGCCGCGGCGCGATCCACCGCTGCCGCCTCGGTCGCGCGCTGTTGTTTGATAGGCTCCGGTGTGTCCTTTTCCGGAGAAAGACCGGCGATCCAGTCGCGAACCAGGAGCACGCCTCGGTCGTCCACGGTCTTGCCACCCAAATATGGCATATGCCCGCGCCCCGCCGTCGCCATGCGATAAAGAAGCACGCTGGAGGTCGGCGCGCCGGGCGCGATGACACGGCCATCGTCGAGGCCGAGGTCGCCCTGCACCGGTTTGCGACCCACGAGCCGCGCTTCATCGAGCGGCGTATCGATCGTCAGCCACGTCGGCACAGAACCACCGCCGCCCTCGCGATGGCAGACGCTGCAATTCGCATGCAAGTAAGAGCGCGCGCGGGTCTCCAATTCCCCTTCTCCACCCTTCGGATCAGCCATGTGGCCCCCATCGTGCGGATGATCATCCTGCGGCACGAGGCCGAGCGTTTTCAACGCGGCCAACTGTGACCCACCGGAGCCGGTCTGCGGGCAGTCGAGCTGCGCCGGGACAAAGCCCGGCGCGAAGTTATCCCACATGTTATGACAGCGCAGACACTCGGCGCGGCTGAAGTAGCGCCACTTCAAAAGGCGCGCGCCATCCGGCGCCGCCGAATCTTTTATTGGCAGGGATGCCTCGTCACCACGCGGGCCGACGAGTTCGGCATCCGTTTGTTTGTCATTCCAGCGATAGCTATACGCGGCCCATTGCCGTCCGTCGAAATGCAGGAGCTGCGTTTCCAGCCTGCGGTGCGTCTCCGGTTTTCCTTGCTCCAGTTCGATGGAATAGGTCTTGGCAAAGACCGTTTCCTTTGGAAAAACCCAGCGGCCGCGCGGCATAACGCCGAGTTCCTTGTCCGCGACGCTGATCGTGCTTTCACCGGGCAGGGCGATCCAGCGATCTGACTCCGCGCCGTCAGCCCAGCGCGCGGCATTGACGGTGTACGGGGCGACACCGGGCGCCGGCGTTTGCCTTGCGACATCTGTAAACAGCCCGGTCTCGCTGAGCCGCCGCGGGAAGGCCGAGGGCGAATCCGCTTCCGCATTTCGCTCCAGCCGCCAGATGCCGCCCCCGCCATGGTCGCAAAGGAGCAACTCGCCATCCGGAGTGACGCCAAAGCCGGCGGGCATGAGGCCGGTACGGCAAAGCTCGCGATGTTCCGTCACCTTTTCGCCGTCATAGCGCAGCGACCAGAACGTGCCCATCTGCCAATCGCCGTAAATATAAGCGCCGTCGAGCTCGGGCAGTTTTCTGCCGTAGTAAACCTCGCCGCCCGTGATGCTCGCCGACTCCTCGTGGGAATGCACCAGCACCGGCCGCAGAATCGGCGTGGGACCGCGCAAACGATCCGGCCGCACATCCTGGCGCCCGCCTTCCGTGATGCTCCAGCCATAGTTCCCACCGCGCTGCACGCGGTGGATCATTTCCCAGAGTTCCCAGCCGACGTCGCCCACCCAGAGGTCGCCGGTCTTTTGATCGAAGCTCAAGCGCCAGGGATTGCGAAAACCGTAGGCCCAGACTTCGCCCCGCGCACCCGGCGTACTCACGAAGGGATTGTCTTTCGGGATGGCGTAGGCCTTGCCCGAGTCGGCATGGTCGACATCAATGCGCACGACGCTGGCCAGCACATCGCTGATGTCCTGCCCCGTGGCGAAAGGATCGGGCGGATCAGGGCTGCCAGCGTCGCCCGTCGAGATATAGAGCATGCCATCGGGGCCAAAGCGCAGATTGCCGCCATTGTGCCCGCCGGTCCGCCAGGTGAAAATTACGGCGCCGGTTTTCAAATCGAGCCGCGGCGGATCGTCCGTAGTGACCTGGAAGCGGACGATATGCGTGCCATTCTCGCGGGTTGGTTGGCCCTTCGTGTCGAGATTCAGCCACACGTAGGCGAGCCGGTTCTCGGCAAAGCGCGGATGAAAAGCGATGCCGTAGGTCTCGACGGTTTCGTGGTCGAATTCCTTAAGATTGCCGAAGAGATCGGCGTGCGCGGCCGCCGGATCGCAGGGCACGGAGACGAATTTGCCGTATTGCTGCACCACGACGATGCGGTTCGCACCGGGGATGGCTTCGGCGCAAATCGGCGCTTCGAATTGGATTTGCGGAAAGACATTGGCCACCACGTAAGGATGCGGAGGCTCGGGCGAGCCGTGCACGCGGGAGGTGGTCCAGGGGACGCGGTCAGCGGCGCTGGCGGACGCGGCCAGGACGGCGAAATTGATGGCCAGAAAGAAATTGCGGGAGGAGAGCATGGAGACGCTGCTTCGTGTAGACCGGCGCCGGTATATTCGAAGACTAGCGATCCTCCAATGCCGAAGGCATGCCCATTTGTGTCGGGGCGAGCCGCCCCAGTGGCGCGAGCCGACTATTCGCCCGATGCCGTTTGGACGAGCATCGACGCATGCGGCGCGAGTTCGAGTTCGAGCCGGCGCACGCGTTCATCGAGGGTGGGTGCGTTTGGCCGCGGTTTCGATGAAGGCGCCAAGCTATAGGCGAGGAGGGCCGCGTGGGATTTTGCCGCAGTCAGGACGCGCGCCGGCGCGGGCGGAACGAAGGGCGCTGCGACTTGGAAAGCGGCGTTATTTCGAACCACGCGAGCCTCGGCGATTTCCACGCGGCTTTCCAACTTTTGGAGCCGGGCTTCCATGGCCTTCGATTCGCGATAGGAATAGGCGAAATTGCCAAAAACCACGAGCGCGCCGAGCGAGGCGAAAAGGATGTTGGGGCTGAATTTCATGCGAGAGAAATGGTAGAGGTCTCTCGTGAATACGGAGCACACCGGATGAATATTAGATATCGGACGATATGTGCGCTCGTGCGATCTCCAGCTTCGTCGCGGGACAAGGAGGAGAACTCCTGTTCTCCATGGCGGGGGCGTCCGCGGGTGTGATCGGTAGGTCCGCGGGAGGGCGCAGTTGAGACTGCGGGCCGGCGCGGCCGGCCCCCTCAGTGTCCCTTGCGCTGTTCGATCAAGGCCTCAGCAATCGCCTGGGCAATTTTATCCCGGTACTTCGGATCGGCGAACCGCTGCGCCTCGCCCCGGTTGGAAAAGTACCCACACTCGACGAGCACCGCCGGATTCGCATTCAGCCGCAGCACGTGGAAATGCGCGATGTGGATGCCGCGCCCCGTCTCGCCCGGCACGGAGGCAACGTGAGAGAGCAGGCGCTGGGCGAGTTCCGTCGATTGTGGTGAGATGTAGTAGGTCTCCACGCCGTGGATGTCCGGACGCGGACGCGCTTCGTTGAGATGCACACTCACAAAGATGGCGTTGTCCTCGCGATTCGACATATGCACGCGGTCGTCGAGCGTGATGAAATAGTCGCCCTTCCGTGTGAGCACGGTGTGAAAGCCCGCGGCGCTCATTTTCTTTTCGAGCTGGATCGCGATATCCAGCGCGGCGTCCTTCTCCGTCATGTAGCGGGAGGAACGCGTGCCCGGATCGTGGCCGCCGTGGCCGGCGTCGATGATCACGGTGTGAAAAGTGCGCGCAGTATCCCGCACGCGGATGCCCCCGGTTTCCGCGCAGCCGGAGAGGACGAGGGCTGCCGCGAGGGTGAGCAATGCCCAGGCGGCGTTTTTCCGCGGCTTGCTTTCAGGATTTGGGGTGACGATGGTCTGACGAAGAATGCTGCGCATGATTTCCTTCCAGCGCCTCTCGGCGCTTGCCGCCTTACTCATCGCAGCTGCGAACTTTTGTCAAGGAGCCGAACCCGCCGTGAATCCCGAAAAGCCCACTTTTACCAATCGCCTCGCGCAGGAGAAATCGCCGTATCTCCTTCAGCATCAGCACAATCCGGTGGATTGGCGCCCCTGGGGCGAGGAGGCCTTCGCCGAAGCCCGGCGCACCGGAAAACCAATCTTTCTCTCGATCGGCTACTCCACCTGCCATTGGTGCCACGTCATGGCGCACGAGAGTTTCGAGAATCCGGAGATCGCGAAGCTCATGAACGAGCACTTCGTGAACATCAAGGTGGACCGCGAGGAGCGGCCCGATGTGGACAAGGTCTACATGTCCTACGTCCAGGCCGTGACGGGCGGCGGCGGCTGGCCCATGAGCGTCTTTCTCACGCCAGAGCTGAAGCCCTTCTACGGCGGCACTTATTTTCCGCCAACCGATCGCTACGGACGACCCGGCTTCCCCACGCTGCTCCAGCGTCTCGCCGAAGCCTGGGAACACGATCACGACAAGGTCAACGCAACCGCGACTCAGGCCATCGACACGCTGCGGGAGTACGCCGTGTCCGAACCCAGCGCGACGGGCATCGGCCGTAGCGAAATCATGGCTTGTTACAGCCAGCTGGCGCGCTCGTATGACGACGAGTTGGGCGGTTTCGGCGGCGCGCCGAAGTTTCCGCACCCGGTGGCGCTGAATCTCCTTTTTCGGGTGAGCGCCACTCACTCGGCGGAGTCACAGAGTGAGAGCGGGAAAGCGCGCGCCATGGCGCTCTTTACGTTGGAACGGATGGCCGCGGGCGGCATGCACGATCACTTGGGAGGCGGCTTTCATCGCTACTCGGTGGACCGCTTCTGGCACATTCCGCATTTCGAAAAGATGCTCTACGATCAAGCGCAGCTCGCCTGCTCGTACGTCGACGCGTTTCAGCTCACGCATGATCCCGCCTGGGAACGCATCGCGCGGGATATTCTCGACTACGTGCTGCGCGACATGACACATGCTGACGGCGGCTTCTATAGCGCGGAAGATGCCGATTCCTTGATCGCCGCCGATAAGCCGGAGCATGCCGAAGGCGCCTTCTATGTCTGGACTGAGGAGGAAATCGCGGCGGCGCTCGGACCGGAAGCCACGCCGCTTTTCGAGAAAGTCTACGGGGTCGAGAAACAAGGCAACGCCCCGGCGGGCAGCGATCCGCAGGGGGAATTTGTCGGCAAGAATACGCTCATCCAGCGGATGACTACGGAGGAAGCCGCCAAGCAGTTTAACATCGATTCGGCGGAAGCGGAAAAGTCTCTCGCCGCGAGCCGGAAAAAGCTCTTCGACCTTCGCGCCCACCGGCCAAGACCACATCTCGACGACAAGATCATCACCGCATGGAATGGCCTCATGATCTCAGCCTTCGCCCGCGCCGCGCAGGCGCTGGGTGATTCGCGCTACCAACAAGCCGCGCAACGTTCCGCTGCATTTCTCCGAGCCCAGCTTTGGAAAGATGGCGCGCTCCTGCGCAGCTTCCGCAAAGGCCCGAGCCAGATTCCCGGTTTTGCCGATGACTATGCCTCGCTCGTCCAGGGTCTGCTCGATCTCTACGAGACCGACTTCGACACTGCGCATCTGCAATGGGCGCTGGAACTGCAGGCCAAGATGGATGCGCTCTTCTGGGACGAAAAGCACGGCGGCTACTACAGCGCGGGCAGCGACGATCATAACATCCTCGTGCGCATGAAGGAAGACTACGACGGCGCCGAGCCTTCGCCAAACTCGACCGCCGCGCTGAACTTGCTGCGCCTCGCAGAATTCACCGATTCCAAAGAAATGCGCGAGAAAGCCGAAAAGACCATCCGCGCCTTTTCCGAACAACTCGGCCGCGCCCCGAGCGCACTGCCGCAGATGCTCTGCGCCGTCGATGCCTCCCTGGCCACACCACGCCAGATCGTCATCGCCGGAGCCGCCGACGCGCCGGATACGCACGCGCTGCTCCACGAAGTCTACGCCCGGTATTTGCCAAATAAGATCGTGCTCCTCGCGGATCATGGCGAAGGCCAGGCGTGGCTAGCGAAGAAGCTCGACTTCATCGAAGGCATGAAGCCAATCGGGGGGCGGGCGGCGGCGTATATTTGCGAAAATCACGCCTGCCAATTACCGGTGACCGAGCCGGCGGCGGTGAAGGAAATGTTAGCGAAATAGCGATCGCGTTCAGATAGGCGCCTCCGATAATAATCTTCTCCGTCAATGACGAGTTCCCGCGCGCAATTCGCCGAAGATCTGGCGCGCTTCGTCAAGGCGGAGGCCGAAGCGACGCGGCGCTCGTTTCTGGAGCAATGGGGACTGCCTGTCTCGGAACGCGTGGCCGCCGGCCGCTGTGTGACTCACTTACAATTCGTCTCGGAAAAGAAAAGCCGCCTGCACTTTCGTTGCGCGGAATTTCACGAGAACAATTCCGACCTGCGCGAAGGCGAACCCGTGCGCCTGAGCCGCGGCGATCCGAATCTCCCGATGCTCGCCGCCACGCTCTACCGCATCGAAGACCGGGAACTCTGGATCGAACCCGCTGGACGCTGGGAACATCTCACAGCTGAACTCGAGTCCGAAAGCTTTACTCTCGATCCGACCTATATCGACCTGGAGCAGTTTTACCAAAATGCTCTGCGTGAGCTCGTGGAAACCGACCGTGGCCGCGAGCGCATTCTACCGCTCCTATGCAGCGAGATCGCGCCAAAAATCGACCTGGCGCGATTCGACGAAGCGGTAAAGCACGCCGAGGACGAAGGTGTGAATGAAGCGCAGAGCGAAGCCATCGCGCACGCCGTGGCGACCGATCTGAGCCATCTCGTGCAGGGACCGCCAGGCACGGGCAAGACTTTCGCCCTGGCGCACATCGTCCGGCAACGCGTGGCCCGCGGAGAGCGGATCGCGGTGACCGCGGTCACGCACCGGGCCATTCACAACGCGCTGAATACCATTCGGCAAGTCGCGCCGGAAATCGACGCGATCGTAAAGATCGGGCGGGAGATTTATGATCCCGAACTCACCACGCCCCAATTCCCAACCTTTGCCGCCTCGCCGCTCTCCGGCAGCGGAGAAGCCTATGTAGTCGGAGCGACGCCATTCACTTTGCGCAGCGGCCGGCTTCGCGGAGTCGACTTCGACACTGTCGTGATCGACGAGGCGGGCCAGATGACCCTGCCTCTGGCCGCGATGGCCATGTTATGCGCCGATCGGTATATCCTCATTGGCGACCACCGGCAATTGCCACCCATCATCCAGAGCGGACAATGGGGAGCGGCGCCAGAAGATAGCTCGGCCTTTGGCGCGCTCCGCGAGCGAGGCTTCAATACGATGTTGGAGATAACGTACCGCATGAATACGGAGCTCGTGAAATGGCCCAGCGAATCCTTTTACAGCGGCAAACTGCGATCAGCCGAGGGCACCGCGCGGCGACGGCTGGCGTTGCCGCAACCGGCGCGCGAATTCGCAGAAATCCTCGATCCGAATGAGCCGATCGTCTTCGTGAAGTTGGCCCACGAAGATGCCCGACGCGTTTCGGACGACGAAGCGGCGCTCGCCGCCAATCTGCTCGTCACCCTCGCGCAAACGGGTTTTCCCCTTGCCCAGGCGGCAGTGGTCACGCCCTTTCGCCGTCAAGCCCGGCGCATCCGCTCGCTACTGGCGGCGCGCGCGGCAATCTCCGAACAGGATCGTACGGATTGCGTCATCGACACGGTGGAGCGCCTGCAAGGGCAGCAGCGCGAGGTGGTCATTCTCTCCATGACGGCGTCGCATCCAGACTACCTGGCGAAAATCGCCGGTTTTCTCCTCCAACCGCAACGCCTCAACGTCGCCGTCACCCGCGCGCGGTCGAAAGTGATTATTCTCGGCAGCGCACAAATTGCAGAAATCGATCTGCTGGATACCGAACGCGGTGAGTTGGTCGAACTCTGGCGCTCCTTGATCGCCGGCGCTAAAGTGGTTAACGGCTAAACCATGGCCCGCCTCATTCCCAGCAAACCCGCTGGAGCCATCATCCCGGAGGCGGCCAAAGTCTTGCATGCCTTGCGCCGCGGACCGGAAACGCTCGACGTGTGGATGTCCCTTCCGCTGACGGACGAATGGCGGCCGGACTTCATGACTTTGCACGGCCGCGACAGTTGTTGCCTCGTTTCCGTCGGCTCGCTAAACGATGCGCAGGCCGAGGCGCTGTTGCACGGCGACCTGTTTTCACCGGCTTCGGCAGCGCCCGCCGTTTCGGAATTCGAACGCGGGGCTCGCGAAAAATTGCGCGCGTTTCGGGAAAGCGCATTGCGTAGGGCGGATGCGGAATACGGCGGCGCACGTCTGCCAATCATTCTCGCCATCGCCTGTCCAAATGCAGGGCAGGCGCTGCTCGACCAGATCGCGGACCGCGGCGGAATCACGGATTGCGAGCTCTGGGGTCGTGAAACTATCCGTGCTGAACCGCTCGCACAGCGCATCGCCGAAGCCGCTCCGGACCGCCAAAAACTGCCCGAGAGCGTCATCGAAGCGCTGCGTGAAAAATTCAGCCCGGAGATGGCCATTCCCGAGGAACTGACCGCGCGAGTGAACGAAACGCCCGATCGCAACGTGGACGCCCGGCTGACCTCTTACTTTCTCGATCTCGATCAGGAATATCTGGCAAAAGAAGATCTGACCTTTTCACCGGAAGCGGATGCCGCGACGACAGAGCCACGCTTGAATCTGGTGACAGGTGTCGCAGGCAGTGGGAAATCCCTCATCCTTCTCTACCGCGCCATGCTTCAATCTCGGCTGCATCCCGAGGCAAAGTCGCTCATTCTGACCCACAATCGCCCGCTCAGCGGAGAATTGCAGGACCGTTTTCGCCGCCTTTGCGCGAAATCCGGCGCGCAATGGCGCACGTTTTACCAGTGGTGCCACGATTTTGCCGGCTTCCACTGGGAGATCATCAAGGCCAACGACCGCGAGGCTTTGCTGAAAGAACTGGCCGCCGGCGATCCAGCGCTCTCCCGGCTGCCCGTGAGCTTTTTGTCGGAAGAGATCGACTGGATTCGCGACCAGGGACTGGTGAGTCGCGACGACTATCTCGCGGGCCCCCGGCTCGGCCGCAGACGCGCCCTCCAGGAAGAGCAACGCTGCGCCGTACTGGGTCTGCTCGAACGCTACCGGGAGGAATTGAACCGTCGAGGCTTGGACGACTGGCCCGGCGTCGCCGCGCAGGTCTGGCGCCGGGTGCGCACCGGCGTGCTCACGCCGCCGATCTACGATTTCATCTACGTCGACGAAGCCCAATTCTTCGCTCCCGCGTGGCTTCGCCTCATTCAACGTTGTGTGCGGCCGACATCTGGTCAACTCTTTCTGGCCGCCGATCCCACGCAGGGCTTTCTTAAACGCCGGCAATCGTGGGCCGCGAGCGGTCTCAATGTTCGCGGGCACACCCGCCGGCTTCTGCGAAGTTATCGGAACTCAAGGGAGATCCTTCGCTTCGCCAGCACGTTTTACCGGCGCCGCCTGCCAGACGACGAGGAAGAGGTCAACCTCCCCGAAAGCAATCAGATCGAACGCCAGGAGCCGGGCGCCGAGCCGGTGCTGCTAGCGGTCGACAGCCGCCAATCCGAGCGCGCCAGGGTGGCGCATGAAATCGCGGCAGCCTTGCGCGCCGGAGCCCAGCCGGGCCATTTCCTGGTCCTGCAAAGCGAATCCGCTCTCGTCGAACCTTTCCTTCAAACCCTGGACCAGATTGCCGGCCCAGGGCTGGGTCGACGTCCGGGCCATCAAGCCAACTGGTCCAGCGGAATCCGCGTCGTTTCCTTAAACGCCGCAACCGGCCTGGAAAGCCCCATCGTTTTCCTCTGCGGGATCGATGCTCTGCTGGAAAAGGAAGATGCCCTTGGGCTGGCTCCTGATGAAAAAAGCGAGCTCGTGCGAGACAATACCCGGCGGATTTACATGGGCATGACGCGCGCCGGCCAAAAGCTGCTCATCACGTATCGGCGTCCAGCCACGCGGGATCTTCTGATCGGCTAAGCGTTGGCGCGGGGCTCATGTAATCCCAACCAAGGATGTCAACTTTCGCTGAGCGCTGAGTTTGATTCAGTCGGCGCCAAGTGTCTTCAGTGTGCAGAATACATAGCCTGTCTCTTTTGCTCGCGCATGGCACGCGCTGCAATTTTCGAGACGCCCGATCGAAAAATCGGCACCTTGGGGTTCGGCGTAAAAATACTCCCAATCGCCGTTCGATGGATCGAAACCGGGAGCGCGTTTGATCATGCCGCCCACGCCCGTTACATCGCCTTCCTTGGCGAGTTTCTCCTTCACCACGATTGATCCCGTGGGGAAAGCGTTGCTCCGGTGCAGGATCGCGGCGGCGGCGGCCGGATTGGCGTAAATATGGATAGTGCTGTGGTAATGCGCATCGGCGGAGCGCTTTTCACTCTCGATCAAATTGGGCGCCCGGCAAAGCATCGCCGTCATGGGCGCCACACCCCGAGGATGCGCCGTGAGGCGATCGAACTGCCGGTAGAAGGTGAAGACCGTATCTTTCGTCACTGTTATCTCCGCCGGATTCGCCTCAGCTGAAACGGCAACCTGAGCCGCCGGCTTGGCTTGCGCGGCGGGAATTGCTGCAGACGATGCGGCGTCGGATTGGCCCGTAGACGCGTCGCGCGGCGTGAGGATGAGCGCGACCATGGTGAGTGGGAGGATCGTCCTCATAGGCATTTTGATCCGACACCTATACAGCAGGTAGAGATTTTAGCCAGAAACAGGCCTCGATGATTCAAGACCGATGCCACGGGCCTGCCGGCTTTTGGTCGCAATGACGACAATGCTGCTAACCACCGCCAGGGCAGCTAACAACCAGGGAGCGTGGGCCGCCAGGCGTTCGACGACCGGTCCCACGAAATTACGCCAGCCGAGAGCGCGTTCGGCAAACCAGGCGATCGCAGCCACACCGGTAAGCGACGCTCCGATGACGCGGAAAGGGCGGTACACGAACGTCTGGGCCAGCAGGACAAGCCAGGGCATCGTGACGACGATGATCGCCAATTGAACCGATTCGATGCCCAGATTGAAACCCAGCAGGCTCATTGCCAGGGTGAACGGATCGAGGCCAAACTCCGTCAGCGTGGCGGCGAAGGCGAGGCCGTGAACCAAGCCGAAACCGCCGGCGATATAGATTTCCCTGCCGCGAAAGATTGGCGTAAGCGCGTGCAGGGCGGAAACAAAGATCGATATCGCGATGGCCGATTCCACCACGGCGCTGGGCAGATGGACCCAGCCCGCGGCCCCGAGCCCAAGCGTGATCGAGTGTCCCACGGTGAACGCCGTCACGACCTTGAACGTCCGCCGCCAAGCCGTCTTCGCGCCAGCGTAGGCGCCCCAGCGCCCGCCGGCCGCCGCCAGCGGGGCTGGAAGCAGGAGCGCGAGGAGAAACAGCAGATGGTCTGTCCCTTCGGCGATATGCAGGGCGCCGAGGCGAAACATGGCCGCAAATCCACTCGGAGAATTGTTACTCGAAGCGGTCCAGGCGCGGTCGATCGGCAACTCGGTATTGGTATCGCGCAGCGTGCCCAGGATCGCCGGGCTCTCGCCGGAAGCGCCGCGCCAATCGCTGGCGACCGTGACCACGGCAGTATGTGTGATCAAGTGACGCAAAATCACGTCATAACCGAGCGTCAGGCGATCCGCGGGCGCGCCAGCCGGCGGGGTCAGCCTCAGCGCCACTATGACATCCGGAATCTCCTCCGCGATCGGGGCAACATAGCGAACAGTTACGGCCCATGGCCGGCCATCGGGAGTGACGGGCTTCACATGCTGGAGCACGTAGCTCCCGAGTTCCCCGCCGTATTCCCGCACCACTTCGGCTGCATCCGCGGACAACGGCTTTTCCCAACCCAACGCGAGCTCAGATATCGGCAGCGTCAATTCCGCCTCGATGTCACCCCGCTCAAAGCGTAAGGCCACCTCCGAATTGGGCATGGGATGGCCCGAGGCGACAGCCGCGGCCGCACACAGCGCGAGAAGCAGGAGATATCGCCGCACAGGCTGCTGTGGCGATCAGTTTAGAAATTCCGCGCCGTAGTCGGTCGTCCGATCGCGCCAGATAGTGTGATAATGGTCACTGCCCTGGCAGGCGAATTCGATCCAGAGGTGCGGTCCATCGATGCGGGCGTAGTCGCCTTCCTTGCTAAATTCGATCGAACCGGACCAGGCGACTTTTGTCTGATCCAATTCGGACTCATAGAGCTTGCGGTAGTCCGCTGCCTGAATGGAATCGCCGGCCCAGGCAGCGATCGCTTTCTTCACGAGTTCCTGGGATGCGGGCGAAAGCTGGGCAACGGGTATTCCTTCACTGCGCGCGGGAAACCGGGCATCCTTGCCTGGGCCGACATAGACATCGCTAAAGCGAGCCTCGAGGCGCGCCTGCGCCAACTGCTCCGGCGTGACAGAGTGAAACAAGTCAACCATCGTATCGCGCATCGGCGCAAGAGGGGCATGAGTTTTGCCGTCCGCATCTTTCCAAATGTTTGGCTGAACGCCGAGGAAGTAGGGCGTGGAGGCTCCAGCGGCGCCTTTGTAGTAGAGATTGAAGGCCAGATGATGGCCGCCGAGTTGGAGCAGCCACGGCTTGGTTTTCGATGGTTGCCCGAGGAAGGCAATGATGTAGTTGCCCGAGCCGAATAGGACCTTGCCGCCCCCCGGCCCTCGCGGTCCCCCGGGCGGCGGGCCGCCGGGAGCCGGTTGCCCAGCGCCGGCATCGGTCGGGTTCGGCCCAGGGCCGCCTGCGCCCGGAGCAGCCGGTCCGCCAGGGCCACGGTCGTTCGGCCCACCGGGACCGCGCCGTCCCGGACCGCCGGCGCCGTGCGATTTCCCAAATTCATCGTCGGCAGCCCGAAGCTCCTGAAACCGTTGGAACCCTTCCGCGCTGAGCGCGACCCGCGCCACGTCGAGCGCGGCCTTCACCTGTTCGGGATTCAGGTCGCGGAAATAGAGGCCGTTGCGGGCAACAATGCCGGCAGGCAGGTTCGACCAGCGGCCAGCGTTAGCCTGCGCGAGATCGACCCGCACCGTTGCTTGTTGGGCCGGGGTGAGCAGGGCAAAAAAAGCCGTGGCGGCATCCACCACGGCTTCTGAAGCGGGGGCTTTGAAGAGGGACGGCGCAGCCGTGGGCTTCGAGGAATCTACGGCGGCCGGAGCAGGCGCCGACTGCTGACCCTTCACGGGAAACGGTTCCGCGAGCAAAGCCAGGAATGCGGCGGTCACGCCGAGGCCGGCCAGGGTGAATTTCCGAATGGAAGGGCGAGCGAACTTGCCCAGCCGGTCGAGTGGCGATGACGGTAGATTCATGGTGCAGTGATTTTGGAGGAACTTAAAAAGCAGCCGATTGCTCAGCCATTGCAGAGGTGACCTAACGCCGAGGCAGGGAGTGCGCGAATTGAAAGGGATAAAGGGGCCACATTTTGGGACGGCGCGAGCTCTACGACTTGAGGCATTTGCTCCGGATGATTCGTATATGCTCGCAAACCCGCGTTCACGCAGGGCTCATTCAAGAATTCGGCTGACCGAAATTGAGTTCATTCCGATCGGGATCGGCAATCATAAACTCCTTCATGCCGTAGCTCTCGTCTCGCAATTCGTGGCGGATGCTGACGCTCCGGGAAGAGTAGTCTGCATAGAGCGCTTCAATGCCACTCGAGAGCTTACAGTAGCAACGACCGTGACCTGCGGAAACTCCCGCCAAGTCCGGCACGATCAAGCCAAGTTGGACCGTGTCTCGGCAGACGATTGCGAAACTGAAGCCATTGCGAAAGCGGAGAACAAAACCAAGCGTCTCCGTATAGAACGCGATCGCACGCTCCAAGTCGGCGACTGGCAGCGACGGCATGACAGAGCTAAATACCGGTGCGTCCATTGGAAGAGTGCGCTGTTTTACTCTTCAAGGCAGCCTCACAAATCTTTTGATGGCGCTGAAGGCGGAGGGGCATCCGCCAGGCCCATCGAGTATCTCACCGTCACACCCCACCCGATTTTCCAGCGGCGTTCATTTGAAAACAAAGTGATCTGAGTGGGATCCTTTTGATTCGCGACGCGAAAACTCCAAGCGGCTTTGATTTCTCCTTCGTGATGTCCTTCGGAATTTGGCGGCCCATATTTCGCAATCAGCATCTTCTTTATCTCTTCGAACTGAGCCTGCTGACTTCCATATTGCTGAACGAGCACAACATCTCCCTGATAGATCTTGTCGTCCTTTGTCGCCCCGACAAAAAACATCATGCGCCGTCCGGCAAAATCGCCGCCCTTGAACCAAAGCAAACGGCCCGCCTCCTCATGATCAAATATCACGTCGGCGCGTGCGCTCATCACTTCCTTTACCTTTTCCTTCGAGCTTCCCCACGGAATTCCCAAAACGCCGTCGGGAGCAACAGGCGCGGCAAAAGCTGGCGCGGTGGCAGCCATTACCGCCAGGATCACGGGGAGGAGACGTCTACGGATCATTGGGCGTTCCTACCACTTCTATCCATCGAATGCCACCAATTGCTTCTCAGGGGCAGTTCGCCTTTACATCTCCTTCACATTCTTTCGGACCGGCGCAAATAATCGCTTTACGTCGCAGGGTTGGAATACTGGGAAAGACTACCCCATTCCTTCCCATGCCAATCCGCCCCTTTCGCTCCTGTCTTCCAGTCGTTCTGGCCGCAGCTCTGCTGCCCTCTATGCATGCTTCAGCCGACCCACAGCTCTCCTCTTGGCTGACGAGCATCTCCACCCAATACGCGCAGATCTACACCAGCACGGCTAATCGGACTGCCGGGGTCTCCACCACCACCTGGACCGGCCAAACTTCCCCCACCTACGCCGGGGTGCACGAGATCGACTACTCGGCGAACTGGGTCTACATCAAAAATACCGGCCTGGCGGGCTTTGTCATGGGGCCGTGGAGCAATCCCAATTTGCCCAAGAATCAGGGTACGAACACCACCGTCTATCGCTTTCCGCGGAATCCCGCGACCATCGCGTCACCGGTGCTTACGAGTCTGGGCGCGATTGGCTTTCTGGTCGACGGCGTGGCGCTCTACAATACGTCGGACGGCTTTTCCTACTCTGTCTCGCATAACCAGGATGCCACTCCCACGGGTGGCATTGGCTCGGGCGACGGCATCTGGAATCGCGACGCCTGGGTGAATGAATTCAGCTCCTTTGACTATGCATTTTCCCACAATCCGCCGAGCGGCCAATACCATAGCCATGCCAATCCCATCGCGACGCGCTATTTGCTGAATGACAATGTCACCTATAACAGCACGACCAAAGTCTACGCCGAAAATACTTCGGCGACATCCGTAGCGCATTCACCGATCGTCGGCTGGCTGAATGACGGCATTCCGCTCTATGGGCCGTACGGCTACGACGGCGGCGGCACAGGCGCGGCCGGCGCGGCCACGATGAGCGGAGGCTCCGTCATCGGCATCACGGTCGTCACCGGCGGATCGCTCTACCAAAACGCCCCGACGGTCACCTTCACCGGCGGCGGGGGCAGCGGCGCGGCGGCGACTGCGGTGATCTCGGGCGGCGTGGTTACGGGCGTGAATATGACGAACATCGGTTCGGGCTACACCGGAACACCCACCGTGACCATCGGCGGTGTGCGCCGCATGGTTTCGGGCTACACGCTGCGCAATGGCAGCAATAGCACGACCAACCTGAATACCACAGGCCGAACCACCCTGCCAGCCTGGGCCGCGTCAGCGCAAAACCGCTCCGCCACCCTATCCTCCGGCCAATACGGTCCTGCGACAACCTATACGACCGGCTCGGGAGCGAACGTCATCACCTACACGTTGGGTCATTTTGCCGAGGACTACGACTACCTCGGCGACCTCGGCTATGCCCAAGGCTCCCGCGCCAATGCGGGCGGGGTCTTTTTCGATTTGAACAAATATAACGCGCGCTACTGCGCCACCCCGGAATTTCCCAATGGCACGTGGGCCTATTTCGTGACAATCCAGTCCGACGGCACGCCTTATTACCCTTACCTCATCGGCCGTTGGTACTACGCAAATCCCACGGGCGGCAGCACGACGACCACCGTGATGAATGCCGACACACCGCTCACCCAATACTACAAAGGCGCCGCCTCCGTCGTCGAGACGTGGGCCTCCAAACCCGTGAGCATCGCGAGCAATAACGTCACCGTTTCCTGGAATGCCGTGCAGGGCGGAACCTACACGGTGCAAGCGACGAGTGATTTCTCCACCTGGAGCAGCCTCTCCAGCGTCACGGCCACGACCAATCACGCATCGACTGTAGAATCCGGCGCCGGGGCGAATGCGAAGCGCTTCTATCGGCTCACGCGCACTGGGGTCGCGACCTACGACTCGAATGGCTATTGAACAAACGCCTTTGGCGCGCCCGAACCCCAAATGGGGCTCCGCAAATTAGCCCAGGGCTGGTGAAATCTTCGACGGTTGTCGAAGGTTTCGCCTACCCTGGGAACCACCGCCCCCGTCCAATTCTCTACTCCGAAGGAGTTGCTGTTAGTGGGTTAAATATCAGCAACCCCATTCGGGGTAGAAATGAATCTATCCGTTTCCCAGGGTAGGCAAAGCCATCGGCTATCGCCGAAGGCTTTGCACAACACGGCACCTATTTTGCGGAGCCCCGTTGGGGCTCGGGCGCGCCAAAGGCGCGTCCCGTTTTGCGCCGCGAAGAATCCGGATTTATGGCGCAAGCCCTGGCATTAAATCAGCATTGCTTCGCTCACTCATGTCGCCTCACCCACCCAAACTTATTCGCTGGCTCGTCGCCAGCCTGGCCCTGTTGGCGGCGTCGGCGCGCGCCGCCGAATCGACACTGGCGCTGGTGATTCGTCCAGCCTTCAACGGCGAGCCCCTGCTGCTCGATTCCCTACGCTACCAGAATGCAGCCGGCGAGACGCTCTCTGTCACCCGCTTAAGCTATCTCCTGAGCAGCTTTGCCCTCGAGCGCGAAAGCGGCGGGTGGGTGGAATTTCCCGGCCTCTACGCCTGGATGGATGCCGCCAAACATCGCGGTGAATTTCATCTGCCAGCCGTGCCGGCAGAGAAATATCGCGCCGTGCGTTTCGACGTTGGCCTTGATCCGGACGCCAATGGCGCAGACTCCGCGAAATGGCCTCCCGATCACCCGCTCAACGCCAACTTGAACGACCTGAACTGGTCCTGGCAGGGCGGCTATATCTTTCTCGCCCTGGAGGGCTCTTACCGCAACGCCACGGGCGTGCTTCAAGGCTACGCGCTGCATTTCGCCCGCGACCCCAATCGCACGCGAATCAACCTCACCGCCTCGATCGACCTCACGCACGACGCGGCGGTGTTGCTGGACTTCGACCTCGGCGCCCTTTTGAACGCGCCGCGGGCCATTTCCTTCGCCCGCGACGGTGGCGCGACCCATTCGCGCGATGGCGATCCGCTCTCGGCAGCGCTGGGCGCGAATCTGCCCGGCGCCTTCCGCGTTCGGCAAGTGCTATCGGCCACGCCGGAGATCAGCCGGCCCACGGCGATCCAGCCGCTCTACTTGCCGAAACAGTTCACGCCTTACCGATTCACGATCAGCAAAATGCTGCCCATCCCGGATCTCCCGCGGGACAATCCCCTCATCGAGGAGCGGGTCGCGCTGGGCCAAAGGCTCTTCAGCGAAAAACGGCTTTCTCACGATGGCTCGCTGGCCTGCGCGTCCTGCCACCAGTCGGCCAGCGGATTCTCCGATCCCCGGCAATTCAGCCTCGGCGTGCGGGACCAAATGGGCACGCGCCACGCCATGCCGCTCCTGAATCTGGCCTGGAAAAGCCGCTTTTTTTGGGATGGCCGGGCGCCATCCTTGCGCGCCCAGGCGCTGATCCCGATTCAGGATCACACCGAGATGGATGCGTCCCTGAATGACGTGACATCCCGGCTGGCTGCCGACCCAGCCTATCCAGACTTGTTTGCCGCCGCCTTCGATTCCGCCGAAATCACCTCCGAAAAAATCGGCCTCGCGCTCGAGCAGTATCTGCTCACGCTCACCGCCGATCACTCGCGCTTCGATCGCGCCATGCGCGGCCAGGCCACGCTCAGCGCCGATGAGCAGCGCGGCTTTGAACTCTTCATGACGGAATACGACCCTCGCACGAAACGCTTCGGGGCGGATTGTTTTCACTGCCACGGCGGCGCGCTCTTTACCGATCACCAGTTTCATAACAATGGACTTGCGCCAAACGAAACAGATCCGGGTCTTTTCCGCGTCACGCAAAGCGAGGCCGACCGAAATAAATTTGCCACGCCCAGCCTGCGCAATGTGGCGCAAACCGGGCCGTATATGCACGACGGGCGCTTCGCCACACTGGAGCAAGTCGTGGCCCACTACAGCAGCGGCGTGCAGCGCAGCGCGACGCTGGATCCCAACCTGGCGAAGCATCCGGAAGGCGGCTTGCAACTCAGTGCGGAAGATCAACGCGCGCTCGTGGCATTTCTTCAAACCCTCTCAGAAGACCTGTCCTCGCCGAGCGAAAATTGACGTTTCTGAATCAAGACGTTAGCACCTTGTCGGTGCTCCCAAGACTTCCGCTATCCCTCGCAACCATCGGAATTGCGGCGTGCCTCCCTGCGAACGTGGCGCACGCGCAGGATCCCGCGCTCGCGCCCGATGACTTGAAGTTCACCCAGAGCACCTTTCCAAATACCCGCATCCTGGCGGACGTGGTCCTGGGCGCCGGCAGTTCCGACGTCGAGCAGTTTCATTACGAATGGATGCCTGAATCGGAGAAAATCACGAAGTCCAACAAATTTCCGCATACCTACACTCGCGCCAGGGAAAAGCGCTGGCTGGAGCAGGGTTCGGAGGGCAAAACCAGCGCTGCAGCAGCCGCCACCGCGCGCCGCCTGGATTTCTATGCAGCCGCCGCGCGCTCACCCTTCGATCCGCCGCATCCCCGCGACAAGACCCAGGGTGAAAACGTTTGGAAATTTGTCGATCACACCGGCGGCGATGGCTGGGAATCCTTCACTTATGAGCGGACGCGCGAGCATCCGCGGCCGGACGGCGTCTACCCGAAGTTCACTTTCGTAAAGCATCCCTCGGACGAGGACGGCAAGCTGATGCTGGGCGACTTTTCCGCGCAACTGACCGGCACGGAGGGGAAGCAGATCCCCATCTCGATCCGCTACGGCTACGAACACGGTGTCCACAACGATCAGCCGGCGGCGGTCTGGATCACGGGCGAAGTCTCCAGCAAGAACGGCGTCCTTTTCTTTCGCGTCGATCGCCCGGTTCAGGACAATCCCTTCGGCGACATCGTGCTCCTGGGCTCCATCCGGTCGGCGGCGGGTGTATTCATGCCGGTCTTCGCACAGGCCGCAGACAAGCATGAAAAACTCCGGCTCTACGGAGTGATGCAAAAGTCTCCCGCGATTCCAGGCCACGACGAACCGCTCCCCACCGCGTCCTTCATCGTCTCGAAGATTCACTTGCCGGAGGACCCCGACGAGCTTCCGGCCGACCAGAAGATCATCGTTGGTCCCAAGGATCACGTGCCAGGATACAAGGTGGAAGAAGTAAAGGAAAAACAGAAGTGAAGGCCAGCACTCACTTTTCGAGAAAAATACTTCCGAGCGCAGATCTCTTGGTGTCATAAAAATATCGTCGGCCTTCCGCGGTACACCTGTCACCGACTCACTGCTTATCAGGGCGCAGCGCTCGCCGCCCCGCGTCGCGTCTTCCACTAATTTTCGATGTGGTCCAAGTCGTGCTTTAAATTACCGTTGCCGTAAAATTAACGGGTGTGGTAGTGACGTCGCGTTTCAGCGGGACGTTGTCCATTCCCTGAAAATCGCTTTCAGATCTCCTCACTCAACGCTTACGCCCAAGTTGTTAGACATCCGTTATGCACCGGTTATTGACTTACCCCTTTCCTACTTTCGGTCTCGGCCGGTCGCTGGGGTGGAGATTCGCCCTCGCTCCCCTGGCTCTGCTGCTCTTGTTCGTCAGCCGCGCCTCCGCCCAGTGGGCCTCCGAATCCTATCCCCTCGTCGCCGGATGGAATGCCATCTGGCTGCCGATCGATTGCTCGGATCGCACCATCGGCGCCATTTTTAACGGAACGCAGGTGGTGGAAGTGTGGCAATGGAACCCGACGCCCTCGGGCGGCTTCACGGTTTCTCCCTCGACGCCGACGCAGGCGAATGTCGAGTGGCGCCAGTGGACCCAAGGAGCGGGCGGAGCCACCCTGGGCGCGCTCACCGGGAATGCCGCTTACCTCATCCATGTGGCGGACAGCGCTGCCCAATTCACGCTGACTCTCACCGGCAAGCCGCTGCCGCCTTCGCTCCCCTGGAACAATTCCGGAGTAAACCTGGTAGGCTTTCCCACGGTCTCATCCGGTCCGCCGCATTTCTATGATTTCCTGAAGCTCTCCAACGTGCTGCAGGGAAATCCGGCCATCTTTCAATACGTGGGTGGCGCGCTCAGCAGCACGGCGCCGAAAAATCCCAACCTCGTGAGTCAGCCCGCCACAACCTTGATCAATCGGAACCAGGCCTACTGGGTGCAAAGCACGACTTACACGAGCTACTACGGCCCCCTCGCTGTGACCGTGAGCGGCCAGCAGATGCTCGATTTCGGCACGAGTTCGGCCAATCTCACGATCCAGATCAAGAACGTCACCGATCCGGCCCAGGGCAAAAGCATCGTGGCCACACTCACTCCAGCGGCTTCCGTGGCGCCGCCTCCCGGACAGGCCGCCGTCGCGGGCGCCGTCCCGCTGATGGTGCAGAGCGCGCTGAATCCCACTACGGGTGGCTTCACTTACTCTCCGCTCACCTCCTCCTACTCCACGGTGAGTCTCGCGCCCGGGCAATTCGTCAATGTCGTCCTCGCGGTGGACCGCAGTTCCCTGGCCGGCGCGGCCGGCGCGGTTTCCCAGAGTCTTTTGAAAATCACCGATTCGCTTGGGTACACCTCGGTCAATCTCGGGGTGCGGGCGACGACGTCCTCCTTCGACGGCGTCTGGACCGGAACGGCGACTGTGACCAACGTCGACGAAGTGCTTTCCGCGCAAAGCGTTGTTAACGGCAACCCCATCACCGACGCCAACGGTCAGCCCGTGGCGGCGGTCGCGACCAATCCCGTGACGGGGGTGACCTCGCCCTTCGCCGTCAAGCTTGTCCTCTTCGCCGGCGGCGGGGGCTCACAGCTCTTGCAACAGGTCTTCATCGTCAACGACGCCAACAACGTCCCGCACGCCACGAAAACAGAAGCCGGGATCAACGCCATCTCTGTCGCGGCCGGATCCGTGCCTGGTCGGCTTTCGACGGCCTTTTTCCCGCCTGGACCACAGGGCCAGCCCGGTGTCTACGGCCCCGGCGGACCGTTCAGCCTGAACGGGAGCCTCACTTACAACGTCCCCCTTCTTGCCGGCGCCTCGACCAATCCGTTCCTCCACGAATACCATCCCGATCACGGCCCAACCAATTCCTACGCCGTGAACCGGGCGGTGACTCTCACCTTTCAACCGACCCTCACCGGGGTCTCGGATACCGACCCGAACTGGGGCAGCACCACTCTTGGCGGCGCCTACCAGGAGACCGTAACCGGCCTCCGCGCCGCAGCCAATGGCGGCGGCGTCAAGGTCTCCGGCACGTTTGTCCTCCATCGAGTCAACTCCGCTTCCACGCTCCAGCCCTGATTTTCTTCCCTTTGCCCAACTCTTCTGCCACCGCCATGAAACTCCGCTTCTGTCTCGCCGCCGCTGTCGCCCTCGTCCTGGCCTTGAACCAGGTGAGCCACGCCCAGACCGTCGTCACTCCTCCCGGCTTGATCGACTACCAGGGGAAAGTGCTCGATGCCACGGGCAACGCGCTCGCGCCGTCGACGCCGACCAATTACCAGATGATTTTCCGGATCTACACGGCGCAATCCGGCGGCTCCTCCATCTGGACCGAACAGCAGACCGTCACGGTGAGCAACGGCCTCTTCTCCGTACAACTGGGCGCTGGCTCCAGCTATAACAGCGAGCCGAATAATGGAGGCAATGGCCCCGGATCCTGCTTTTCGAGCACGAATGGGACGGGCTCGCTCGTTTCTCCCAACAGCCGGTTCGTGGGCGTGACCGTGGTCATTCCTCCGCTCACCGCCGCGACTTCCGGTGAAATCGCTCCGCGCTTGGCCTTGTTGACGACGCCCTTTGCCTATTCGGCCAGCCATGCGGGAACGGCCGACTCAGTTAACGGCGTAGTCAACGCCACTACCGGCAGCACCTTCGCCGGAACGGTTTCCGCCGGGCCGGGCAGCTCGTTCAGCGGGACGGTAACGGCGGGAGCCGGGAGCTCTTTTTCCGGAACGGCGACACTCTCGGGGACGAACACTTTCACCGGCGCGACGATTAACGGCGGAACCTTTGCCGGCGGAACATTTACCGGCGGAACCTTCTCCACCGGAACCTTCTCCGGCAATGGCGCCGGCCTGACCGGCTTCACGGCCGGCCAGATTCCCAGCCTAGACGCGAGTAAGATTGCCACCGGAGTTCTCCCCGTCGCCAATGGCGGCACCGGCTCCGGCACAAAGAATTTTGTCGATCTGTCCAACAACCAAACCGTCGGCGGCGTCAAAACCTTCACGTCCAACGTCCTGCTCAACACCACCGGAAATCCCGAATATGTCCTTCAGGTCAACGGGACCGAATACTTTGCTGCCGGAGTGGCGAGCGCCAACGGAAATTTCAGCAGCAGCGCCGGCAGCGGAGACGTGATCATCCGATCGACTCAGGGCACCAGGCTGATCCTGCAGTCGGGCACCGGAGGCGCCGGCCCGGTCATTGGCTCGAATAACTTTGTCGGCATTGGCACCAATACTCCAGGCTTCCCCCTGCACATCACCAATTCCGCCAACTATTTCGTAAGTGGATCCTACGGGTATCTGGATCAGGTCGCGTATGGAGTCGCCAACCAGACTCTCACTTATCCCGTTTCGATTGTCGCCAACCAGGACGTCGTTGCCTCTCAATTTCTGGCCGTGTCCGACGCTCGTTTTAAATTGATCGATGGCATCTCGGACGGAGCCGCGGACCTGGCCGCCTTGTCCGCGATTAAAATCACCGACTATCACTACAAGGATGTGCTCGAAAAGGGGGCCGGCCCACAGAAAAAAGTTATCGCGCAACAGGTGGAAACGGTTTTCCCGCAAGCCGTCATGAAAACGACCGACGTCATTCCCGACATCTTTCACAAGGCTGCGATTGACGGCGATTGGGTCGTCCTCACAACGGATCTCAAGGTCGGCGATCGGGTCCGGCTGATCGACAAAGAAGTGCACGAGGTGTACGAAGTGCTCGAGACAAAGGAGGACCGCTTTCGCACCAGTTATAAATCAAGCGCCAAAGACATTTTCGTCTATGGCCGCGAGGTCAAGGATTGCCGCTCCGTCGACTACGAGGCGATTGCGATGTTAAACGTCTCGGCCACCCAGCAGATCAAGAAGGAGAAAGACGCGGAGATCAAATCCTTGCAGGAGGCGAATGCCGCCCTGCGCGCCGAGTTGGCCGCGCTGGAAGTCCGGCTCACAAAACTGGAGCAGACTCCGGCCAGAACTACGCCCGCAACCGCGTCCACCGCGTCAGACGGAATCACCACGGTCGCATTGCGTGCGGAGCACTGATTGCCCGGCCAGGCGGAGCGCTCCCCGCATTGCGCTCAGGTCAGGCCCACTTTGTTTCCGCCACCGCGTCCCGCTGTCACTTTAAAAACTTTCCCGCCCTATGCGATTTTTACGATATGCGTCCACGGCGCTGCTTGGCGCCGCGATGCTTGGGGAGCACGCCTTCGGGCAAGCCCAGCTCGCCAACGATTTTCGGAATGAGCTTTCGGCGGCGAGGGCCACGGTCGCCGTCTCCCAGACCACTCCAGTCACGGCCGGCTCGGCGATTCAGGTTTCGTACGGCGCAAATGTTACAGTCTATCATGCCGTTCTGAACATCAGCGGCGCGAACAGCGGCAGCGCCTCCGTGAGCTTGCTGCGCACCAATCGGCTCTCGGGCGATGTGGTCCAGCTCGATCTCAATTGGTCGGGCACAGCCAGCCCTCCGAGCGGAACGAACCCGTCCGTTTCCATTTGTGATAACTCGCCGGCCACAGTCATCGAGAATTTCCCGGCGCCGGGAATTCTCGGCGGCAACCGGAGCGACTTCTTTCTCTTTACCGGCTCGGCTTGGCAGATGATTCAGTGGCCGCCGACGCCGCTCTCCACGGATGTCCTCAATTCGGCGACCCCGCAGCAATATCAGGCGGCGACCGCGATCAGCGGTTTCCAAGCCGTCAGCGCCTTCCCCGCCGGCACGCTTCCGACTCCGGCCGGCTCGATTCCGACCACGACGGGCGCCACGACGCTCGTTCTCCCGGCTTCGCACCAGAACAACGATCCGGCAAAGCCAGTGATGTGTCAGCTCCAGTCGGCGATCATTGCGCGCCCCATGGTGCTAATCCAGACTTCGTACGCCTTTGGCGCAGTCATTTCGCCGCCGACCGCCAATGCCCAGGGCGTGCTGACGCCTTATCGAGCGGAGCCCGTTCATTCCCTGATCACGGTCGTGACGACAAATGTCACGAATACAGCCGGCGTGACAACCTCGAGCTCCACGACTTCGCTGGCGGCATCGGGGGCGACCATTGGCGTTTCCACGACTTCGTCGACGGATTCCAGCGGCAACAATACCATCGTCATCACCAACACTAATTACGGCAGCGTGGCCGGTGGATTCGATCCCTTCTATTGGAGCAAAAATGCCAGCCAGGTCTACGCCACGCAGTCCGGCGTGATCACCATCACCTGGGCCGCCGTGGGCACCGGCGCCCAGCTTACTAAGACCTATGTCATCTCCACGTCGCCGGTGAAGCCGGCGCGGCAGATCTTTTGGACGGAAAACGGCTTCAACGGCCCGCATGTCCAGGTTCCGACGAATAAGGTCAATGCCGTCAATGTCGTTTACAACCCATCGTTCCCCCAATACGTCACCAATCAGCAATCGTACCGGCAGCCGAATCAGAATCCGCTGATCCCGGTCCAGACCCAAACATTCTGGTACGATTCGAGCCAGGGCATCTTTTCCGCCTACAACAGCGAAGGCCTCGTGTTTGTCGAATACCTCGGAAACCTGATCCAAAATGGCGCGGCGCGGCAACAGCTCGACACCGAAATCATCCAGGTCACCAAGGAAGTCGCTCCGACCGCCTTGAATGTCGAGATCGGCGATATCCTGAATCCTCCAAACGGCGCTGACCCCACCCTCAGCCCGTCGGTCGCAGCCGGGGCCGGCGTGCAAGGCTCCACCTTTGTCCAGAAGGTCGTCGCGAACAACGGAACGTCGACGCTCTACGCCGTGCGACAGACAACCGCACAGCCCGACCCGAGCCAGTTGAGCAACGAAGTGCTCATCTATTGGGAGCAGGGCGATGCCATCGGAGTGCCTTGGCCGAAATACTATGCCGGCTACACGCAAACGTGGCCCTCGACCTCCACGGAGCTTTATAAGTACACACTTTATGCGCGGCCGGATTCCGGCCTCTATCCGGCGGAATCCGTCGCCACGGGCGTCCAGTTGCAAACCGGCGATAACCCGACGCTGGTCTATCAGGACGATCCGGCGAAGTTGCAGGCGCAAATCACCTCGCAGGCCGTCTTCTATACCAACGTGACCGCGGCCGCTCCGACCAACCGGGCGTTGATCAGCTTTAACAATAGCGGGCTCACCTGGTTCCAGCGGATTTATTCGAAGCTGGATTCGACCTATGGCGGCTATGCGACCGACAGTTACAACAACCCGGTCCTCTCCTCTTTTCCGAATCAAGGAGTCTTGTACCTCAATACCGGCGCAGGTTATCAAACCGGCTCCGGCGGCTACAACATCTCGGTCACGGATCCGAACACGTTTGCAACTTATCAAAACGGCGTCAACTACGTGATCGGGCAGAATGCGAATGGAACTTATATCTCGCCGATTTATAAGAATCTGAGCCTCGATTCCACCTACGATGCGGCGAGCGGCCTCGGGGCGAATGGGGCCATCAATTGCCTGGCCCTGCAATCCGATGGCTATCTGCTGGCCGGCGGCGCCTTTACCCAATTCAATGGGCAAACGCTCAATCACGTGGCGCGCCTGACCCCGACCGGAAGCGTCGACCCAAGCTTTCTCGGCGGCTCACTCACCGGCGTGAGTGGGACGGTCAACGCCATCGCGGTGCAACCAAACGGCCAGGTGCTCATAGGCGGAAGCTTCGGAACGGTCAATGGAATGGCCCGGAATAACATCGCCCGCCTGAATAGCGACGGAAGCCTGGACATGGCCTTTCAAAACAGTCTCACCGGCGCGAATGCGGCGGTGCGGGCGATTGCCGTGCAACCCGACGGAAATATCGTCATCGGCGGTGATTTTACCACCGTCAATGGCACGGCATCGAATTACATCGCGCGGCTCAGCGGCGCGGATGGATCTCGGGACGTAGGCTTCGCCGCCTCGGCAAACAATTCCGTGTATGCCCTCGCTGTCGCGGCCAATTCGACTGGCACGCAGACGGCCGCCATCTACGCCGGCGGCGCCTTTACCCAGATGGACAGCACGGCCAGCGGTCACCTCGCCAGTCTTACCTCTGCGGGCGCGCTTACGACCGGTTACCTGAGCGGCCTCTCCGGCGCCGATAACACGGTCTTCTGCCTGGCGCTGCGGAGCAATGGCGAGCTCTACATTGGCGGCAGCTTCGCCAATGTGAACAGCCAGTCGATGAACCGCGTGGCGCTGCTCACCACCGCGGGGGCGATCGATCCGGGCTTCCTCGCTTCTCCGCTCAATGGCGTGACGGGAACGTCCGTCTCCTCCATCGCGATCCAGAATGACGGCAAGCTGCTCATCGGCGGCACATTCACCGCAGTCGATAACTCCACCCGAGTCAATCTCGCGCGGCTCAATACCGACGGCAGCCTCGATAGCTTCCAAAACGGGGTCACCGGTCCCAATGGTCCGGTGAATGCGATCGCCGTGAACTTCGACGCCACAGTTCTCATTGGCGGCGCTTTCAGTTCGGTCAACAGCACGGCCGGAGCGCCGACGGTGAATAACAACATCGCCCGCTTTTTGCCCTCGGGCTCGCAGCTGCCCGGCGACGTGACCGTCAACTACGCTGGCATCACCGCGTACGCTTACGTGGGGCAACGCGTCCTTCCACCCGCGACGGATCCCGCCGATACCTATCTCAATGGAACGGACCCGGTCTACGTTGGCTATATCCGCCAGAAAGCGGGCACTGAGTACGATCCGCTGGCCTATTCCGATCCTTTCGTCAATGGCTTCGCCGCAGCCGCCCAAGGCGCCATTATCCCGGTAAACGCGCACTTCGACGCCAACGGAAATCCGACCGATCAATTGGAAGTCTGGTGGTACAAACAAGTGGTGTCGCAGGCCGGTTCAGGGGTCACCTACTGGCCGGCCACCGTCCAAACTTACGCTTTGCAGTGGCCGCCAAATCCGCCGCAGATCGTGCTGGCGAGCAACTCCGGCTCGGGACCGCTCAATAGCCTCCAGGCCGCTGGGAGCATTTATTACCAGAACGACTCGAGCCAGCCCGGCTACAATCCGAACGAAGAGCACGCGCTCATGATTGGCGGCGCGGCTTACGCACTGCGCGACGATCTCAATTTGCCCGATGGCTTCGGACACGGGCACTACAGCACGTCCGATCCTTACGTGCTCGTCGCCTACACGGAAGCCGACGGCCGCCCGGCGATGACTATCTTCCAGGTGTTGAGGACCAATGCCCAGTATCAGTTCAACTATCTCGCCACTGCAGGCACACCGCTCCAGGCCCCTCTGCCACTGCCACTGTTGCCCCCGCCGGTGCAGCCGGGCTCAGGAACGGTGGCCAACTATGAGGACCCCGCCGTCCAAAGCGACCTCCCCGCAGGAACTTTCCTACCCGCCACCACGGACGCTTACTATGCAAATTACCAGGGCTTTACCTGGACCGACCGCACCGGCGCGATCTGGATCTACCGCGGCCCTCACGGCGTCTCCGGTCATTCGGCCTCGCCGACCTTCAGCATGCGTTACTTTTACCAGACGCAGCCGGGCTTCTTCTTCCCGACCCGGGCGCTCAACGCCCAGCCGCCGATTGGGACGATTACACCCTATCTGCGAGCCGTATCTGGCGGAAATTATGTGGGAGACCCCGTCACCGGTCTCGTCACCTCTGGCGCTCCGCCAGTCCCGCTGCCAATCGTCTTTACGCCGGTCTGGCCGGCCGCAGCTCCCCAACTCCCGCTCGGGCAGACCTTGACCGGAGCCACGATGGGCTTGACCGCGATCCGCGGGCAGAGCAGCGCGCAGATCCTCTATCAACAATCGATCGCGCTGGATTCCGCGCACGGCGTTTTCTCCGCCCGGCAAAAGAGCGCCCGGCTCTTCGATCCCACGGTCCAAAAGGCCTATCTCTTCCCCGCCTCGACCGGCGCCAACCCGATCCCGGCAAGCGTGAATACCAGCGCTTACCAAGGCCTGACCTATTTCCCGAATCTTCCTCCCAATCTCAGCCAGCGCCTCTATTTCGATCCCAATCTCGGCAGCAACGGCGGTCTGGTGTTGCTCGGACAATACATTGATGACCCGACTGGAGAGAAATATCTCTTGCTCAACTTGTTGAGCCCGGCGGACAAGGCCACAGCCTACGGACTTTGCTCCAGCACCGATGCAAATTACGGTCACTGGACAACAGCCATTGACGGGCTTTCCACCACGCTCAATACCTTCGTGCCAGATCCGGCCAAGGCGGGAACCTTCACGATCGAGACCGGCTCGATTCGAACCTATAACTCCGTTTCCGGGAGCCAGGTGCAGATCCCCTTTGGAACCCTGCCGCTCAATACTCCGCAGGCCATCGACCCATACACCCTGCCGGAGGTTAACTACAGCGACACCGCCGTCGACTCGTACGCGGTGTCGGCCAGCGGCGGCGGCACGGGATACGTCGTCGTGGCGGTCGGCAACGGGATCGACACGAATTTCACGCCGGCCGGAAATCCGGTTTCGCTCGCCGTCTTCCAAGTCACGAAGCCTCTCTACACCGGGCAGCTCAAAGTGATCCTGCCCGAGAACCCGCTCGACGAGAAACAGATCCTCCAGCATACGGGCGATTTCGCCGGCCATCCGGAGGACTACGATTTCGAATGGCGATACCAGCCCGCTCCTTCCAACGGCACTCTCCCAACCCTCTACAGCTACGCCGCCTCGCCTGTCCTGGGAGACAGCACTGGCGCTGATCCGACCACCTACTGGCGCCTGATCAGTGATCCAGGCTCGGACTATGGCAACTATCGCTTGCCGGCCACGGACGCGTCGACCGTCCGCCGGGTCCTGATATCAACCGGCGGCAGCGGCTATACCTCCGCCGCCACCGTTTCCTTCACGGGAGGCGGCGGCAGCGGCGCAACCGGGCAATTGCTCGTGGTCGGCGGCGTCGTTGCGGGCGTCAATATCACCAATCCCGGGACGGGCTACACGACAGCTCCGGCGGTCACGATTTTTGATGTTGCCGGCGGCGGCTCGGGCGCGGCGGGCACGGCCGTGGTCAACCCCTTGGTCAGCCTTCCGACCCAGCAGATAACAATCAATGATGGCAATGGCTCGGCCGTGAATGGGACCTACCGGCCAAATGCCATCTTGCGCCGGCTGTTCGCCACTCCGTCGACCATTCCTGCCCAGCTTTACCTGAGCATGAATCTCGGCCCGCACGATTCGGCCTTGGTTTATATCAACAGCGCGCCGGTGGCAGCGTACAATCTGCCTGCCACAGCGACCGGCTATCTCGCGACGACGCCACAGGTGGTTCCCCCGGCTTCGACCCCGGCCTTCAATCCCCTGTCACTTGTATTCCAGATTCCCGCGACAGTGTTGATCCCAGGGGCCGCAAATAACGTCCTGACCGTCGAGCTCTACACCACGGCCGACGTCGGCGCGCAATCGGCCATCGACGTGCGGGTGGAAGGCTCGTCACAGGTGGTGAACCTGACCAACTGGTTGCCCGCAAATCCGGGTCCCACCGATACGCTGGGAACGCCGGATCCCGAGTCCAACCCAGCTACGCACGGTCTTGCCACGGCCACAGGAAGGAACCGCTACCTCATCTCAGGAGCAAGCGTCCTGACGCTCAGCGACAACTACTTCATCATGCGCTACCGCGCCAATTCCAACTCGAACAGCGCCTATAGCTCGGCCGGCGGCTGGTCGAACTGGACCTCGCCCGCGCTGGCCGAGGGCTGGATCAAGCGGGCTTTGCAAGGGATCAACCCGTTTGATCAGCGGATCACGGATCTCTACGACAATGCAGTCAGCACCGATGTGAGCCTGGTGCAGCAAGCCGGCACGCGTTACGAAGGAAACATCGCGCTCAATCTGAGTAACATCAACAGCGTCGGGCTCATCTCAATTTACGAGACGATCCTGAAGCGAGGCGAATCCCTCAGCATTGCCGGCGCTCCGCCGCTCAACTATGCCGGCGCCAATAACGCCCTGCTTCTGGCCGCGGGCTACCTGAGCGATCTCTATTCGATCCTGGGCAACGAGGCGGAGGCGGATTCTCAAAATCCGACCATCTCTTACAGCACTTCCGACGCTCCGAATTTCGTCGCCGAATATGGCAATGTGGCCACGTCTCTTTTCTCCTTCCAGGGAGAAGTCGCCACTCTGCTGGATGAACAGCTCGCCCTCCTCCGCGGCCGCGACGATATGCTCGCGCCCGGCGTAACCACCGCGCCGGTCTACAACCGGCTCTACTGGAATTATACGAACGGCATCGCCACCGGCCAGGCCATCTATGCGCTGAATTACGACATTACCGACGTCAATTCCGACGGGGTGATCAATGCGAAAGATGCCGCCGCGATGTATCCGCAGGGACACGGCGACGCCTACGGCCATTTCCTCACGGCCTTGACTGGATACTACGGCCTGTTGGCCAATCCGAACTTCTCGTGGATTCCGCAAGTTGAAACCGTCAACGTGCTCGGCGTTCCGCTCGCGGTGAACTATCAGGATGAACGCAAATTCGCCGCGGATGCATTGGCCGTCGCCCGCACGGGCGCCGCAGCGCTCGATCTGACGTACCGTGCCGCCTACAAGGCGACGAATACCGGCTGGACCAATCTGGTCGACGGCAAGCGCGACCCGTCCACCGGAACCGACGGAACGGCGAATCCGTCGACGGGCGTGACGCGCTACTGGGGAGTGGACGACTGGGCCTGCCGCGCGGGTCAAGGGGCGTATTTCAATTGGATCACCGCAAATTCGCTGCTGCCCGCGATTGATCCCAATCCTGCGGATACCGGGATTCAGAAAGTGGATCGGACGACGGTGCCGGAGCTCGCGGAGATCGTGACCCAGGCCGCCGCAATCCAACAGACGCTGGACAATGCCGATACGCACCTCAATCCGCTCGGCTTGGCCAATGGAGCGCTCGCGTTCGATATCTCTCCCACGGGGGTGGACGCGGGAAAAACCCACTTCGAGCAGATCTACACCCGCGCCGTAACGGCGCTGACGAATGCGGCCGATGCGTTTAACAACGCCGCCGGGTCGACCCAATTTCTCCGGCAGCAGCAGGATAGCCTGGCCGACGAGGTCAATACGGTCAACCAGCAGGAACAAGCCTTTACGAACCAGCTCGTCGACCTCTACGGCACGCCTTACACCAGCGATATTGGGCCAGGGCAAACCTATGTCCAGGGCTACACCGGCCCCGATCTATTGCATTACAATGTAGTCGACGACACGGACTTCTTTGACTCCAGCAAGTCGCAGGCAGGCGACGCGCCGGTCGTCTTTTCGAATATCTACAAGAACGTGACTCTGTCCGGCCCCAGCAATGGCTCTCGTGACGTCGCGGCGAATGCCAATGCCGCGATGCTGAATTTCGATCCAACCGGCCAAGCGACCGTCAATTACACCATCGACAGCGAAGGCCGCTTCCTAAAGCCGTCCAACTGGACTGGCGAGCGGGCAAACCCTGGAAAGATCCAAAGCTCCATCTCCGCGCTGTTGCAGGCGCGGCAAAATGCGATCCAAGCCTTCCAGGACTACCAGAATGCAGAAACACTCCTGAACGATCATATCGCCGTCTACAACGTCGCCGTCCAGGTGCGGCTTGAGTCACTCTCAAATACTGCGTCTTATAACGTGAAGAGCGCCTCGCTCCAGCTCTCGATCAACGCGTTGCAGGCCGCGCAAAACTTCGCCGCCTCCCTCACGTCGGATACCCGGCGCATCGCCCGGGCTGTAGTTGCAGGCATGCCGACCGTCGTTGGCGTGGCCAGCGATCCGAGCTTTGCCGCACGCTCTTTGGCCCTCTTCTCTTCGAATACGGCGCAGGAAGTGGCCACCTACTCGCGACTCGCCGCCGCTGTCTCGCAAGCGGGCCTTCAGGTCGCGCTGGCCGCGGTGACCTCGGCTTACAACGCGCAAGTCGCCACCGATGCCTGGACCAACGAAAACGCCCAGCTCTTCCTGGATCTGCAAACGTCGCTTCAGGCGACGCTCAACAAAACCAGCGCCATCGACACCGCGCTCCGCGCCTACGGCGACGCCCAGAGCAACTACAACACGCTGGTGGCCCAGGGATTGGAAATTCAGAATGAGCGCCTTGTGTTTCGGCAGCATACCTCCGCGATTGTCCAGGGCTATCGCACCCGTGATCTGGCCTTCCGCAGTTTCCGCGATGAAGCGCTGGAGCGCTATCGCAGCTTGTTCGATCTAGCCGCGCTTTATACCTATCTTTCTGCGCGGGCCTACGACTACGAGACCGGCCTGCTCGATCCCTCCGGCAATAGCGCGGCCGCCAATTTCTACGCGGCGATCGCCAAAGCTCGCTCGCTGGGGGTCATCAGCAATGGCACGCCGCAATTTGCCAACAACAGCATGGGCGGCGATCCTGGTCTCTCGGCCGTGCTCGCGGAAATGAATGGAGACTGGCAGGTGGTGAAAAGCCGCCTCGGCTTCAACAATCCGGATAACTACTCCACCACCTTCTCACTACGTGGCGAGAAATACCGCATCCTGCCTTCGGCGGATGGGGATCAGGCATGGCAAAACCAGCTCCAGACCTGCCTGCTGGGCAACATTCTCGATGATCCGGATGTCGCCCGGTATTGCCTCCAGGCCGCCGATCCCAATGGCTTGCCGACGCCTGGGCTGGTGATTCCGTTCCAAACGACCATCACTCCGGGCTATAACTTCTTTGGCAAGCAGTTGGCGGCGGGCGACCACACCTTTACCTCCAGCTCCTTTGCCACCAAGATCCGCTCCTGCGGCATCGCTTTCAGCGGCTACGCCGGAATGGATGCGCCAACTTCCACCGCCGTCGCTCTTTCCTCGCTGGGTGCGAGCTCGCCCGCCTCGCCGAATGCCAGCTTCACCGACCCGCAAAGCCTGAGCGCCACGCCTTACGTGTACCTCATCCCAACGGGCGTCGACTCGATGCGGTCGCCGCCGCTCGGCGACAGTTCCATCGTCCGCACCTGGCAGGTGCAGGACCAGGCGGTTCCGTTGCCTTTCAATATCTCGGGCAGCACCTACTCGACCCAACCCGAGTGGGTTTCCGAATCGAGCCTCACTGAGCCGATGTTTGCCATCCGCAAGCACCAGGCCTTCCGCGCCGTGCCCGCGGGCACCGTCTTTAACGGCGGCATCGGCTTCACCAATGCCCGGTTGATCGGCCGATCGGTCTGGAATAGCCAATGGAAGTTAGTAATTCCTGGCAACACCCTGCTCGCCGACCCCAACCAAGGCCTGCAGATCTTCCTCAAGACGGTCAAAGACATCCAGCTCTACCTCCAGAGCTACTCCTACTCCGGCAACTAAAATGAGCGCGCGCCCTTTCCTCATCCTGCTCCTCTGCTGCCTGGCCTCGCCGGCGGCGTGGGCTTTTCCTCCGGCCCCGCATTGCACCATTTATGGCACAGTGCGCGATCAAAACGGCCGCCCGCTGGGCGCCGGTGAAGGCAACATCACTCTGAGCGGCGCAAGCGGCGCCATCGCCCAGGGGCTGACGGATCCTTCCTTTGGCGTGGGAATCAACTACACGTTGCGAATCCCCATGGACGCCGGAACGGCCGGCCAACTTTACGAGGTCAATGCTATGCGGCCGCTGTTGCCATTCACCGTCGACGTGGTCATTGGAGGCGTGCATTACGTCCCGATCCAGATGAACGGCAAAACCTGGGGCATGGGCAATCCCGGCCAATGGATTCGCCTCGATCTGACGCTCGGGGTTGACGCCAACAACGACGGACTGCCCGATGCCTGGCAACAGGCGGTGGTCAATTCCGACAAGACCGGCAAAATAACGAACATCAATCAAGTCGGTCCCAACGTCGATCTCAGCGGCAATGGCCTGACGAACATGCAGAAATTTCTACTGGGCGTCAGCGCGCTCGATACACTCGATGGCGTCAAAATCGACGTCGTGGGCATCGCCAACGGGGTGGTCCATCTCCGCATGCTCGCAGTAACCGGCCGGACTTATACCCTGAAGTCCTCGGCCGATTCGGTGCACTGGTCGCCGCAGGATTTCTCTTCGGATCCCACCGGAGCGAATCCGGCCTCCAGCTTGGTTGCTTCGGCCGTCGGCGCCGTCGACGTCTATGTCACCTGGGCATCTGCCGAACACGGCTATTTTCAGCTCTTTGCCCAATGAGCCGAAAAAGCGCTTTCATCACTGGCCTTGCGCTCATTGCGGCAGTCCTGACTGTAGTCGGACTGTACTTATGCAGGACAAGGCCGCCAGCCGAAGTGAAGCAAGTCGATCTCGAAAACCGGGAGGGTCTGCTGTACGTGCACAACTTTAAGGAGCCTTACACCGGCGCGTTGGTGGAAACTTTTCCCAATGGTAAACCAAAGCTCCGCATCGATATCCGGCGCGGAAAGGTGGATGGGCTTTCCCGGGGTTGGTATGAAAATGGCCAGCTGGAAGTGCAGGAAACCTTCGTTGCGGGAACCTCGCATGGACCGCGCACCCGTTGGTTTGCCAATGGACAGGAGCGCTCCGAGGAAAAGATCGAGCACGGCGTAGTGACTGGACCATATGTCGCGTGGCACGAGTCCGGCCAAAAAGCCGTGGAAATGACGCTTCGGAACGGTCAGCCGGATGGCTTGGCGCTGGCCTGGTTTCCAAACGGCGCGCTCAAGAGCGAAACGCGCTTCGTCGATGGCAAGATGCAGGACCGCAAATTCCTCCCCGCTTCTCCTGCAACGGCAACGGATGCCAAACTTCTTCTGGAGGCTACCCGCTGATGAAACGAAGCCTGCTTTGGTTAGCCGCGCTGCTCGTCGCCTTTCCGCACAACGGAAAGGGACAAGGCGAGATCGTCGACGTGATGGTGAATCAGATTGGATCGGTTCCGGTCGAAGGTCTGGCCAACGTCAATTTCAAGTTTGCCATCGTGGATATCGAGACGGGGGCGCAAGCCACCGCCACGGTGGTGCACCGCGACAGCAACGGCGAGGAGTCGGTATAGGTGTTGGATGCGAGCTCGATCCGCGTCTCGCCCAGCTTCTCGGCAACGACAGGGC